>WNFD01001378.1_pt2 | contig 36837 bp, 32 predicted proteins | sample 5400491 | NCBI WGS metagenome assembly WNFD01 (sample SAMN13153343, study PRJNA577476) | soil metagenome | isolation source: 120 cm saprolite under Douglas fir tree site 2 hole 2 replicate 2 | place: USA:California | collected 2015-04-18 | reverse complement strand
TCGAGGAGGCCTTCCCCGGCGACGTGATCGGCCTGGTCAACGCGACCGCGCTGCGTCCTGGCGACACGCTGTACGACCAGGCTCCTGTTGAATTCCCGCCCATCCCGAGCTTCGCGCCCGAGCACTTCGCCGTGGTGCGTGGCAAGGAGGCGGGCAAGCAGAAGCAGTTCCGCCGCGGCATCGAGCAGTTGGACACCGAGGGCGTCGTCCAGGTCCTGGCCTCCGACCTGCGCGGCGACCAGGCCCCGGTGCTGGGCGCCGTCGGCCCGCTGCAGTTCGACGTGGTGCTGCACCGGCTCGAGCACGAGTTCGGCGCGCGGGCCGAACTCGATCACCTGGACTACACCCTGGCCCGGCGGACCGACCCCGAGGGCGCCCGCGCGCTGGCCGGCCAGCGCGCGGTCGAAGTGCTGACACGCCGCCACGACGGCGCCCTGCTCGCCCTGTTCAGCGACAAGTGGCGCCTCGCCCAGGTCCTGCGCGAGCACCCCGGCATCCTGCTCGAGCCCCTCATCGCCGGCTAGCACCTAGTGCGCTGGTTCAGTTCTGCCGAATCGCGTCGATCTGGTCCAGGTCGCCGTTGAAGCCGTCGATGCCGTTCAGGGCCCCGCCGCCGCCGGACCACTGCCACATGAGGGCGTTGCTGCTCGAGTTGCTGACGCCGCCGAAGAACTGCGCGCAACCGCCGGACTTCAGGCACCAGCCGAACGGTGCGTTGCCGGAGTAGTTCGTGGTCTCAGGCTCATACGTCCACTCGTCGGTGTGCGGGATGTAGCCGGGGCTGCCGGGGCTGGCGCTGTTGCCGCCGAAGATCGAGTTCCATACCCCCTGCGCGGAGTAGACGCCCGGCTTGAACTTCGAGTGCGCGGTGATGTAGTCCCAGAACCCGTTGAAGTCCGCGCGGTCAACGGCCGCCGGGACACCCTGAATTTTAATACGTCCGCTGCACGGCGAGGTGTATACGTTGTTCCAGCCGTTATCTTTCGCGGGTGGGACGCCGGGCAGCTCGATGTCCATCCACACGACCGGGTAATCGATGGGGCCGTTGGCGATGTCGGCCAGCGCGCGCGCCGCCTGCCGCGCGCCCCAGGTGTAGGCCTCCCCCGCTGAGCCGTTCCACTGCGGGTCCACGCCGGGGCCGCCCATGAACCAGTACACGCCGTCACCGATGCCCGTGTGGTACTTCGTGTAATTGGTGTGTGCCTGCGCGGCGTTGGCCGACGAGAAGGCGATGAAGCCTCCCTTGCAGCCCAGCCAGTACGACCAGCTCCCGGTCATCCCGATGTAGCCGCCGTAAGCACCGCCCAGGAAAGGCATCTGGTACGGAGCGCCGCCTGGCACCGTGACCGGAAAGCTGTCCGTGCCCCACCAGAACCCGGGCGGCCCGTCGCCGGCCGGCGACTGCTCAGCGGTGCTGGCCGCCCGGCCCGCGCCCGCCGTCACTGTGGCCGAGGCCGCAGCCCCGCTCGTCAGTACCATCGCCAGGCAGGCCGCCAGGGCCAGCCATATCCGTCTCATACTGCCTCCGTCTCATACTGCCTCCGTTTCAGGGCTGCCTGCTGGCATCGATCTGGTTGAAGTCGCCGATCGCGTTCCTGACGCCACCACCGCCCGACCACTGCCACATCAGGGCGCTGGCGCTTGAGCTGGTGACGCCGCCGAAGAACTCGGCGCAGCCGCCTGACTTCAGGCACCAGCCGTGGGGAGCATTGGACAGGCTCGGGGTCTCCGGCTCGTACGTCCACTCGTAGGTGTGCGGGATCGAGGCGGCGCTCCCGGTACCGAAGATCTGAGTCCAGATCGCTGGGGCCGAGTAGACGCCCGCCTTGTAGCGGGAGTGGGCGGTGAGGTAGTTCCAGAATCCGTTGAAGTCGGCCCGGCTGAGCGCCGGCCGGACGCCGCCGTGGATCCTGACGACTCCGCTGCATGGCGAGGTGTAGACGTCGTTCCAGCCGTTCTCGGCCGCGGGCGCGACCCCGGGCAGCTCGATGTCCATGAACACGATCGGATAGGTGACGTGCTCGTGCGCCATATTGGCCAGCGCCCGCGCCGCCTGCCGGGCCCCCCAGGCGGCGGCCTCGGTCGCGGTGCCGTTATAGCCAGGGTCGACGCCCGGGCCGCCCATGAACCAGTAGACGGCGGTGCCGATGCCCTGGCCGTACTTGGTGTAGTTGGTATTGGCCTGCGCGCTGTTGGCCGAGGACCAGGCGAGGAAGCCGCCGTGGCAGCCCAGCCAGTACGACCAGCTCCCGGTCATCCCGATGTAGCCGCCATAGGCGCCGCCGATGCCCGGCGCGCGGTACGGGGCAGGGCCGCTGACCGGGACCGGCCAGCTGTCGGTGCCGGACCAGAACCCCGTCGGGGCCTGGCGGGCCGGCAGGCTCCGCGGCTGCGCGGTAGCGGCGGCCCGGCCTGGGCCGGTGCCCAGGGGTGCGGTGGCCGGGGGGTCTGCGGACGGGGTCGTCGCCGTGCAGCCCGTGGCCAGGAGCGCTGCCGCGCACCCCCCGACCGCTAGCCACGACCGCCTCATAGTGCCTCCGCGTCGTCTGCGTGCCACGAATCCTGCTTACCTTATGACGCGGCTGCGCCGCGGGCGGTTGGGCCCGCTGCTCCCGGAATAGCATGCCGGGGCACCACGGTTCGCTGCCGCGACGTCAGCGCTGCCCTCGCCGACGCCGAGGGCAGCGCTTCAGCGCGGCCTACTGAGGGTGCGGTCACTGAGGGTCGTGGTGACCCCGCCTGGGTGCCGGGAGGCCGAGGGCGGGCAGGGCATCGGGATGATGCAGGATCGCGGCGCCTAGCTCGTTGACCCGGACGGCGGCCAGGCCGTCGTAGCGGGACAGGCCGTCGCAGGAGTCCGCGCCCCACAGCTCGCAGTAGTCGTCACGGGCGCCCCGCGGACCCGTGTAGGCCACATCGATCATGCCGAGGGTGGCCGTGTACTCGAAGAGCACGCACAGCGCGTACCGGCCCTCGATGACGTTCCAGGCCTTCCAGCCGGCCAGGCCGAGCGATCCTCGGGACGAATCGACGAGGTACAGCCGCCAGCGAGCCAGCGGGCTCCTGGCGACTACGAGCGGAGCGGGCTGCGTCCGCAGGATCGCGAACAGGGCGTCGACCTCGATCCACATCCCGGGCTCGACGGCGGCGAGCCCGGCGGCCACCACGGCGCGGCGCTCGGCGGCCACGGTCAGGGTGGCGGGCTTTCGCTGGCCCCTGATCGCCTCGATCCGGGAGAGCTCATCGTGTGACACGCTCTTCAGCCACCGGTCCCATAGCGCGCCGAGGGCCTGGTAGGACGGCCTGGCCAGCACCGCCTCGCCGCGCGGGGTGAGTTCGAGCCTGGTTCCGGCCAGCCGCGCCAGGCCGCCGGACTGCAGCAGCATTGGCCACGCGAACGCCGCGATGGGCTCGCCCCCGTCGGGGTCGTCACCGTCGTAGTAGTCGCCGGCGACGAGGGCATCCTCTACCAGCCGGATAGTCGCGGTGAACGGCCGCCTGCTGGCGGCGCTGCAGCGCATCTGCCTCTCGGCGGTCAGTTCGAGGAGGGCGACGAGGTTCGACAGGGCGTCCGGCGCGGTGCATCGGACGAGGACAGGACCGCGGGGGAACGCAGAGGCACGGAGGAAGGCCGGGCCGGGCTCGGCATACCTTGCCCGTTGACCAGTGACGCCTATAATGCCCTCGGCCACCAGCAAACCCTATCGGCTCAGCAGGCCGATGTGTCACCGTGGCGGTATGCGGGTAACCGGAGTGGACGCTTGCCGACGCGGCTGGGTCGCGGTCAGCCTCGACGCGCCCGGGCCGGCCGCTGACCGGCCTGACGCGGCCCGGTCCGGCGCGGCGCGGTCCGGCCGTGTCCGGGTGGACGCCGTCCGCGTGCACGTGTCCCTGGCGGGGGTGCTCGAGGCGGGCGGGGGCGACGTAGTCGGGATCGACATGCCGCTCGGCCTGCTCGAGTCGGGCTGGCGCGAGGCGGACCGGGTGGCGCGCGGTCTGCTCGGGCCCAGGCGCAGCTCCGTCTTCGCGATCCCGCCCCGGGCGGTCTGGGCGCAGGAGAGCTACCAGGCCGCCAACCAGCGCTGCCGCGAGCTGACCGGCCAGGGCTTCAGTATCCAGGCGTGGGGCCTGCGGGCCAAGCTGCTCGAGGCCGACCTATACCGCGGAGGCTGCGGTCATCCGCTGTATGAGGTGCATCCGGAGCTGGCGTTCGGCGCGCTGGCGGGCGCGCCGCTGGTGCACAGCAAGCACACCGCAGCCGGGCGCGGCTTGCGGCGCGAGCTCCTGGGCCGGGCCGGCATCGTGGTCCCCCCGGTCCGGCTGGCCCCGGTCACGGACACGCTAGACGCGGCGGCCGTGGCCTGGAGCGCCTGGCGCATCGCCACCGGCCAGGCCGTCGTCATCCCGGACCGGCCGCAGCAAGACGGCCAGGGCCGCGAGATCGCGATCCGCTACTGACCGGTCGGGACGGAGCCGGCCGGGAAGGCGTCAGCGGCGCCTGGTGCGCAGGCCTTCGAAGGCCATCGCGCATACCGCGTCGGCGAGCGATCTCGTCCCCGCGCGCCGGCCCGGCCTGTACCACTCGACGATGGAGTTGACCAGGCCGAACAGCAGCCGCGCGGTGATCATCGCCTCGGCGTCGGGCCGGATGTCGCCGTCGCGCACGGCCTCGGCCACCAACTCGGCCACGAACCGGTCGAACGCGCGCCGCTTGTCCAGCGCGGCCCGCTCGACGTCGGTGTTGCCGCGCACCCGGAGCAGCAAGGTGACGTAGGGCGACTCGTCCTCGAGCACCTCGACGCTGCCGCGCACGAGGTACTCCAGGCGCTCGATGGCCGGCGCGGGCAGCGCGCGGGCCCGGGCGGTCACCGCCGACAGGCCGGCCAGGGCCCGGTCCAAGGCCAGGCTGAGCAGCTCCTCCTTGCCGGCCACGTGGTGATAGATGGCCGACTTCGCGATGCCAAGCCTGCCCGCCAGGTCCCGCATGCTGGTGCCGTCGTAGCCGCGCTCGTTGAAGAGCTCCACGGCCACCGCCAGCACGGTCGCCAGGTCGTAGCCGGGCCGTCCGCGGCGCGGCCCCGAGGATGGGGTCGCTGTCGCCGGGCCGTCCGCACCGGGCGCGGCGGGCGAATTCACGAGGCCGGGCCCAGCTGATGGCTGCGGCCGCGGAACTCGGCGATCACGTCGCCGCCCCGGCGGACGGTCACGTCGTAAAGCCCCGACCGCCCGAACCGGGTCCGCAGCACGGCCTCGGCGACCAGGACGTCCCCGGCGCGGGCGGGCGCGACGAAGACGATGTCGGCCGACGCGGCCACCGTCACCGGCCCGAAGCTGTTGCAGGCGCAGGCGAACGCAGTGTCGGCCAGGGTGAAGATCAGGCCACCGTGGGCGATGGCGTGTCCGTTCACCATGTCGTCGCGCACCGTCATGCAGGTCACCGCCCGGCCCTCGCCCTGGTCGATCAGCTCGACGCCCAGGCCGCGGGAGGCCTCGTCCTTCGCCATCATTGCCGCCACGCCGGGCAGGTGGGACACCGCGACCGCCTCCTCTATTATTGACCGAACGTCCGGTATATAATACTTTACGCGGGCCAGGGTACGCGGGCCCGCGGTGCTTACGATGGTGGCGGAGAAACGCGCCGACGGCTTGGCCGGAGATGCGGGACCTGGCCCGAGGTGCCGGGACTTGGCCGGAGGGATGGTGGCGATGGCAGCGCTTCCGGGGGCAGGGCTCGCCCAGGACGGGGCGGGCGAACTCCAGGCCCACTTTGACGAGACGCTCGACCGCGGCCGGCGCATCGAGCCGCGTGACTGGATGCCGGACGCCTACCGGTCGACGATGATCCGCCAGATCGCCCAGCATGCGCATTCGGAGATCATCGGCATGCAACCGGAGGGCAACTGGATCACCCGGGCCCCCTCGCTGCGGCGTAAGGCGATCCTGATCGCCAAGGTGCAGGACGAAGCCGGCCACGGCATGTACCTGTACTCGGCCGCCGAGACGCTCGGCGCCGATCGCGCCGACCTCACCAGCAAGCTCGTGACCGGACGGCAGAAGTACTCCTCGATCTTCAACTACCCGACGCTGACCTACGCCGACGTCGGCGTGATCGGCTGGCTGGTCGACGGCGCGGCCATCTGCAACCAGGTGCCGTTGTGCCGCTCCTCCTACGGCCCGTACGCCCGGGCCATGGTGCGCATCTGCAAGGAAGAGTCGTTCCACCAGCGGCAGGGCTACGAGCTGCTGATGACCATGATGCGGGGCTCGGCGGCCCAGCGCGCGATGGTGCAGGACGCGACGAACCGGTTCTGGTGGCCGTCGCTGATGATGTTCGGACCGCCGGATGACCAGTCGCCGAACACGGCGCAGTCCATGGCCTGGGGCATCAAGCGGCACACCAACGACGAACTGCGGCAGCGGTTCGTGGACATGACGGTGCCGCAGGCGGAGAAACTCGGCGTCACCCTGCCCGACCCGGAGCTGAGCTGGAATGCCGAACGCGGGCACTATGACTTCGGATCGGTGGACTGGGACGAGTTCATGGCCGTCGTCAAGGGCAACGGGCCGTGCAACGCGCAGCGAATCGCGCGCCGCAAGGCGGCTCACGACGAGGGCGCGTGGGTGCGCGAGGCCGCCGCGGCCTACGCCGCCAAGCGGGGGGGTTCGGGGGGGTCGTCCCCCCCGGAGCAAGCACCGCACGCGGCCCGGGAGGAGGCGGCCTGATGGAAGAAGCTCGGGAGCAGGTGCGCTCGGGCTGGCCGTTGTACGAGGTGTTCCTGCGCGGCAAGCGCGGGCTCAACCATGTGCACGTCGGGTCGCTGCACGCGGCCGACCCGCAGATGGCCCTGCACCATGCCCGTGACCTGTACACGCGCAGGAACGAGGGCGTCAGCATCTGGGTCGTCGCGGCCAAGGACATCACCGCGTCGAGCCCGGATGAGAAGGACCCGTTCTTCGCGCCGTCCGGCGACAAGGTGTACCGGCACCCGACGTTCTATGAGATCCCCGACGATGTCCCGCACATGTAGGGCAGGGCGGCGCCGATGACCGAGGACGAGTTCGCCGCCTACCGGAGCCTGAGCGAGGAGACCGAGGATCATCGCTGGGCGTTCGGCACCGGGTTCACCGACCCGCTCGAGGGGATCGACGCGTCGGTGCCGGACGGCGTCGACGCCCGGACGCTGGCCACCTACTGCCTGATGCTCGGCGATGACGCGCTTATCTACTCGCACCGGCTGCAGCAGTGGATGACGCGCATGCCGGAACTCGAGGAGGAAACCGCGCTGGCCAACATCGCCCTGGACCTGCTGGGCCAGGCGCGCATGCTGCTGGCCCGGGCGGGGCTGGCCGAAGGGGCGCTGCTCCCAGAGGGTAACGGGCGCCAGGAGGATGAGCTGGCGTTCTTCCGCGACGAGCACGAGTTCCGCAACGTTCGGCTGGTCGAGGCGCTGGACGCCGACTTCGCCGAGCTGGCCGGCCGGCTGCTGATCTTCTCGGCCTGGCGGCTGGCGCTGTTCGGCCGGCTGGCCGGATCGAAGGATCCGGTGCTGGCGGCCATCGCGGCCAAGGGCGTCAAGGAGCTCACCTACCACCGGGACTACGCGGCCCAGTGGGTGATCAGGCTCGGCGACGGTACCTCGCTGTCACACGGCAAGATGCAGGCCGCGCTCGGCACCATCTGGCCGCTGGTCGACGAGCTGTTCCAGGCCGACCCCGTGGCAGCCGAACTGCCCGGGGTGGCCGGCGACCCGGCCGAGGTGCGCGCCGAGGTCGATGCGGTGCTCGACACGGTGCTCACCGCGGCCACCCTGGACCGCCCGGGCGGCGCGCCGATGGCGCGGGTGGCCGGCAAATCCGGGCGCGACGGCGTACACACCGAGCCGTTCGGGTACCTGCTCGCCGAGCTGCAGAGCGTCGCCCGCGCCCACCCGGACGCGACATGGTGACGGCCCTGGACAAGCGGGTCCTGCAGGCCGCGCGCGAGATCGCCGCGGCCGTGCCCGACCCCGAGCTGCCCATGGTGACGGTGGCCGACCTGGGTATCTTGCGCGACGTCGCGGCCGAGGACGGGCGGCTGGTGGTGACGATCACACCGACGTACTCGGGCTGCCCCGCGCTGCGCGAGATTGCGCACGACATGCGGCATCGGCTCAGCCGGGCCGGGTTCGGGGACGTCACCGTGCGGATCGCGCTCGCGCCCGCCTGGAGCAGCGACTGGATCACCGCCGCGGGCCGCCGCAAGCTGCATGCGGCGGGCATCGCCCCGCCGCACCCGGCACCGAAAGGCCCGGTCCCGCTCACCCTCGGCGCTATACCTTCCCGGGGGACAACCCCCGGAGCCCCAGGCCCTTCCCGGGGGACAACCCCCGGAGCCCCAGGGCCTTCCCGGGGGACAACCCCCGGAGCCCCAGGCCGCCGCGAGCCGGTCCCCTGCCCCAGGTGCGGCTCGCGCGACACAACGCAGACCGCGGCGTTCAGCGCGACCGCATGCAAGGCGCTGTTCCGCTGCGAGGCCTGCCGTGAGCCCTTCGAATACGTGAAGGAAATCTGATGGCCGCCCCGTCCGCCCGCCGGGCCGAGTTCCACCCGCTCACGGTGGCCCGGGTCGACCCGCTCACCGACGACTCCGCGGCGGTGACCTTCGACGTGCCGCCCCGGCTGGCGGAGCGGTTCGCCTTCGCGCCCGGGCAGTCGGTGACCATCCGCCGCGGTGACGAGCGCCGCTCCTACTCGATCTGCGCGGTCGCCGGGCGGCCGCCGCGCATCGGCGTGCGCGAGGTGGCCGGCGGCGCGGTGTCCGGCTGGCTCGTGCACGAGGTCCGGGCCGGCGACCTGATCGACGTGCAGGCGCCGTCGGGATCGTTCACCCCGGACCTGGAGGTCCCCGGGCACCACGTCCTGATCGCCGCGGGGAGCGGGATCACGCCCGTCCTGTCCATCGCCGGATCCGTGCTGGCCGCGCACGGCGACTCGGCCGTCACCCTGCTCTACGGCAACCGGCGCAACGACACAGTGATGTTCGCCGATGAGATCGCCGACCTCAAGGACGCCCACCCGGAGCGGATCTGCCTGGTCCACGTGCTCAGCCGCGAGCCGCAGGAGGTAGAGCTGTTCAACGGCCGGCTCGACGCCGGCAAGCTGCGCTCGCTGCTGCCGGTCACCGTCGACGTGGCCGCGGTGGACCACTGGTGGCTGTGCGGCCCGTTCGGCATGGTCGAAGACGCCATCGGCGTGCTGGGCCAGCTCGGCGTCCCGCGCTCTCGCGTCCACCGGGAGCTGTTCTACGTCGAGGACGAGCCGCCCGCCGAGGTCAAGCACGCCGAGGCGGCCGTGGGCCCGGGCGCCGAGGTGACCGTGGTGCTGGACGGCCGCAGCAGCACGGCGACCGTCCCGCCCGGCACCCCGATCCTCGACGGGGCCCAGCGGGTCCGCCCGGACCTGCCGTTCGCCTGCAAGGGCGGGGTGTGCGGCACCTGCCGGGCCCGGCTCGTCGAGGGTGAGATCACCATGCGCCGCAACTACGCCCTGGAGCAGGAGGAACTCGACGCCGGCTACATCCTCACCTGCCAGTCCCTCCCCACCTCCCCCACGATCACCGTCGACTATGACGCCTAGGCAGCGAGGAGTTCTCCGATGCAGGACCTCACGTCCCCGGCGGGGGACCTCGACCCTATCGAGCGGGCGTCGGCCGACGAACTGCAGGCGCTGCAGCTGGACCGGCTCCGCTGGTCGCTGCGGCACGCCTACGCCAACGTGCCGCACTACCGCGCGGCGTTCGACGCGGCGGGCGTGCACCCCGATGACTGCAAGGACCTGGCCGACCTGGCCAGGTACCCGCTGACCAGCAAGGCCGACCTGCGGGAGAACTACCCGTTCGGCATGTTCGCGGTGCCCCGCGACCAGGTGGTGCGGGTGCACGCCTCGTCGGGCACCACGGGCCGGGCCACGGTGGTCGGATACACGCGGGACGACATCGAGGTGTGGGCCACGGTGGTGGCCCGCTCGATCCGGGCCGCGGGCGGCCGGCCCGGCCACATCATCCACAACGCCTACGGCTACGGGCTGTTCACCGGGGGGCTGGGGGCGCACTACGGGGCGGAGAAGCTCGGCTGCACGGTGGTCCCCGTCTCCGGCGGTATGACCGAGCGGCAGGTCACCCTGATCAGGGACTTCCGGCCCGACATCATCATGGTCACGCCGTCCTACATGCTCGCGATCCTCGATGAGATGGAACGCCAGGGCGACGACCCGGCCGCGTGCTCGCTGCGGTTCGGCATCTTCGGCGCGGAGCCGTGGACGAACGAGATGCGGCGTGAGATCGAGGCCCGGGCCGGTATCGACGCCACCGACATCTACGGCCTGTCCGAGGTGATCGGCCCGGGCGTGGCGCAGGAGTGCGTGGAGACCAAGGACGGCCTGCACATCTGGGAGGACCACTTCTACCCCGAGGTGATCGACCCGCTCACCGGTGAGGTCCTGCCCGACGGCGAGGAGGGCGAGCTCGTCTTCACCTCGCTGACCAAGCAGGCCATGCCGGTCATCCGCTACCGGACCCGCGACCGGACCCGCCTGCTGCCCGGCACCGCGCGCACCATGCGGCGGATGCAGAAGATCACCGGCCGCACCGACGACATGATCATCCTGCGCGGGGTCAACCTGTTCCCGACCCAGATCGAGGAACTCATCATGGGCATCCCGGCGCTCTCCCCGCACTTCCAGCTGCACCTGACCCGGGAGGACCGGATGGATCAGCTGGCCGTCCACGTGGAGCACCGCCCCGGCATGTCGGAATCCGACTCGGCCGATGCCGCCACCACGCTGTCGGCGCGGGTCAAGAACACCATCGGCGTCACCATCACGACCAGCGTCATGGCCCCGGACTCCATCGAGCGGTCCGTGGGCAAGATGCGCCGCATCGTCGACCACCGGCCGCGCTGACGAGCTCGGGCGGGACTAGATCCGGAACCGGGTGCCCGTCACCTTCTCCGTGATCCCGGCGCGGTCCAGGTAGGGCGTGATCCCGCCGAGGTGGAAGGGCCAGCCGGCCCCCAGGATCATGGCCAGGTCGATGTCCTCGGGGGCGGCGACGACGCCTTCGTCGAGCATCAGCCTGATCTCCTCGGCCAGCGCCTCCAGGGCACGCTCCCTGACCTCCCCGGCCGTCGACGGGCGGTCACCGCCGGCCATGGCTTCGCGGGGGGGTCTGGGGGGGTCGTCCCCCCGGGCCAGCAGGGCCGCGACCGACTCATCAACAGTCAGATCGGGCCGGTAGACCGCCGTCTTGCCCGCCTGCACCAGGGCGCGGAGCTTCGGCGACACCGCGAACCGGCCGGGGTAGGCCGCGGCCAGCGTCTCGCCGACGTGCAGCGCCACCGCCGGGCCGACCAGCTGCAGCAGGAAGAACGGGCCCATGGGCAGGCCGAGCGGATCGGGGGCGTGTTCGGCCACCTCGAACGGCGTGCCCTCGTCGACGCAGCCGAGGATCTCACCGAGGAACCTGGTCAGCAGGCGGTTCACCACGAAGGCCGGCGCGTCCTTGACCAGCACGCAGTTCTTCTTCAGCGCCTTGCCGACGGCCAGCGCCGTAGCCAGCGTCGCGTCATCCGTATGAGCGGCCCGGGCCACCTCGACCAGCGGCATCATCGCCACCGGATTGAAGAAGTGGAACCCGACCACCCGCTCGGGGTGAGCCAGCCCGGACGCCATCTCGGTCACGGACAGCGAGGAGGTGTTTGTGCCAGCACGCAGTCCGGCCGGACCACCGCCTCGACCTCGGCGAACACCTGCTGCTTGACCGCGACCTCCTCGAACACGGCCTCGATCACGAAGTCGGCGTCGGCGAAGGCGTCCTTGGTCAGCGACCCGGTCACCAGCGCGGTCAGCCGCGCGGCGGTATCGGCGCTGATCCGGCCGCGGTCAGCGAGCTTGGCCACCTCGGCCCGCACGTGGCCGACCCCGGCGTCGAGCCGCGCCTGGTCCAGGTCGGTCAGCACCACCGGCACCTCGAGCCGCCGCGCGAACAGCAGCGCGATCTGCGCGGCCATCAGCCCGGCGCCCACCACGCCGACCTTGGTGACAGGGCGGCAAAGGGAGGCGTCCGGCGCGCCCATAGCGTGGCGGGCCCGCTTCTGGGTCAGGTCGAAGGCGTAGAGCCCGGCCCGCAGTTCATCGCTGAGCAGCAGGTCGGCGAGCCCTTCGTCCTCGGCGGCGAACCCCTCGTCGCGGGTCCGGCCGCGGGCCGCGGCCACCAGGTCGATGGCCCGGTAGGGGGCGGGCGCCGCGCCGTGCAGCTTGCCGTCCGTGAACGATCGCGCGGCGGCGACCGCCTGTACGGGGGGGCGGGGAGCCCCCCCGTGAGCGGGGGGTTCCGGGGGGTCGTCCCCCCGGGCCAGCAGGGTCGTCCCCCCGGACCAGCACTGCCGCCCAGCGGAGCGACTCGGCCAGGAAGTCGGCGGGCTCGAACATGGCGTCGGCGATCCCGAGCGAGCGGGCCTGGGCTCCGGTCAGCATGCGGTTCTGGCTGAGCGGGTTCTCGATGATGACCTTCAGCGCGTTCGCCGGGCCGATCAGCCGCGGCAGCAGGTAGGTGCCGCCCCAGCCCGGCAGCAGGCCGAGAAAGCACTCGGGGAACGCGACCGCGGTGACGCCCGAGGAGATCGTCCGGTAGGAGCAGTGCAGGGCGAGCTCGAGGCCGCCGCCGAGGGCCGCGCCGTTCACGAAGGCGAACGACGGCACGCCCAGCTCGCCGAACCTCCGGAACACCTGATGCCCGAGCCTGGCGATGGTCAGCGCCTCGTCCCGCGAGCGGATCAGCGCGGCGCCGGTCAGGTCGGCGCCGACCGCGAAGATGAACGGCTTGCCGGTGACGCCGACCGCGGCGATACGCTGTTCCCCGGCCTCCGGCGTGGCCCGGGCCGCCACCGCGTCGAGCGCGTCGCGCAGCGAGACGAGGCCCGCCGGGCCGAACGTGTTCGGCTTGGTGTGGTCGTGCCCGTTGTCCAGCGTGATGAGCGCCATCGTGCCCGCCCCGTAGGGCAGTTCCACGTCGCGGACGAGGGCCCGGGTGACGACTTCGCCAGGAAACAGCGAGGTGATGAGGGACTCGTCGAGACCCGGCTCGTTCGGGCCAATGTTTTTAGGCATTGAGGTTCTCCCACAGGACGGTGCCGCCCATGCCCAGCCCGACACACATCGTGGTCAGGCCGTACCGGGCGTCCGGCCGCCCGGTGAACTGGCGGGCCAGCTGGATCATCAGCCGCACGCCGGAACTGGCGAGCGGGTGGCCGAGCGCGATCGCGCCGCCCCACGGGTTCACCCGCGGGTCATCGTCGGCGATCTTGAAGTGGTCGAGGAAGGCGAGCACCTGGACCGCGAACGCCTCGTTGATCTCGATCAGCGCGATGTCGTCCATGGTCAGGTCGTTGCGGGCCAGCACGGACTCGGTGGCGGGGACCGGCCCAATGCCCATCACCTCGGGGTCCACTCCGGCGAAGGCGAAGTCGACCAGCCGCATCCTGGCGTCCAGGCCAAGCTCGGCGGCCACGTCCTGGGCCGCGATGACGCACCCGGTGGCGCCGTCGTTCAGCCCGGCGGAGTTCCCCGCGGTGACCCGGCCGTGCGGCCGGAACGGCGTCTTCAGCCCGCCCAGCGCGGCCCGCGTGGTGTCGGGGCGCGGCGGCTCATCTTTGGTGGCTAGTCCCCACCCGCGTTCGGCGCTGCGGATCGCGACCGGCACCAGGTCGGGCTGGATCTGGCCCGCCGCGTAGGCCGCGGCGACCTTGCGCTGGCTGCCCAGCGCGTAGGCGTCGGCCCGGTCGCGGGTGATCGCCGGGAACCGGTCGTGCAGGTTCTCCGCCGTCGAGCCCATCACCAGCGCCGAGGGGTCGACGAGCCGCTCGGAGACGAACCGGGGGTTCGGGTCGACGCCGGAGCCCATCGGATGGTGGCCCATGTGCTCGACGCCGCCCGCGATCACGGTGTCGGTGGCGCCCAGCGCGATCGACCCGGCGGCCGTGGTCACGGCGGTCATCGCGCCCGCGCACATCCGGTCGATGGCGTACCCGGGCACGGACTTCGGCAGCCCGGCCAGCACCGCGGCGCTGCGGCCGATGGTCAGCCCCTGGTCACCGGTCTGGGTGGTGGCGGCGATGGCCACCTCGCCGATCCGCTCGGGCGGCAGCGCGGGATTGCGCCGGAGCAGTTCGCGGATCACGCTGACGACCATGTCGTCGGCCCTGGTCTCGGCGTACAGGCCGTTCGGCCCGGCCTTCCCGAATGGAGTGCGGACGCCGTCGACGAAGACGACATCGCGTGCGGTGCGGGGCACGTTCGGCCTCCCTGCGCATAAGGAACGTTGCCCGGCCTATATTACTCGCCAGTAACCAATGGTGGGTTACCCGGGCTGGCGGCCGAGGTAGCCGACGAGCCGGTCGCCCGGGCTGGCCTGGGCCGAGACCTCGACCGGTCCGGCGAACAGGCCCTCGCGGCCGGCGACGAGCAGCGGGCACAGCCCGAGCATCCGGGTGGCGAGCGCGGCCGGGATGGGGTGGACCCCGCCGCAGCCAGCACTGCCACGGGCCGCCGACACGTCCCAGCCGTGCACGGCGATCTCGACCGCCCCGGTGCAGGCCACCAGGCCGGCCGGTATCGGCAGGCCGCCCACGGCCACGAATCGCTCGGGACCGCCGAAGCAGTAGGTCGCGCACAGAAGCTGAGCCGCCCGGTCGCGGAGCACCTCGACCGGGTCGCCGCCGGCCGGGTCGCCGCCGGCCGGGTGGCCGTCGGGCGGGCCGCCGTCGGGCGGGCCGCCGTCGGCCGGGTCAGGCGGGCGCTCCAGGTCCAGGTGCCCGGTGCGGATGGCCGTCTCCAGGTCGGCCATCGAATCGCTCAGGTGACCGAGCAGCATGCTCAGGTCCCAGTCCGCGCACGGCGTGGGCAGCGACATCTCCCCCGGTGCGACCAGGGCGCACACGCCGAGCGCGTAGCTGATCGCGCCGGCCAGCAGCGCGGTCGCGCCGAACTCCGCGGGCTCCAGTGCTCGCCCTGCCATCGGTCCTCCTGACCAGCCGCCTACTTCATATAGACCGGCTAGCCCGCCGAATCTCACCGGTGATCAGCGGGCTTTGCGGAGGAAGGCGCGCAGCTTGTCCGGCGGCCAGGTGTTGATCACGTCGTCCGGGGTGAGCCAGCCGCGCTGGGCGGTGCCTACGCCGTACGGCATGTTGCCCAGGTCGGAGGTGGAGTGCGCGTCGCTGTCGATGGCGAACTTGACCCCGGCGTCGCGGGCCGCGCGGATGTGGTCGGACGGCAGGTCGAGCCGCTGCGGCGAGGCGTTGATCTCCAGCGCGGTGCCGGTGCGCGCGCAGGCCCGGAACAGCTCGCCGAAGTCCACCTCGACCGGCGGGCGCCTGCCGATCCGCCGCGTGGTGGGGTGGCCGATGATGTTGACGTGCGGGTTCTCGCATGCGGCGATGAACCGCCGGGTCATCTCTGCCCGCGGCTGCTCGAAGTGCGAGTGCACCGAGGCGACGCACAGGTCGAACCCGTCGAGGAAGTCCGCGTCCCAGTCCACCGAGCCGTCGGGCCCGATGTTCAGTTCGGTGCCGTGCAGCAGCTCCATGTTCGCGTCGAGGGCGCGCACCCGATCGCGCTGGGCCAGCATCTTCTCGCCGGTCATCCGCTGCATGATCAGGTTCGGCGCGTGGTCGGTGATCGCGTAGTACGCGTATCCGCGTTGCCGCGCCGCCGCCACCATGACGTCCAGGCTGGCGACCCCGTCCGTCAGGTCGGTGTGCGTATGCAGGTCCCCTTTAAGATCATTTTCCCGAACGAGCCGAGGTATCTCGCCCCGGATCGCTGCTTCGATCTCCCCGTGGTCCTCGCGCATGGCCGGGGGCACCCAGGCCAGTCCGAGCCTCGCGTAGACCTCCTCCTCGGTCCGCGAGACGATGAGCGTCCCACCCACCTCCCCTGCCCCCTTCTTTACGTCGAAGAGCCCGTACTCGGACAGCCGGAGCTTCTGGCGCACCGCGATCTGGCGCACCGCCACGTTGTGCGCGGCCGAACCGGTGAAGTACTGCAGCGCCGCGCCCCAGGCGTCGAGCGGGACCACCCGCAGGTCGACCTGGAGCCCGCGGGCGGTCCGGACCGATGTCTTGGTCGGGCCGCTGGCGATCACGCTGGCCACCTCGGGCTGGGCGGTGAACGCCGCCATCAGCGGCCCCGAATCCTCGGCCGCGGCCAGGATGTCCACGTCCCCGATCGTCTCCCGCCACCGCCGCAGCGAGCCCGCGTAGGCGCAGCGCTGGCAGCCGGGGACGGCGGCCAGCGCCGCCACCATGGTGGTCGCCGTGTGCAGTGCGACGTCGAGCAGGACCCGCTCACGGCCCTGCCGGTATACCTCGATGCCGCTGGCGATGCGCTCCTCGCTCTTGGCCCCGAACCCGGCCAGGCCGTCCAGCTTGCCCGCCTTGATCGCCACCGCGAGGTCGTCGACCGACTGGACGCCGAGGTCGTGGTTGAGCTGCAGGGCGCGTTTCGGCCCGAGGCCCGGCACCCGGGTCAGCTCGAGAACCCCCGGCGGTATCTTGGCGCGCAGTTCGTCGAGCGCCTTGATGCGGCCGGTCTCGCGGTACTCGGCGATCTTGGCCGCGATCGAGGCGCCGACGCCGGGGATGGCCCGCAGGCCCGTGGCGTCAAGCTGGCTGATATCGTCAGCCCAGCCGCGGACCGAACGGGCCGCCTTCTCGTAGTTCCTGGCCCGGAACACGTCGCCGCCGGTGATCTGGGTCAGCTCGGCGTACTCCCGCAGCAGCCCCGCGATTTCCTCGTTTGCCCAGGCCATGATCCTAATCTTCTCGGGGGTTCGGGGGTTGTCCCCCGGGACCAGCATCGTATTTCTCGGGGGGTCCGGGGGGTTGTCCCCCCAGGGGTCAGCAGAGTTTCACCCTAGGCGTGACAGGTCAGCGGGTGGCCGCCGTTGTAGGCCACCATGTCGCTTAGCGCTGCCGCGTGGTCCACCGGGGCCCCGCGCTCGCCTCCGTCGAGCTCGAGGTAAGCCCGGTGCAAGTTTCCCGCGATCCGTTCGGAATCGAGAAGATCTTTGAATTCTCCCAGGTCGGTGGCGCGGGCGGCCTCCAGCGGCGACAGGCCCGCCGCCTTCGCCTGCCGCGCGGCGTCCTGCACGAAGCGCAGGTACGCGAGCATGTCGTCGATGACCTCGGGACCGCAGACCGGCCCGTGGCCGGGGACGAGCGTCCGGGCGCCCAGCGGGCGCAGCACGGTCTCGAGCACCTCGATCCAGCCGCTGATCGAGCCTTGCAGCGCGAACGGGGTGCCGCCGTTGAACAGCAGGTCGCCGGCGAACACCACCTCGCGCTCCGGGATGTGGATGATCGAGTCGTTCGTGGTGTGCGCCGGGGTGCCCACGTAGCGGACCTCGCAGCGCAGGTCCCCGGACCACAGGGTGACGCCCTCCGTGTAGGTCAGGAACGGCGGGGCCGACTCGAGGTGACCCAAGTCCACGTCGGTCCAGATGCCCGGCGGGGGCGGCATCGGCGTTTGGAGGATGGCCTCGCGGCAGCGTTCGTGACCGACGATGGTGGCGCCGCGCATCAGGTAGTTGCCGTGCGTGTGGTCGCCGTGGTGATGGTTGACCAGCGTGCGGACGGGCCGCGTGGTGACGGTTTTTATGGCGTCCAGGTAGGCGCGGGTGCGCCGTTCGGTGGAGGTGGCGTCGACGCTGATCACGCCGGTGCGGCTGACCAGGAAACCGGTGTTGTTGAGGTACCAGCTGCCGTCAGGCTGCAGGTAGGCGTAGACGCCCGCGGAGACTTCCCTGACTTCGCCCAGGCTCATCGTCGTGCTCCTTCGTCCCTTGGGGCAGCAGCAGCGATACCGCGAGCAGCAGCCCGAACAGCGCCAGCCCGGCCAGGACATACGCGTTGCCTGCGATGAGCTGCAGACCGTGCCAGTGGTATTCGGGGAACCAGGGCCGGTCCCCGTACCAGTCGTAATAGACCGGGTTGGTGTTCCTCGGGATCCAGAGCAGGCCGAGCGAGTCGTTGCCGAGGTTGAGCTTGGCCGTGAACAGCCGGGCCGGCCACGCACCGAACCACGCCACCAGGGCCACGGCCGTGATTGCGCAGGCCCAAGCGGTCCTGCTGGCCCCCCGCCGCCAGGCCTGCACCGCATAATGCGCGGCCACCACGGCGCCCGGCGCGATCCACACCCAGTGGTGATCCCAGCTGATGGGCGAGACGAGCAGCCCGGTCAGCGCGGCCGTCAGCAGGCCGAGCATGGCGTGCCCTTTCCTGTCCAGCAGGGCGGCGGCCGCCACGCCGGCCACCCCGACCACGACGGCGGCCACGATCCAGGCGGGCCTGGCGCCGTTCACGCTGCCGGTCAGCCGGGTGATGAGGCCCTCGAGCGACTGGTTGCCCGCCCAGCCGGTAAAACCCGTCCGGCCGCCCTGCACGAACAGGCCGTCGAACCACCACTTGGCCGAGTCGGCGGGCAGGATCACGAAGCCGAGCAGCACGGTGAACGCGAAGCCCGCGCAGGCCATAGCCGCCTGCCGGAACTTCCCAGCCAGCAGCAGGTACGGGATGAAGATGAGCGGGACAAGCTTGATGCCGGCCGCGACGCCGGTGCCGAATCCCTTCCACCAGCGGCTTTTGTTCGTGTCCGGCTGGCCCAGGTCCCAGATGATCAACGCCATCAGGACCAGGTTGACCTGGCCGAGGTACATGGTCCGCAGGACGGGTTCGGTCCAGAAGACGGCGGCCGCGCCGAGCAGGGTGGCGCCGAGCCTGATTTTGTCCCTTCGGTAGCCGAGGCCGCCGAGGGTAAGCCACAGCGCCGCGAGCAGCGCGATGATGTCGACCGCCAGGGACAGCTGCTGGGACAGCCACCAGGGGACGAACGAGATGAGCGCGAACGCGATGGCCGCGAACGGTGTATACGTGAACGGCAGGTGCAGCTTGCCGTATCCGACCCAGTCGTAGAGCGGCGCGGCCAGGTGCGGGTTGTACAGTGGCCTGACGTGCCGGACGATCAGGCCGCCCGACCGGTACACGGCCAGGTCCACCGGGTCCATGGTGAAGCTCTTCGGATGGATGACCGTGTAGATCACGTAGCATCCGAGGGCCACGGCGAACGCGCCCAGGCCGGCCAGGAGCAGCCAGCTGCCTGGTTTTCCCTGTTCACCGGAAGGCGCCTTCGGGCCGGTGAGGACTGATCTCACCTCGCCAACCATAGCGGCTCCGGCTAGGATTCCGTTCTCGGAGGTGGGGATGTCCGATACTCATACGGCCACGCACGCGGCCGGTTCTGGGGCCCAGGACCAGGCGAGCCGGCTCGCCCGGATTCGGGTGTCCAGCCTCGGAGCCGTGGCCGTGCTTCTGGTCGAGTTCATCCTCGGCGTCGTCTACAACCTGTACGGGACGATGCCCACGGCGAAGAAGTCCATCGGGTTCTTCTCCAGCCCGGTAATCGCCCTGCACGTGATCGTGGCCATCCTGCTCGTCATCGCCGGGGTGGGCCAGCTGGTCCGGGCCATCGGCACCCGGCACAAGCTGACGATCTGGATGTCGGCCGTCGGGCTGGTCGCGATCCTGGCCGCCGGCTTCGCCGGGATGGGGTTCGCCAGCAATGGCGCGGCCGGGGCGTCCCTCGGCATGGCGCTGGCGTTCGCGGTCGCGCTGGCGTGCTACGTCGTCCTCGTCTTCGCCCTGGCTCCCCCGGCTCGTTCGTCCACTACGTGATGTAGTAGGCGGCGTCGACCGGCGTGGACGCGCATGGCATAGTGAACTCATGACTGGCCGGGCCGCGCGTGACTCGATCGTGATGACTGGCCGGGCCGCGCGGCACTCGATCGTGACTGGCCGGGCCGTGCGTGACTCGATCGTGATGACTGGCCGGGCCGCGCGGCACTCGATCGTGCCGGGGTCGTCATGAGCGGCGTCGGGCAGCTCGTGGCCTCTGGCCCGCTGATCCTGGCCCTGCCCGTGGCCGCGGCGGCCGGGGCGGTCACCTTCCTGTCCCCCTGCTGCCTGCCGCTCGTGCCCGGCTACCTGTCCTTTGTCACCGGCATGGCCGGCGCCGGGGGCTCACCGCCGGCCGCTTCGACGCTTGGCGATGCGCCGGGGCCTGTCCCGCCGGGCGGGTCCGGCGTGGCGGTGGCCGCCTTGCCGCTCGCCGCGACCGCAGCCGCTCCCCCGCGGGGCCGCGTGGTCGCCGGGACGGCGCTGTTCGTGCTCGGGTTCTCTGTCGTCTTCGTGGCGTACGGGGCGGCCCTGGGCGGGCTCGGCCACCTGCTGACCGGGCACGCCCGGCTGCTGACGCAGGTTCTCGGCGGGCTGACGATCCTGCTCGGGTTGCTGTTCGCCGGGGTCCTTGACCGGTTCTCGTTCGCCGGCCGTATCGTGCGGCCCTCGGCGCGGCCGAAGGCCGGCCTGGCGGGGGCGCCGCTGCTCGGCGTGATGTTCGGGCTCGGCTGGACCCCGTGCATCGGGCCCACCCTGACTGCCGTGCTGGCCCTGTCGGCCTCGAGCGGCACCGTCGCCCGCGGCGCCGTGCTCGCCTTCGTCTACGCTCTCGGCCTGGGCGTTCCGTTCCTGCTGGTGTCGCTCGGCTTCCAGGTCGCGATGCGCGCCTTCGCGTTCTTCCGGCGGCGCGCCCGCCTGGTGACCAGGATCGGCGGCGCCATGCTGATCTGCGTCGGCCTGCTCGAGGTGACCGGGGCCTGGTCCACCTTCATGGCCTGGCTGCAAGTCCACTGGGTCAGCACCTACCAGCCCCCCATCTAACCCCGCGCCCCGCGCCCCGCATCCCGCATCTAACCCCGCGCCCCGCGCTTAGCGTCTCCGGCGTACGACCTCGAACCCCTCGTGCACTCCAGCCCCAGCGCCCGCCTAGCCTCAGCAGCCGCTCCAGCCCCAGCGCCCGCCTAGCCTCAGCAGCCGCTCCAGCCCCAGCGTGCGTCCCAGCCCCCTCGATCCCATCAGCTACTGTCATAAATCCGACATTTCGCCCCGGCCCGCCCGGGCACCCATCATCGTGGGCGGTTACTGCCCCGTGGAGGGAAGTAACCGCCCACGATGATGGGTTCCTGAGTTATCCACAGGCTGGAGATTGGCGTGGCGCGCGGCCGCGGGACCCGCTCAGGCTTGGAGGCGTGGAAGACGAACGCAGTTTGCGCTGGCGTAGCCAGCTCCAGTCCCAGTCCGGTGTCGTCTCCCGGGAACAGGCACGTGCCGCGGGTTTCACAGAAAAGGCCATCGCCTGGCGACTTCGCTCGGGAAAATGGCAGCGCATCCACCGCGGGGCCTACGCGACATTCACGGGGGATCCGTCGAGGGAGGGAAGACTCTGGGCCGCGGTGCTGTGCGTGGGGCCCGGCGCCGTACTCAGCCACGAGACTGCAGCCGAGGTACACGGCCTCGCTAACAAGCCGAGCACGCGGATTCACATCAGCGTGCCGGCCGGGCGGCATCCCAGCCGGGACCGGAAGATCCGGGGCGTGGTTATCCACAGGTCCCGGTGCCTGGCGCCTGAGTGGCAGCCGCCCTGGCATCTGCCGCGGACCACGGTGGAGGACACCGTCCTGGACCTGGTCGCCGCGGCGCGGAGCTTCGACGACGCCTACGGCTGGATCTCAGCCGCCGCCGGCCGCCGCCTCACCACGCCAGAATTGATCGGCAAGGCGCTCGCGGCGCGTTCGAGGATACGCCGGCGCGCCTGGATCACCGCCGCCCTGCGGGACGCCGCCGATGGCGTCCACTCCCCGCTGGAACGCAACTACGTCCACGGCGTCGAGCGCGCCCACGGGCTGCCCGCGGCGCGGCGCCAGGCCAAGCGCAGGCACGCTAGCGGAAACCGTTACCTGGACAACCTGTACGAGGAGTACGGGCTGTGCGTCGAACTGGACGGAGTGGCGGCCCACCCGGCGGAGGGTCGCTGGCGCGACACCCGCCGCGACAACGCCAACCTCGCGCAGGGAACGGAAACGCTGCGATACGGCTGGCCCGACGCCACCGAGCACCGCTGCCGGACCGCCGCCGAGATCACCGAAGTGCTGCGCCGGCGCGGCTGGAAAGGCAACCTCCGCCCCTGCGGCCCCACTTGCGCGGCCGCCCCGCGGTAGCGACCCGCGATCATCGCAGGCTAGGAGGAGCGGGCCGCGTGCCGCGAGGGCTGGGAGGAGCGGCTGAAGAATGGGGAGGAGCGGTTAGGAGGAGCGGGCGGCGTGGCGTTTCGCGGATCGCTTGGACCGCGTGGTTTCGGGCTGGGGCGGCATGGTGGCCTGCGCGGCGGATTTGGCCACCGTCACGAGGGACTCCATGAGCCGCGGGTCGTCGCCGTCTTCCGGGCTCCATTGCACGCCCAGGCCGAACCGGTGTCCCTGCAGCTCGATCGCCTCCACCACCTGATCCGCGGTCCAGGCCACGGTGAGGAGCCCGCTGCCGATCCTGTTGATCGCCTGGTGGTGGGCCGCGGGCACCTGAGCGGTCTCGCCGAGCACGCGCCCGAGCATGCTCGCGGCGGTGATCTGCAGGTGGTGGGTGGTCATCTTGACCGGGTCCGGCTTGTGGCTCTCGTTGCCGATGCGGTCAGGGAGGTGCTGGGTAACGGTGCCGCCGCGAGCCACGTTGAGGATGTGCATGCCGCGGCCTATGGCGAGGAAGGGAAGGTCGGCGTCGATCGCCGCCCGCGTGAGGATCAGCTCGAACCGGTCCCTCCGGTGGTCAGGCACGTCGGTCTGCTCGTGTGGCGCTTCGTCGTACAGCGAGGGGTCGACGTCTCTACCGCCGGTCAGCAGCAGGCCGTTGAGCGCGGCGATCAGTACGGGCACGGAACTCGCGGGAACGGGCGGCAAGATGACCGGTGTCCCCCCTGCACGCTCGACGGCTCGCGTATAGCTCACCGGCGAGACCACAGCCTCGCGAATCCAGTTGCCCCACCGAGCGGCTTCAAGCTCCCCAGTGATGCCGATAATCGGCCGGCCCATCCCGTCCTCCTGCACGTAAGGTTCCAGTGCCCATAATGGCCCATCACGCCCACGCCAGGCCTGTCCACCGTGAAAATCTCCTGCGCCGGTTAGTACCGACTTGCCGGAAATCGATTGTAACGTTCTGCTGCTAGTGAGACACTGTGAGTGTGGTGATGCCAGCAGGCGACGAATCGGCCCGCCAGACTGAAGGCTTTCCGGCGCCTAACAGTCCTGGCGATGCCGTGCGAAATCCTGCACAGGTCTCATTCTGGCTGCTCGAGCCGGCCGCCGACGCAGCAATGACATACTTCTACGCGCAACTCTTTACCATGGACACCGAAATCCGGGCCATGTTCCCGGCCGCCATGGATGTCCAGCGCCGGCGTTTCTTCCAGGCCCTGAGCCATATCGCGGCTGGCCAGGATGGCCGCGACACCCTCGTGCCTTATCTGCAGGAACTCGGGCGCGCGCACAGGAAATTCGGTGTTCGCGAGCGGCATTACGAGGTGTTCCGGCGCGCGCTGATCGCGACGCTGCAGCGGTTCGCCGCGCCCCGCTGGAACGAGACCGCCAAGTATGCCTGGGAGACCGCCTTCAACCACGCCGCCACGATCATGATCGAGGCCGCCGAGAGCGACGCGGCGGAGTCCCCCGCGTGGTGGATTGCCACCGTGACCGGGATGACACTGCGCGGGCCCGACATCGCGGTGCTGACGCTGCTGCCGGAGCAGCCGCTGAACTACCTTCCCGGCCAGCACATCAGCGTGCAGACGCCGCACTGGCCCAGGCTGTGGCGCACGTACTCGATCGCGAACGCCCCGCGGCCCGATGGCCTGCTCCGCCTGCATGTGCGCGCCGTCACCGGCGGCCTGGTCAGCCCGATACTCGTGCACCAGGTCCGGGCCGGCGATCCGCTCGTGCTCGGCGCGCCGGCCGGCGCCATGATCGCCGACACGCAGTCGGGCCGGGATGTCCTCTGCCTGGCCGGCGGCACCGGGCTCGCCCCCATCAAGGCCATCATCGAAGCGCTCATCAGCGCGCCCGATCCGGGCAGGCACCGCGAGATCGTGCTCTACTGCGGCGCGCGCCGCTACAAAGACCTGTATGACCTGGCCGAACTGCAGGAGATGGAACTGGGCTATCCGTGGCTGCAGGTCATCCCGGCGGTATCGGACGAGCCGGCCCACGACGTCATGCACGGTACGGTCCCCGAACTAGCCGCCAAGGCGACCTGGGCCGACCGGGACATCTACATCAGCGGGCCCGATGAGATGATCGTCAAGACTGCCCGGGTGCTGCGGGAGCGCGGCACCCCAGACCGCCTCATTCACTACGACCTGGAACCGAAAACCGGCAAAGCCGTCTAAGCCTGCAGGCACTACGACCGGACCGACATCCAGCCAAGCCGTCTAGGCCCGCAGGTACCGGCCGAAGAACGCGAAGATCCGCTGCCAGGCGTCCTCGGCCGCCTCCTTGTCGTATTTCAGCCGCGCCAGCGCGGTCAGCGGCGCGAGCGCGGCCGACTTGGGACTCATGAAGCTGTGCCCGGCCTGCGGGTACACCTTCACGTCATGCGGCACCGCCAGCGCGGTCAGCGCGGCCTCGAGCCGCCTGGGATGGGCCGGGCCCATCGGGTCCCTTCCCCCGTAGCTGGCCACGATCGGGCAGGAACCCGCGAGCACCGCTTCCGCGTCGGCCGGGACCTCACCGTAGTTGACCGCCGCGGCGGAGTACTCCCCGCGCGGCGCGCATAGCAGCGCGAAGCCGCCGCCCAGGCAGAACCCGATCACCCCGGTCTTGCCGGTGCAGTCCGGGCGCTCGGCCAGCCAGCCGCGGCACGCGTCCAGGGCGTCGAACGCGGGCCCTGATCCGGCGTGCAACTGCCGGATCATGCCGCGGATGCAGCGCAGCCAGGGCTTACCGTCGTTCAGGTCGGGCGCCAGGGCCAGGTAGCCGAGTGCGGCCAGCCGGTCCGCGTGGCCCCGGATGTCGGAGTTCAGCCCGAATGCCTCGTGGATCACCACCACGCCCGGCCAAGGGCCCGAGGACCCCGGAAAGCCCGAAGGCCCCGCAGAACCGGCGGGAACCGCCAGGTACGCGACCCTGGTACCGACCATCACATCAGGCACGGCGTCAGACCCTGCTCTTTCGCTCGCCTCCGGGGCGCCTCAGCCGTCGCCTTCCCTCGTCGCTCGTCCCTCGCTCCTCAGTCCAGGCGACGCCGCGCCCCTTCGGCTCGCTCATACTTTGCGCCAGCCGGGGATCCAGGTGCCGTCGGCCACCGTGTAGTCGCCGAACAGGGCCGGCGCCTCGGCCCGCATGATCTCGCCGATCTTGCCGAACACCAGGCGGATCTCCTCTTCGGCCCCCTGATCGGTCCGCGCCTCGATCGTGTGCCTGAGCGTGCGGATGTTCGCCGTCCACACCAGCCCGGTGGCCAGGCCCTCGGGCGCGAACCGGCGCATGAACGAGGTCTTGTGCTTCTTCTCGTGCATCTTGGTGTCGTCGTCGTCCAGCCCGAAGTGCCCCGCCATCCACTGCTGGAACTGCTCGAGCTCGGTCAGCAGCGCCGTGGCCCGCTTCATCAGCTCCACGTCCTCGCGCGCCCACTCGGGGAACCAGAACGGCAGCTCGTCGAGCCGCACGTAGCGCAAGGACTCCTGCGACACCGCCGTCCCTGGCCGGTGGCGAACGACTTCATGGGTCATCACACGGGATACGTTGTGCAGGACGAACGTGAAGCTGACGTGCTCGAGCACCGAGCCGTGCTGCTGCCGCAGGATGTTCTGCAGGTACGCGTCCTGGTCGTCGCGCACCTTCCGGACGTTCGGGTTCAGCCCCGGCTCCCAGGAGCGATAGCACATCTTCCCGGCGAACTCGGCCAGGTCCTGCGCGTCGTTGCCGAGCTGGTCGCGGTCCAGCCGCTCCAGCCAGCTCTCGCCGCCCACCTCGCGCAGGTAGGCGGCCATCGCGTCGTAGTCGACCTTCGGCCGGGCGACCAGGAAAACCTCGGGCTCCACGCTCCTCATGCAACAGCACAATAACAGCGGACTAACGTGATCCCGGGCACGACACAGGTCAAGGACGTTGGCGATGATCTGGTGGCCGGACCGGCCGGAGGCGGTCAGGATCGACTCGGGGTGGAATTGCACGGCCCACCGGCCGGCCTCGTCGTCCTCGATCGCCATCACCACATCCGCCCCCTCCGGCGAACGCAGGGACGCGGTCACGGCGAACCCGCCGCGGACCTCGCCAGGCGGCGCGTACAGGCTGTGATACCGCCCGGCGGTGAACTCGGCGGGCAGCCCGGACAGCAGCGACCCCCCACCCGCCTCCCCATCCCGCCTCACTCGCACCAGCCCCGGCTTGCCGTGTGCGGGCTCGGGCAGCAGGGACAGCGCACCGCCCGCGTGCTCCACCATGGCCTGCAAGCCCAGGCAGACGCCGAACACCGGCAGATGCCGCGCGTACACCTCGTCGAGCAGCGCCGCGCAGCCGAAGTCGGCGGGCCGGCCCGGCCCGGGCGACATTACGACCAGATCCGGCGCGTAGGAGTCGAGCAGCCCGGGCGAGAACCCGAACCGCAGCGTGGTCACCTGGGCGCCCTGCTGCCGGAAGTAGTCGCCGAGCGTGTGCACGAAGGAGTCCTGGTGATCGACCAGGAGGACCCTGGGGTGGTAATCACGTGTCGTGACGCGAGCACGCTCGGGCTCGGCGGCCGCGCCCAGGGGGCCCAAGGGGTCCCGCGCGATCCGGCCGGCCTCCTCCAGGGTCTCGAGCAGGGCGCGCGCCTTGATCTGGGTCTCCTTCTCCTCGGCCGCGGGCACCGAGTCGTACAGCAGCGTCGCGCCGGCGCGCACGGCGGCGATCCCGCCGGTGATGTGCGCGGTGCGCAGGGTGAGCCCGGTGTTCATCGACCCGTCGAAGCCGATCTTGCCGACCGCGCCGCCGTACCAGCGGCGCGGGGTCTCCTCGTGATCCTCGATGAACTGCATCGCCCAGGTCTTCGGCGCGCCGGTCACGGTGACCGCCCACATGTGGGTGAGGAACGCGTCGAACGCGTCGAACCCGGGCCGGAGCCGTCCCTCGATGTGATCGACGGTGTGGATGAGGCGGCTGTACATCTCGATCTGCCGCCGGCCGATCACCCGGACCGTGCCGGGCACGCAGACCCGCGCCTTGTCGTTGCGGTCCACGTCGGTGCACATGGTCAGCTCGGATTCCTCCTTGGCCGAGCCGAGCAGGGTGGCGATGTTCGCGGCGTCCTCGAGCGTGTCCTCGCCGCGGGCGATCGTGCCCGCGATCGGGCAGGTCTCCACCCGGTCCCCGGTGACCCGGACGTACATCTCGGGCGACGCGCCGACCAGGTACTCCCCGTCGCCCAGGTTGAACAGGAACTCGTAGGGGGCCGGGTTGCGCTGCCGCAGCAGTTCGTAGAACGCGGCCGGCGACGCGCACCGGCCGTAGAACACGTGCCCGGGCACGACCTCGAACAGGTCGCCGCAGGCGAACCGCTCCCGCGCCTCCTCCACGACCCGCGCATAGCTCCCCGGCCGCGGCTGCTGAGGTAGTTCTTGATGCCGAACGGACCGCGGTGCGTGCCCGGCGAAGGTGCGTGCGGTCCCGCGGTCGAGCCCGGCCGTGGACACTCCGCCGACCTCGAAGTCGTAGGAGTACCTGACCGCCTCCTCGCGCTTGCGGTCCAGGACCCAGATCTCATCCGGCAGGTGCAGGACCAGGTCGCGCTGGGTGGCGGGACGGTCGAGGCGGAGCCGGACCGGCTCGAACTGGAACGCCAGGTCATAGCCGAACGCCCCGTACAGGCCCAGGTGCGGGTCCTCGCAGCCGAACGCCGCCGCGATCTCCCGCAGCGCGGTGAACACCGTCGGCCTGCGGCTGCGCTCCTCCTCGGTGAACTCCCGTTCGTCCTCGGGGATGACCACGGTGTCCGCGTCCACCGGCTCTGCTGGCTCAGGCTGGCCCGACCTCAGCGCTGCATCTTCGGCGCCTACCCGGCGCAGTGCCGCGCGGATCACCGGCAGCAGCACGCGGCCGCGGTCGTTCAGGGCCCGCGCGGTGACCTGCCTGCCGGTGGCGATGATCTCCGCGCACGGGTCGGCGTAGGCCATGTGCCAGCGGCTGTACCGGCCCGGGTACTCCATGCCCGAGCTCATCACGCCGCCGCGGCGCTCGTCGACGAGCGCCGCGATCCGGCCGAGTTCGGCGGGGTCGAACGGCGTGGCGGTGCGGGTGACCCGCACGCCATCGCGCGTCATCATTTCCGTACGGTGGGCGTCCACGGTGGCCCCTCGGGTTTCAGGCCCCGGAGGCGGCCGGAAAGCAGAAAAGCGGCCGCCGTTTCCTGGGCGGTCGCTTCTGGATCGAAACGCTTGTCAGCACACCGCCTAAGGGCGGCGCCACCACTGAAAGCGAGCTGTTCGCGTCACGGGCATAGCGTAGCGGATCGCCGCCCGCTCTCGCCAGCGGGACCGGCGCGTAGTTCACAATCATCGTGTAGCTATCGGCAGGCAGGAAGGCGGTGCTCATGACCGAGCCAGGCAGCATGACGGTGGAGGCGTCCGAGCCCGGCGGCGACCCGGATCTGACGGGCCTGCGCGGGCTGCGAGTGCTACGACTGTGCTCGGTGTTCGAGCCGGCCAGACTGAACCCGGGCGCGGCGCGGTATGACGCCATCGGCGGGATGCAAAACCACACGGCCGAGCTGAGCCGGTGCCTCGACCGGCTTGGAATTCGTCAGCTGGTTCTGACCTCCCGACTGGATGGCCCCGCTGGCCGAACCGGGTTCGGCCGGTACGGGCAGGTGATGCGGACCGGGGTGCACATACCCGTGGCCCGGCAGGCGTGGGCCCTGCCGGCGGTGCGGTTCGCTCTCGCTGACCGCGGCGTCGTCGGACTGGTGCACGCTCATTGCGGGGAGGACATCGCGGTCCTGCCGCTGGCGAGGCTGGCAGCATGGGCTCACGGCTGCCCGCTGGTGGTCACCGTGCATACGAGCGTGCGGCACACGCTGCGGGTGACATCAGCACAGCAGGCTCTGCTGCGGCTGGCGGGAGGCCTGGCGGAAGGGCGCGTGCTGTCCGGGGCGGATCGGGTGATCGTCCTCACCCGCCCGGCTGCGGACCGTCTGCTGCGCGATGGCCTGGCAGAGTGCAGGATCCGGGTAATCCCGCCCGGGTACGATCCGGATCTGTTCACCGCCGAGACGCCCGATCCGTTCCCTGACCTGCCCAGACCACGTGTCGCCTACATCGGCCGGATCGCGCCGCAGAAAGACGTGGGCACGTTGCTCGAGGCTTTCCGCCGGGTCCGGGAACAGGCGGTCCTGATCATCGTGGGCGATGGCCCGGACCGGCAGGCAGCCGAACGGCAGGCTAGGCCGCTGGCGGGGCGAGTCCGCTTCACCGGCTTCCTTCCCCATCTGAAGATCGCGGCGGTACTGCGGCACGTCGATCTACTCGTGCTGGCCACTCGGTACGAGGAGCTGCCATCGGTGCTGGTCGAGGGCATGGCTGCCGGCCTGCCGGTGGTGGCCAGCCGGGTCGGCGGGATACCCGCCCTGGTGGAGCACGAGGTGAACGGCCTGCTCGTGCCGCCGGGCGACGACGCCGCCCTGGCCGACGCGATCACCCGGGTTCTCACCGAACCGGGCACCGCCGCGCGACTCTCGGCCGCCGCCCGGGTCACCGCCAAGCAGTACGCCTGGCCGGCGCTGGCCCGCCGGGTGGCGATGGTCTACCAGGAGGTGACGGCGCCGGCCTAGGACGGGGGGCAGGCCGAGTGCAGGTCCGGCATCCGCCAGGCGGTGGCCGCGGCCGCGATGAGCTGGGCCGCGCTGCGCAGGTCTCGCTGGGACCCGCCCGCCAGCTCGGCCAGGGTGCTGCCCGGGGTCGTTCGGCTGGCCAGGAACGCCTCGACCATCCGCTGGACGAAGGGATCGCCCAGCAGGCCGCCGTGGAAGGCATCGATGAAGATCACGTTCTGCGGCCAGGGACAGGCGGGCAGCGTGACCGCGTCGGCGAGCGGCACCACCGCGAGCCAGGGCACGCCGGTATCGCGGCTGACCGTGGCGAAATAGCTGGCGCCGACCTCGCTCACCGAGTTGATCAGGGCCTGCGCGCCCGAACGCCCGTACGGTGACATGCCGCCGACCAGGTCGTTCAGTGTGGTCAGCGCCGCGCCGGGCACGGTACCGCCCGCCTGGCCGAGCTGGCCGGGCGCGATGATGGGACTGAGCAGGACCACCGACCTGACCGGCACATGCGGATGCCGGGCCAGCATCGCGTACAGGCCGAGGGTGCCCTCGCTTTCCGCCACGATGTCCACCGGCGTGTGGGCCTGCTGGTACAGCTGCTCCACCTGTGTGGCCATCCGGTCACCCAGCACCTGGATGGTCAGGTTCCCGGCGGCCTGGCGGTAGGGGATCGGCTGCCCGGCGTTCAGGCCCAGGTAAGAGAACTGGCGCACGAGCATGTCCGGCTCGGCGGCCCGCAGGGCGTTGGCGGAGTGGCAGCAGGTCGACCCGAAGCCCGCGACCACCAGCACCGCGCCGCGGACTGTGGCCTTCGGCCCGCCGACGGCCCTCGCGCCAGCGGCCCTAGCAGCTCCACCGGCCCTACCGGCCCCAGCGGATCCAGCAGCTCCACCGACCCTACCGGCCCCAGCGGCTCCACCGGCCCTGCCCGCGGCGCCCGTCCCGGTGGTCTGGCCGCTGCCGCTGCTCGACGCGGCGAGGCCGTCGTTCCCGCTGGTCCCGGCGACCGCGCCGGTCACCACGGCGCTGGTGCCCGAGGCAAAGCGGACGGTCCCGGTGAAGGCCAGCCGGGCCGTCCCCACGACGAGGGCGAGCACCATCACCGCCGCCAGCGGCGCCACCGGCACCCAGCTGGTCCGGTGCCGTAGCGCCCGCCGGATCTGCCACAGCGTGACGTGCCAGTGCCACGAGTGCGGCGGCATCTCCGCCGCCCGCCTGGCCGCCGCCGCGGTGAGGCCGTACCAGGCCCGCGCCTCCACGATCCCGCCCAGCCCGGCCACGGCCACGATGCCGGCCGTGTCCAGGCGCGCCATCAGCGCCGAGGCCAGCGACAGGACTCCGAAGGAGGCGATCACCCACGCCGCGGTGCGCACCGGGGGCAACCGCCCCCACCAGGCCTGGCCCACCCCGCCCTGGCTCAGCGCCACGGCGGTGCCGAGCATGATCGGCACCGCGGCTAGGTAGGGCCAGGAGAACGGCAGCAGGGCCACCCCGAACATCAGCGTGACCACCGGCGACATCACCAGCCCGACCAGCACGGTCAGCAGGGCGCACGACAAGACCGCGGCCAGGAAACGCGGCCTCGGGAAGCTCTCGTCCGGGTTCCGCGGCCAGGCCAGCATGACCAGGACCGCGTCCACGGCCGAACGGGCGACCACGAGCAGCACAAGCACGCCGGTGAAGCCGAGCCACGACTGGTTGAAGGCGAACAGCCAGCGCAGGTCGTGATAGGCCGCGAGCGGCGGGAGCGCCGTGACCTGCGGTGCAAGCGGCCGGGCGTTGGGCGCCAGGAAGGAGAGCAGAGTCGCCTCTGCCATCGCGCCGCCGGCCGCGAACGCGATGAGACCCCGGTGCCGGACGAAGCCCCCGGCCAACCCCGCCTCCCGTGTGCCGTCGCCCCCGTCGGCTGATCTCAGCCTGACGTGCGGCAATGGCACGTCAGGCTGGCGGGCCCCGGCGGCGGCGATTGCTGTGGCTCGCCATCCGGTGTAACCGGGCGAAGCGGGCAGGTATGCCCAGCGGCGCCGAATTCGCCCGGGCGGCGGTTTGGTCAGAAGTCGAATCCGCCGGGGCGGCGGTTGGGTCAGAAGTCGAATCCGCCGGGGCGGCGGTTGGGTCAGAAGTCGAATCCGCCGGGGCGGCCGTTGCGGTCGGCGAGCAGGCCGGCCAGCGCGGAGATGGCGATCTCGGGCGGGATCCGGGAGCCGATGTTGAGCCCGATCGGCCGGTGCACGCGAGCGATCTCGTCCGCCGGGACGCCGAGTCCGGTGAGCATGGTCACGTGCGGCCCGACGTGCCGCGGGTTGCCCATGATCCCGACCCACCGGGCCTTGGTGGCCAGCGCGTCACGGAGCATGACGCCGAGCTCGGGCCGGTGATGGTCGGTGACGACCACGTCGGCGGAGTCGTCGAGATCGTCCGGAACGTCGGTGAGCAGGGGGAACCCGAGGGCGGCGGCGCCGGCCGCGCGCGCCTCGTCCGGCTCGAGCAGCAGCCCGCGGAACCCCATGTCCGCGCCGTACCTCAGCAGGTAACCGGCGACCGGCGAGGCGAAGACGGCGACCAGTGTGCGCTCCCCCGCCCCGGACGTGGCCGGGATGACGGGGTCGTGGGCCACCGCGCAGGCCGAGTCTTCGTCGTGCTGGTGCGTGTGCTCAGTCATGAAAGCTAGTCTCCCCCGCCTCGGCCCCCGCCGCTACCGGGCGCGTCGTTCCCCGATGACGGTGGGACTGACGGCGCGCGCGATGTAGCGTAGCCGTGAACACAACCCCGCAACCGTACGAGGAATCATGGCCAGCGGATTAATCTCGCGGCGTCCCGGTGCGCTTCCCGTGGAGGTCACCAGTTTCGTCGGCCGCCGCGGTGAGCTCACCCAGCTCGCCTGCCAGCTGCGGACCACGAGGCTGGCGACCGTGACCGGTCCGGGCGGGGTCGGCAAGACCCGCGTGGCGCTGCGGACCGCGGCCGGATGCGCCGGCCAGTTCGCCGACGGCGTGTGCCTGGCCGAGCTGGCCGGGTTGCGCGACCCCGAATTGCTCCCGCTCACCGTGGCGTCCTGCCTCGGCCTGCCCGACCAGGAAACCCGCTCCCAGCTGGACGCGATTCTTGACTACCTGCGGAAGCGTCAGCTGCTCCTGATGCTCGATGGCTGCGAGCACCTGGTGGACGCGTGCGCGGCGCTCGTCACCATGCTGCTGCGCGAGACCGCGGGTGTGACCGTGCTTGCTACCAGCAGGCAACCGCTTGATGCGGTCGGCGAGCACATCTGCCAGATCCCGCCGCTGCCGGTACCCGAGCTGGGTTCCCAGGACGCGGGCCACGAGGACGCGGTCGAGTTGTTCGCGCAGCGCGCCGCCGCGGTCGTATCGGGGTTCGGTATCACCGATGACAACCGCGACGACGTGATCAGGCTGTGCCGCCGCCTGGACGGGATCCCGCTCGCGATCGAGCTGGCGACGGTACGGCTACGCGCGGTGCCGCTCAAGCAGCTGGCGGGCCGGATCGACGACAGGTTCCGGCTGCTCACCGGGGAACGCCGCGCGGCGCTGCCGCACCATCGGACGCTGCGCACCGCGACCCAGTGGAGCTACGAGCTGTGTTCGCCGGCCGAGCAGCTGCTGTGGACCCGCCTGTCGGTGTTCGCCGGGTCTTTCGACGCCTCCGCCGCCGAGCAGGTGTGCGCCGGGGAACCGCTGGCCACGGGCGACATCCTGCCCACCCTGATCGGCCTGGTGGACAAGTCCGTCGTGCTCCGGCTGGCCGACGACACGGGCGGCGGAGAAGACACGCATTACCGGCAGCTCGACACCATCCGCGAGTTCGGGGCCGAGAGGCTGGCCGAGGCCGGGGAAGAAGCCGCGTTCCGCGACCGCCACATCAGCCGCTACCTGGCCATGGCCAGGTACCTGGGCGCCCATCCGGCCGGCGAAGATCAGGTCGCCTGCTTCCGCGAGCTGCGCCGCGAGCACGCCGACGTCAGAGCCGCCCTCAACTACGCCTTCGCCCGTCCCGGCCGTGACGCCGAAGCCGCCCACCTGGCCACGGACCTCTACGCGTACTGGCAGAGCGGCCTGCTGAGCGAGGGCAGGTACTGGATGGCGAAAGTCCTCGACCGCTTCCCGTCCCCATCACCCGAACGAGCCTGGGCGCTCGTCCAGATCGGCATCGTCGCCAACCTCCAGGGCGAGATCCCCGACGCGCTCGCCGCGCTTGACGAGGGGATCCCGATGGCCGAGGAACTCGGCGAGACTGTGGCCGCGGGCCGCGGTTACTCGCACCGGACGCTCGCCCTGGCCATCGCCGGCCGGCACACCGAGGCGGCGGCCTCAGCCGCCATGGCCGAGCAGCTCCTGATGCCGGTCGACGACCTCGGCGGCCTGGTCGGCCTGGACATCTTCACGGGCTACCTGTATTTGCTAGCCGGGGAGCCCGACCGGGCCATCGAGCGGTGCACGCGGGGTCTCGGCCGGCTGCCCACCGGCAGCCGGGAGCGGTGGATGCAGAGCTGGCTGAACTTCTTTATCGGTCTGAGCTCGCTCATGCTGGGCGCGTTCGAGCAGAGCGCCGCCTCGGTAAGCAGAGCGCTTGAGATGAAGCAAGAACTCGGCGACAACGTCGGGACCGCCTGGTGCCTGGAGGTACTGGCCTGGGTCGCGGCGGGCCAGCAGCGGCCCAGGCGGGCCGCCTGGCTGCTCGGCGCGGCCGACCCGCTCTGGGAGCGGGCGGGCATCAGGCTCAGCGGTACGGCCCAGATGGAGGAGCTCCACCAGCAGGCGGAAAAGGCTGTGAGCGGCTCGCTCGGCGCCGAGCAGTACACCACGCTGCACCGCCAGGGCGCGCGGAGCGCGCTTGAGGCGGTCGTGAAGGCCGCGGTCGGCAACGAGGACGAGCTGCGCGCGCCGAGGTCCGCCGGCGGGCGGGCCGCGGGGAGCGTCCTGACCGGCCGCCAGAGCGAGATCGCGGCGCTCGTGGCCGAGGGGCTGTCCAACAGGGACATCGCCGAACGGCTGATCCTGTCCACGCGGACGGTCGACTCGCACGTGGAGCACATCCTGGCCAAGCTGGGCGCGTCCTCCCGGCTCCAGATCGCCGCCTGGGTGCGATCCGGGCAGTAGCCCGCCGCCGACGGCCAGGCCGGCCGCAGGGCGCGGCCGCCGAGCGGCGGCAGGGCGCGGCCAGCCGCCCGCGAATGACCCGCTGGGTATCGTTAGCAGATGTGATCTCCCGTGACGACATCCGCGGCATCTACGACACGATCCGGCCCTGGATCCGGCGCACCCCGGTGGTTCAGGTCGACCTGAGCGAGCTGGACCCGGCGGGCACGGCCCTGCCGGTGGCGACACTCAAGCTGGAGCAGCTGCAATGCGCCGGGTCGTTCAAGGCCCGCGGCGCGTTCGCGAACCTGCTGCTGCGGGACGTGCCGCCCGCCGGAGTCGTGGCGGCCTCCGGCGGCAACCACGGCGTGGCCGTCGCCTACGCCGCGCACCGGCGCGGCGTGCCGGCCAAGATCTTCGTGCCCACCGTGTCGGCCCCGGCCAAGATGGAGCGCATCCGGCAGCTCGGCGCGGACCTGGTGGTGACCGGCGAGCGCTACGCCGACGCGCTGGCCGCCGCGCAGGCCTGGGTGGACAGTTCGGGCGCGATGAGCGTGCACGCCTTCGACCAGCGGGAGACCCTGCTCGGCCAGGGCACCCTGGCCCTCGAGCTGGCCGGGCAGGCCGGCGACCTGGACACCGTGCTGGTGCCGGTCGGCGGCGGCGGGCTGATCGCGGGCATCGCCGCCTGGTTCGCCGGCACCGCCCGTGTCATCGGGGTCGAGCCGGACGGCGCTCCCACCCTCACCCGGGCCCGGGCCGAGGGCAGGCCGGCCGACGCCCCAGCCGAAGGTGTCGCGGCGGACGCCCTGGCTCCGCGGCGCGTCGGCGAGCTGGTGTTCCCGATCACCCAGTCCTACGTCGAGGACGTCGTGCTCGTCGATGACGCCTCGATCCTGGCGGCCCAGCGGGCCCTCTGGCAGGCGGCCAGGATCGCGGCCGAGCCCGCCGCCGCGGTGGGGATCGCGGCCCTGCTCACCGGGGCCTACAAGCCCGCACCCGGCGAGCACGTGGGCGTGGTCATCAGCGGCGCCAACATGGCTCCGTCCCAGCTCGGGTCGCCGATTGACTGAGAGCACGCACCACGACCGTTCGGGAGAAAAGATTTGACCGAACGGACCGTGGTTCCCGCACCTGGTTACGGGACACTGTGTTGCTATGCGGTTCGTCTTCACCCCTCCCGCGGACCACGCGGCCGGATTGCTCACGCTGCCGTGGTCTGAGCCGCTGGCGCAATGGCAAGACGAGCGACTGGTCGAGATCAGGCAGCGGGGCATCTCGCGGCACGTGGTCCGCTTCGTCTACGACGACGGCACGCTGTACGCCCTCAAGGAGCTCAGCGAGCGGCTGGCCCGGCGCGAGTACCGGCTGCTCCGGGCGCTGGCCGAGCTGAACGTCCCCGCGGTCGAGGTGGTCGGGGTCGCGGTCGACCTGGGCGAGGCGCGCCCGCGGGACTCCGACGCGGACGCGATCCTGGTCACCAGGTTCCTCAGCTACGCGACGACGTACCGGGCGGTCTTTTCTCACCCGCGAGGCATGCAGCCCACCAACGGGCTGCTCGACGCGCTGGTGGAACTGCTCGTCCGGCTGCACCTGTCCGGGTTCTTCTGGGGCGACTGCTCGCTGTCCAACACGCTGTTCCGGCACGACGCCGGCACGCTGGAGGCGTACCTGGTCGACGCGGAGACCAGCGAGCAGCACCCGAGCCTGACCAACGGGCAGCGCCACTGGGATGTCGAGCTGGCCACCGATCGGGTGGGCGGCGAACTGCTCGACCTGCAGGCGGGCGAGCTGCTCCCGGCCGACGTGGATCCGATTGAGATCGCCGACGAGCTCAGGCGGCGCTATGAGTCGCTGTGGCAGGAACTGACCCGCGAGGAGATCCTGCGCCCCGAGGAGCAGCGGTACCGGATCGCCGAGCGCCTGCGCCGGCTCAACGAGCTGGGCTTCGACGCCGACGAGGTCGAGCTGATCAGCACGAG
>WNFD01000560.1_pt1 | contig 36845 bp, 29 predicted proteins | sample 5400491 | NCBI WGS metagenome assembly WNFD01 (sample SAMN13153343, study PRJNA577476) | soil metagenome | isolation source: 120 cm saprolite under Douglas fir tree site 2 hole 2 replicate 2 | place: USA:California | collected 2015-04-18 | reverse complement strand
GCTTCGCATCCTCCCGCGCTTCGCGCGGGGACCCCAGCGGTATGCGCTCCTCCTCGCGCCACCCGTGCCTTGGCGTCGGCGGCCTGGGCCGCGCCTTGGCGAGCTTATCCCCAGACACACCCCTTAGCGCGTCTCCTCCCAGCGCTTGGCGATCGCCTCGCGGTCGAGATCGCCGAAGTCCACCCCATCCCGCCGAAGCGACGCCTCCGTCTCCGCGAAGCGGCGCCGGAAGCGCTGGCCTGCGACCCTCAGCGCATCCTCGGGATTGATCTTCAAACGCCGGGCGAGCGAGACGACCGCAAAGAGCAGGTCGCCCATCTCCTCGAACGCGTGCTTGGGATCGCTCGCCTCCGCCAGCTCGCGCGCCTCCTCGGCGACGTTCTCGGCGGTCTGGGTGGACGACTCGAAATCAAACCCAACACGTGCTGCGCGCTTTTGCAGGCCGAGCGCCCACGCCAGCGCAGGCAGCGTGGACGGCACGCGATCGACGACCGACTCGTCGGTGCGTCCGCCGGCGCGCGCTTCCTTACCTTTGGCGTGCTCCCAGTTCCGGAGCACCTCGTCCGCATCGGCGACGGAAACGTCGCCGAACACATGCGGGTGCCGCGCCACCATCTTCGCGGCGACAGCCTCCGAGACCTGCGCGGCGTCGAATCGCCGCTGCTCGGCGGCGATCTCAGCGTGCATCGCGACCTGCAGCAGAAGGTCGCCGAGCTCCTCCTTGATCTTCGCGTCGTCGCCGGAGTCGATCGCCTCAAGGAGCTCATAGGTCTCTTCGAGGAGGTATGGCCGCAGCGACTCGTGCGTCTGCTCGCGATCCCACGGGCAGCCGCCCGGCGCGCGCAGCCTGGCGACGACCTCGAAGATGGCGGCGACGCCTGGCGAGTAAGGCGCCTCTGTAGGTTCTGGCATCGCTTCAGATTTTCTCATGGCCTCGTCACCCCAACAGCCCGGCCGGCCTCGTAAAGGTCAGCCATCTCGGCCAGCAAAGACATCAGGTCCTCTTTCCATCCACTGTCCGAAGGTGCGCCCTGCGCGCGCCCGGCGCCTTGCCGCCGCATCTTGATGCGGTTCGGAAGGATGGACAGACGTCCCGCCATCCTCCGCGAGAGCTCGTCGACGTCGAGGTAGCGCTCCGGGTCGACGCGAATGGCGATGTCGTGGCCGTCGGCGATGACGCCCCGCAGGCCCAGCCGCTGCCCGCGGAGCTTGACCCGGAGCGAGAAGGCGAGGTTGTCGAGCTGGGCGGGCGCCGGTCCGTAGCGGTCCTTGAGAGAGCGCAGCACTCCGTCAAGCTCCTCCTCCTCGTTGGTCGCGGCAAGCTGCCGGTAAGCCCCCAGCCGCAGCTTCTCGTCGCGGATATATGAGCGCGGGATGAAGTGGTCGAGCGGCAGGTCGATGTTCATCTCCTCGGTCGAGAGGACGTCTCCGATCACGCTTTCGTCCGACCCCGAACGCAGCTTGCCGACCGCGCTCTGGAGCATTTGCAGGTACATCTCGAAACCCACTGCGGCGATTGCGCCGTGCTGCTCGGTGCCGAGGAGGTTGCCGGCGCCCCGGATCTCGAGGTCGCGGAGAGCGATCTTGAAACCCTGCCCCAGCTCGTGCAGCCCGGAGATGACGTCGAGGCGCTTGTCCGCGTTCTCGGTCAGCGAGCGACGGGGGTCGTAGAGGAAATACGCGTACGCGCGCCGGCCGGAACGACCGACGCGGCCTCGCAGCTGGTAGAGCTGCGCCAGGCCGAAGCGATCTGCGCTCTGGACGATGATCGTGTTGACGTTCGGGATGTCGAGTCCCGACTCGATGATCGTCGAGCACACGAGCACGTCGTGCTTCGTCGACTCGAAGTCGACCATCACGTGCGCCAGCTGATCCTCCGGCATCTGGCCGTGGCCGACGATCACGCGCGCGGTCGGCACCAGCTCCCGCACGCGGTCGGCCGCCTTCTCGATGGTGCGCACGCGGTTGTGCACGTAGTACACCTGGCCGCCGCGCTGCAGCTCGCGCGTGATCGCCTCCCGCACCAGCTCGTCGTCGTCGGTGGTGACGTAGGTTTTGATCGGCTGGCGTTCCTCGGGCGGAGTCTGGATCACGCTCATGTCGCGGATGCCGCCGATCGCCATGTGGAGGGTGCGCGGAATCGGGGTCGCCGACAGCGAGAGCACGTCGAGCTGCGTGCGCAGCTTCTTCAACCGCTCCTTCTGCATGACGCCAAACCGGTGCTCCTCGTCGATGATCAGCAGTCCCAGCCGCTTGAAGCGCACATCGCGCTGGAGAAGGCGGTGCGTGCCCACGACGATGTCGACCTGTCCCGCTTTGAGGCCTTCGAGAGTGTGAGCCTGCGTCTCGGCGTCGACGAATCTCGACAGCATCCCGATCGTGACCGGGAACTTTTCGAGCCTCTGGCTGAAGACGTGGAAGTGCTGCTGGGCCAGGACCGTGGTCGGCGCGAGCAGCGCCACCTGCCGCCCGCTCATCGCCGCCTTGAACGCGGCTCGCAGAGCCAGCTCGGTCTTGCCGAAGCCGACGTCGCCGCAGAGCAGGCGGTCCATCGGCCGGTCTGACTCCATGTCCGCCTTGATCTCGGCGAGCGCCGCCAGCTGGTCGGCGGTCTCTTCATAAGGAAAGGAGGACTCGAGCTCCTGCTGCCAGGCGGTGTCGGGCGCGAACGCTATGCCCGGCCGGGCCTCGCGCGACGAATAGATCTTGAGCAGTTCCTCGGCCACGTCCTGGACCACCTTTCCCGCGCGCCCGCGCGCCCGCGACCAATCACCGCTGCCGAGCCGGTGAAGGGTGGGCTCCTCCTCACCGCCGAGGAACTTCTGGATGCGGTCGAGGTTCTCGACCGGCACGAACAGCTTGTCGGCCTCGGCGTAGTCCAACTCCAGGTACTCGCGATGCGCACCTTCGGACTCGAGTAGGCGCATGCCGGCGAATCGCGCGATGCCGTGGTCGACGTGCACCACCAGCTCACCGGGTGCGAAGTCGAACGTGAACTCCCGGGTCAGCTGCTCGGCGCGACCGCGCGACGAGCGTGCGGGCCGTGCCGGGCGGCGCAGTCGGCCGAAGAGCTCGGCGTCGGTGACGAGATGGAACCCCATCCCCGCATGAGTGCAGCCGGACGCGATGTCTACGTCGGCCAGCCCAAGACCGGGCTGCAGCTGGAGGTCGAGGCTGAGCTCGATCTCCCTCGCATGATCGCGAACGCCGGCTTCTTCGAGCAAGGTCCTCAGCCGCTCCGACTGCTCGGTGGCGATGGCGACCATCGCCGACGCGGCCCGCCCCGCCAGCTCGGCTACGGCTTGCGGCCGTCCCACCAGCGGCTCAGCCCCCGCCCAGCCGAGATCGATGGCGTCGTCGGCACCCTCGCCGGCGGTGAGCTCGAGACGCGGATGGCTCTGGACCGCTCGCAGTCGCTCCGCCCCGACCATCGGCAGCACGAATCCGCGCGGCAGCTCCTTACCTTCGGCTTCCGCGGCTGCGAGCATCTCGGTTTCCTCGATGAGAACCCGCGCGTCGGCCAGCTGCCGGCCCGGCTCGAAGTCCAGGATCGCGATCCTGTCGTCCAGGTGGTCGAGCAGCGATGGCGTCGCGGGGTTGAGGTAGGCCGCGTAGTACTCGATGCCGGGGAAGGCGCCGCCTGCCTCTAGTCGCTCGAGCTCCTCTTCCCAATCCGCCCGGACGTCGGCACGCAACCCGTCGAGCGACACGCTCTCCCGCAGGCGATTGGCCGCCGCGGCTCCGCGCTTTGGTCCGAGCAGCAGCTCGCGACCCGGATGAATTGAAACCTGCGGCACCGCCATCACCGAGCGCTGGTTTGCCGGGTCGAAGAGCCGGAGCGTCTCGATGACGTCGCCAGACCACTCGGCGCGCACCGGTGAGTCGGCCGCGGCCGGAAACACGTCAAGGATTCCGCCCCGCAAGGAGAACTGGCCGTGCTCCTCGACCAGGGGTTCCCGCGAGTAGCCCATCTCGACGAGCCGGCCGGCCACTGCGACTGGATCGGGCCCGCCGCCGGGCGCGAGCGACAGCGTGCCGTGGGCCAGGTCGGAGGGAGAGATCGTGGCGCGCGTGATGGCGCGCCGCGACGACACCACGATGCACGGGGTCGCCCGATCCGCGAGCGCGTTCAGCGCCTCCATCCGCTTGTTGACCGCGTCGTCGAACGCGGGCGGGCGGTCGAGGAACGAAATGGCGACCTCGGCGAAAACGTATGCGGGGGGCCGGCCCGCGAGCCAGGGTCTGAGCTCGTCGCAGAAGCGATCGGGCGCGGGCGCCAGGATGACCACCGAACGGCCGGCCTCCGCGTTAGCGCGCGCGACGGCGCCGGCGACGATCGGCCACGCCGGCCTGGGCAGACGGCCGACCTTCGCCTCGCCTGCGCCTTTCGTCGCCCAGCGCCGCAATTCGGGAGCTGCGCCGAGGGCCCGCTCCCCGAGCGTGCTCACAGCAACTCCTCGCAGCCAAGCGCGCCGGCCCGGTTGAATCGGTCCATCGCCCTCTCGACGCCGGCGGCGAGAGCCACCTCCAGCGCGGTGGCGACGCCTTCGATGATGCCCGGCAGCCGCCCCGCCTCGGCCTTCGTGAAGCGGCCGAGCACGTAGTGCACGCCGGCGCCTTTCCGTGAGGGCTTGCCGATGCCGACGCGAAAGCGCACGAAGTCCGGCGTGCCCAGCGCGCCGATGATCGACAGCACGCCGTTGTGGCCGGCGCCGGATCCGCCGCGCCGGATGCGCATCCGGCACAGTGGCAGGTCGAGCTCGTCGTGGACTACCCAGAGCTGCTCCGTTGAGAGGTTGGTGTCGCGTAGGGCTTTGGCCACCGCCTCGCCGGAGAGATTCATGTACGTCTGGGGCAGGACGAACCAGACCCGTCGCGATTCGGAATGGCCGACCAGGGACTGCCATCGCTTGCGCTCGATCTTCACGCCCATCCGGCCGGCAAGCTCGCGCACGCACGCGAAACCGAGGTTGTGGCGCGTGTCGGCGTAATCCGATTCCGGATTGCCCAGCCCGACGATCAACTGCTCTTCTTGACTCAATTCGTCCTTTCAAATAGACGCGGAAAGGCCCGCGGCGAGCGCCGCAGACCAGGTCGTTGAGTTTACGTGGTGCGCCTGGGAACAAGCTCGCTCAAGGCGCGGCCCAGACCGCCGACGCCAAGGCACGGGTGGCGCGAGAAGGAGCGCATCGTTAGATGCGTGACGACGAAGCGACAGGCCCCGTAACGCAGGCGTCAGCGCCCGCAGGGCGCTCGGCGGAAATGGGCCGATGCATTGACGAGCGACTTCCCTAGGCGCACCACTAAAGCCGGCCTCTGGCCGGTGTCAGCCCGGAGCGCTTCAAGGCCGCGCGGGTCAGGCGGTTCATCTCCCGCCGCTCGGGCGCGCTGGCATGGTCCCAACCCAGCAGGTGCAGGAGCCCGTGCACGCAGAGCAACGCGAGCTCGGTACTTGTGTCTTGGCCGTACTCAACCGACTGGCGGACGACCGCAGGCCAGGAGATCGCGATGTCGCCGACATGGCTGCCCGACCCGGCGAACGAAAGCACGTCGGTGGCGTGGTCTTCGCCGGCGTAGGCGCGGTTCAGGTGCGCTATTTCCCTGTCGTTCGTGATCCGGATGGCGACAGTGGATTCGCTGTCCGGCAGCCGAGCCGCTACCTCCGGCACCGCCGCGGCGCGTCTGATCACGCCCCGGACGAAGGCGGGGGCCACGCCGGCGCGCACAGCTTTCACTACCTCGGCTTCGATTACATTCACGTCAATGAAGATTCTCGTCACTGGCGGCGCTGGTTTCATCGGCTCGCACGTGGCCGATGCATATATCGCGACCGGTCACGAGGTGGCGATCCTCGACGACTTCAGCACCGGCAGCGAGGCGAACGTGAACCCCGCGGCGAAGGTGCTCAGGTTCGATGTCCGCAACCGGGAAGGCGTGGTCGGAGCCATCGCTGGGTTCCGCCCCGAGGTCGTCAACCATCATGCCGCGCAGTCAGAGGTCCCGAAGTCGGTCTCCGATCCCGGTTTCGATGCGATGGTCAACATCGTCGGGGGCCTCAATGTGCTGCAGGCGAGCGTCGCCGCGGGGGTGAGGAAGTTCGTCTTCACCTCGACCGGCGGGGCGCTATACGGAGAGCCGGACGTGGTCCCGGCGGACGAGGACCATCCAGTACGGCCGCTCTCGCCGTACGGCACGAGCAAGCTGGCATTCGAGCAGTATCTGGGCACCTTCCACCGCACGTACGGGCTCGAGTACACGGTGCTCCGCTACGCGAACATCTACGGGCCGCGCCAGGACTTTCACGCGGACGAGGGCCGCGTGATCGCGATCTTTGCCAGCCGGATGCTCGCGGGAAAGCCGGTGACCATCGACGGCGACGGCGAGCAGGCGCGCGACATGCTGCACGTCGCCGACGTCGCGGTGGCCAACATAGCCGCGCTTGATCGCGGCGCCGGCGGCACGTATCACATCAGCACGGGCATACCGGTGACGATCAACGAGCTGTTTCGAAAGCTGGCGATCCTCACCGACTACAAGCTGGAACCCAACTACGGCCCGAGGCGCAAAGGCGACGTCTTCCGCATCGCCCTCGACAACACGCGGGCGCGCAACGACCTCGGCTGGGAGCCGAAGGTCAAGCTCGAGGAAGGCCTGACCCTGACCGTCGAGTATTTCCGCAAGCAGGTACTGAGCGCGCGCTAGTTGACGGAGTCGCTTGTCTTTCTTCATACGCTCGGCGCTCGGGCGCTGATCGCCTTCTCAGTGCTCCTTGGGCTCTGGGGCGCGTACGGCTACTTCCGCCATGCGCAGGTGAGCGGGGGATTCCGCTCGAGCTACCTGATCATGGCCGGCCTCACCGCGGTCCAGGGACTGATCGGACTCGCCGTCTTCGCGCTGGGTCAGCCGCCGCACAGGGGTGTGCTGCATATCGTCTACGGGATCTTCGCGGTGCTGTTCCTGCCCGGCGCTTACCTGTGGGCGCACGGCGGCTCAAAACGCCGAGAGGCCGTCATTCTGGCTGCCGCAGCCTGGATCGTCGCCATCGCCTATTTCCGCGGCATCGCCACCGGCTAAGTCAGGCCGGAACCAGCTCGAAGGTCTCGCGACCTCGATATCGGTAGACGCCGAAGTCTGAATCAAGCGTAAAGACGCGCTTGAGGCCGCGTGCCTCAGCGACCGCAACAAGTGTCGCGTCGGCTATGTCCATCGGAGCGTCGCGGTACTTCTCCATCAGTGCTCGCGCCCTCGTTATGTCGGGTGCTTGCAGCTCGGCCAGCTGAAGCGCCCCGCGTTCAAACATTGCCCACAGGACGCGCTTCGCGGGCCATCCCCCTGCGTCGCCGAGCAGGTACATCGCCTCTGTCAAAACGGGCCAAGTTGTCAGCATCGGGGCATCGAGCTGCCTTAGCGCGCGGCGACACCGTTCGTGGTCGCGCTCACCGGAGTCGACGAGCGCGACCAGTGGTCCGGTGTCAGTTAGCGTCGCGACCTGGGAGCCCTCGCGGTCCGCCGCTTGAGCAGCTCGCGGTAGCGCTGGTGTGCCTCGGTGGCACGGCCCCCCTTAGATCTAATGGCTCCGACAAGCCCGGTCAGGTGTCCTTCGAGTCGGTCCGCCAGCGTTGCTTCGCTGCGTTCGGCTATCGCGGCGCGAATGAACTCAGACTCCGAGACGCCTGCCGTGCGTGCGGCCTCTTTGAGCCTGGCCTGAAGATTTGAATCGAGCCTGACGCTTTTCATTCGGGTGGAACCGTATCACGATTCGTGCCGGGTGTATTACAGCTCCGAGTCGACTGAACGTGAGTCGGTTAGTCTGGCCCGCGCGACCGCGGACCGAATCCAGTCGGTGGCGGAACCATGAGCATGCGGCCGTCATCGGTACGAACGAGCTGGTGGCCGCCTTCGTGGACCATCCAGTGATGTCGATAACAGAGAAGACACAGGTTGGGAAGATCGGTCGGTCCGTTATGGATCCAGTGGACAAGGTGGTGGCCCGAGGTCCAGCTCGCCGGCCGGTCGCAACCAGGAACCACGCAGCCACGGTCGCGGACCTTGAGCGCCTTGCGCTGGGGTCCGGAGATCACGCGCTTAGCACGCCCAACGTCGATCACAGTCGAGTCGGAGCCGAGCAGGATGCGCGTCACCGAGCAGTCGCACGCTAGCCGCTCGACCGCCCTGGCCGAAATCGGCAGCGAGAACTCCATCTCCGCCGCCGGCGCCCCACGTAGGCCAAGGAGCGTTTCCAACGAGGTCGTGACCTGCAGGTGCGTCCGCTGCGGCACCAGCCCGGTGTCGAGTGCGTGCATGGCGAGGTCGACCAGGGCGTCCGCCAGCCGGCGATCCCGAAGGCGGTCGTCATCTTTGCCCGCGCGCCTGGCCAGCGGCTCCAACGCAGTCCGCACCGCAGCGCCGCCGACCTTGTCGAGGATGCAATTGATGAGGACGGTGCCGTCGTCAGCAGTTGACATGGTCAGGCTTCTCGCCTCCACGCCCTGCTTCTCTTCATCCACGAAGCCATCCTTGTCGGCCGCGTGCCGAGCGTGCATGCAGGCGTTGCGGAAGCTGGCCACGCTGCGCTTGCGCGCCTGCCGGAGCAGCCTGGCCTCGTCGAGGCGACCGCCAACGGCGGCCGAGGTGCGGGCGATGAGCGCGAAGTGAGCGAAGCCGATCTCGCCCATGCCGAGGGCGGCTCTGCTCTCCCCCAGCCGCTCCAGCTGCTCGCCGGCGCAGACGCGATCGGCGGCGGCGCCGCCGGGCATGTGGCAGCTTTCCTTGAGCCAGGAGATCGGGCTGTCGAAGCCCTGCTCGTCGTACTCAGCGGTCTGGGCGAAGTCGCTCGCCATCCGAGAGAACTCGAGCTCGAGCATATCGATGGCGTTGCGGAAGCGGACCAACCGGTCGCCCAGCTCCGCCCCGGACACTTCACCCCCACACCCCACGTTCATGAGACGATTATACGAACATCTGTTTGTAGGGTCAAGGGTTTGCGCGGAAATTAATTTCGCGTAGCCACCACCTGACTTCGCCGTCAGCCTCCCAGCCCACCCCTACTCCCTCTTCCAAGTCTTTCCTGGGGTGGCTACGAGGCCCGGAAAAGGACCCCGACCCCGTACGTCAGCGCCGCCACGACCGTTCCCACCCCCAGCATCTCAAGCCCCGACCGCACCCCACCCTTCCCCGTGAAGAACGACCGCGCGGACCCGATCAGGAACAGGAAGACGCCGCAGAAGATGAACGCGATCGCCAGCGAGCCCAGGCCCGACAGCGAAGAACCCACAACGAGGCGCCCAAGGATATAGCCGATGACCGGGATCGCGCCGCCGACCAGGGTCGAGACACCGGCGACAAGGCCCTCGCGCGTTGGGTTTTCGAACTGCGAGGCGTCCAGGCCCAGCTCCTCGCGGGCCTGCGTCTCGAGCCACACCTTCTTATCAGAGGTGATGCGATCGACGATCGTCTTCGCCTCGCTCACCGTGAGCCCTTTGGAACGGTAGATGTTGATCAGCTCCGCCTTCTCGAGCTCCGGCATCGCCTCGATCTCCGCAGCCTCTCGCGCCAGCTGCCCCTCGAACACCTCCCGCTGCGACTTGGTCGCGAGGTACGCGCCGCCGGCCATCGACACACCCGACGCCACCATCGCGGACAGGCCTCCGATGAGGACGACGCGCGGATCGATGCTGGCGCCGCCCACGCCCGCAAGCACTCCGAGGGTCGCGGTCAGGCCGTCGTTGACCCCGTAGATCACGTTTCTGATGCTCTCGGCGCCGCCCCCGTGCCACTCTTCGTCCGCGGCCACCGGCGAGCGCACGTCGTCGGCCCGATCGGCCACCTCATCCGGCGACTGATGGTCGAGCTCTTCCGGCAGCACGCTTCGCAGCACTCCCTGCGCCTGCTGGTTGGACACGGTCGACACCTGGCTCAGATATGCGCGCAGCACCTGTCCCTCGGCCAGGCCCGCCAGCGCCAGCGCGGGACCGATGCCCACCAACCGCGCGAGCATCGCCAGCACGCGGGCGGTCAACGACGGTTGCCGGTCCGAAAGCTTCACCCCGCAGGATGCGAGCAGCTCAGCCCAAGCCTGCGCATGGCGTCTCTCGGTTTCGGCCAGGGCTTTCAGCCTCCGGCTCGCCCGCGGGTTCTTCGCGACGTCGGCCAGCGCGTCGTATACGCTCGCCATGCGCGCCTCACCCGCCCAGTTGGAGCGCAGCGATTTGATGTCGGAGTCGGACAGCAAGGGGACCGTGGAAGGGGCGGCCACGTGTCTATCCTAGGGTTGGATTGCGGGGCACTTGATTTAAGGTAGGTGCCCGCTGTGAAATCGAGTGTCAAGACCATGGAGCGTGGGAACGCGACCCGAACCGCTACCCGCACCGAGCCACGCACGAGGCCGGAAGCTCAGAGCTACCCACCACGCCGGGTCCTGATCACGGGCGGCGCGGGCTTCCTCGGCGTCAACGCCGCCGTCCATCTCATCGAACGCGGCTGGCACGCGACGATCCTGGACAACCTCAGCCGCCGGGGCACGGAAAGAAACCTCAAATGGCTCATCACGCAGCATCCCGCCCGCACCACGTTCATAAAAGAGGACGTGAGGAACGGCGGCGCCCTGGCCGAGCACGTGAGGAACCAGGACGCGATCCTTCATCTCGCCGCCCAGGTCGCGGTCACCACGTCGCTGGTCGACCCCGAAACCGACTTCGACATCAACGCGAGAGGCACGCTGAACGTCCTCGAGGCGACCCGCAAGCACAACCCTGACGCGCCCCTCGTTTTCGCATCCACCAACAAGGTGTACGGAAAGCTCGACCACAAGAGCGGTCCGTGCAAGGAGACGCAGCCGCTCGACTTCCACAGCCCGTACGGATGCAGCAAGGGCACGGCCGACCAGTACGTCAGGGACTACGCGCGCTGCTTTCATATGAACACCGTGGTGCTCCGCCAGAGCTGCATATACGGCGCCCACCAGTACGGCACCGAGGACCAGGGCTGGGTCGCCCATTTCGTGCACTCGATCCTCGAGGATCGGCCGCTGACCATCTACGGCGATGGCCTGCAGGTTCGCGACCTGCTGGATGCAAGAGACCTCAGCGCGCTCTACGAAATCGCGATCGAGAATATCGACAGGACGCGTGGTCAGATCTACAACGTCGGGGGCGGCGAACCGAACCAGCGCAACCTGCTCGAGGTCATCGACCAGATCGGTGAGCTCATCCACAAGACGCCGCAGTACACCTTCACGGATTGGCGCGAGGGCGACCAGCAGTACTACGTGAGCGACGTCTCCAAGGCGAAACAGGAGCTGGGTTGGGAGCCGCGCATCCAGTTCGATCGCGGCCTCAGAGACCTTGTCGCGTGGGCCGCCTCGATCGAGCCTGCCTAGGCCACTGACGGATCCGAGCCAGGTAAGCCGGGCGCACCACCCAACCCACCAGCGCGGCGAGAAAAACCAGCGACAGCCACCAGGAACCCTGCTCGAGCGTCGTCGATCCGTAGGTGAACAAGAGGCTGGATCCGGCCGGGACGGAATTGAGCCTGGCGAGCATGAAGTCCATCTCGCTGCCGACCAGGTCGACCGGCTCAGAACCTGTCGGGGTCACGAGCCGGGCGGACCACCCGGGGAAGAGCGATTCCTTGAGCAGCACGAGGTCCGGGCCGGCTGAAGGCTCCAGTGCGAGGCTGACCCGGTCACCACCCGACCAGACCGGCGCGATGGAGACCTGCTCCCCCGAAGTGCTGTCCGGCTCGAACAGCCACGCGAGCTGGTCCGCGACAAACTGATTTTCGTCGGCCGATCCGCTGCCCGCGTTGTGCGCGATGAGGTTCATCCCGCTCCACAGAACCCGTCCCTGACCAACCGGCCAGCGGGCGGCCACCACTCGATCGCCCGCTCGCACAAGCTCGGACGCGCCAGGCCGCACGGAGCCGGCGCCGCTTGCGCCCCAGCCGCCGCCGCCGTACGCGAAGCTCCCGAACGCGCCGTCAGCGCTTCCGTCCACGAGGGTCGGCACGGACGGGTTGAGCTCGCCCCAATGAAGCGAGGGCACCGGCAGCACCGCAGGGGCCGAGCCGGCATCCCAGTCCGGATCGACATACTGCCAGCCGGTCTCCACGAACAGCCGGCCACCAGAGCGCACGTAGTGATCGAGTCGCGACCAGGCCTTGGCCTGATCGTGATACCTGTACCCCAAGAGGAACAGCCCTCGGTAGCGCCCGAGCTGCTCGTCGGTGTAGTCGTCGACGTAAGCCGACGCCCCACGCACCAACCACTCCGACGCAAATGGCAAGAGCCCGGTCGTGGCCTGCTTGAACACCGAGTTGTAGAGCTCGGGCAGGCTGGTCTGGGTCGCCCCGACCACCAGCACCGCGGTCCCTCCGGACCACTGGGCCGCCAGGCCAGACGGCTGCGGGTTCACGAATGCCAACGGCTGCCGGCTCACCTGCGTCCAGCCCAACTCTGTGTAATCTGCCGCGCGCGCGGCCTGCTGGTCCGACAGCACGACGGCGTCGATTCCCAGTGCCTCGGCCAGCTGCGCCTTGACCGCGATGCCCGAGTTCTGCAGCATGCTGTCCTCCAACCACGACGACAGCTCCCTCGATGGCAGGACCTGGTCGTTGTAGCTGTGGGTGATCCCGCCGCCGACCAGGACGTGGAAGGCCATGTCGAGCGGTCCGATGTTGGAGTTCAGCTCCGCGCGCGCAGGCGGCGATGGGAAAGTGGCGCCCAACGCCGCGAGCGACTCCTTTTTGGCCGGGCAGTCCAGCGCGCACGTGATCTCTGGCGCCCGCCACAGCCGCGGATCGAACAGCTGCTGCGCGAGCGAAGCGGGGTCCGCGGGGTTGTTCTGCCAGATGTCTCGCAGCGCGGGTGCATTGGGCAGGCTCGGTCCGTAAGCGAGCTGGGCGCCGCCCTCGACGCGACCTCCGAATGCATAGACGTCCGCAGCCAGCACGAGCACTAACACGACCGGCATCGCCACAGCAAGGCCTGAACGCAGCGCTCCAGGCCAGGCCCACCTGCGGGCGGCGAGACCTGCGAGCACTCGCGGCGCTTCGATCAGTCCGATCGCTGCCAGCGCCGGCGCCGCGACGATCACCAGCAGCTGAAGCGGCCTGTGCGCGACGACTCCGAATTCCTTGAAGCCGGGGATCACGAACAGCGGCCGGTACAGATCTCGATTCGTCATGAGGACGATCCCGAGCACGCCGAGGATCAGGAACAATCGAGCGCGTGCGTCCCGCAAGGCCAGCGGAATCGCAAGCACCGCCGGGAGCAGCACGGCCGGGGTGACGCTGTACAGATCGTCGACGTTCCGGTCCCGAAGTGGGTGCAGCGAAAGGAGGCTGCCGAGATCGTAGTAGCTCAGCCGCGCGGCGTCGAAGCTCGTGCCGGCGCCGGCCCAGTGGGAGCGGACGACAGCCAGGTACTGGGTTTCGGCGCCCAACCAGAACGCGGAGAGCAGCGCGATGCCGATGTACAGGGCCGGCACGACGATCAACAGCCACCGCCAGATGCGGCGCCGCGCGTCGCGTGGTAGGGCCAATGCATATGCGGCCGCGACGATCAGGGGCGCCGCCAGGATGTGGGGCGACACGAGGCCCATCAGCGTGGTCAGCGCGATAAACGAAAACGCAGCCAGGCGAAACTTCCAGCCGCGGTCACCGGCCAACCACGCGAAGAAGAACGCGTCGAGGGCGATGAGCGCCGGCATGAAGAACACCATTCCGACCCAGCTTGCGTACAGCCCGAAGTGGGTCCACTCGACCCACCCGATCGGGCTCAGCAGGAGCAGCACCGCCGCCGCGAGACCCGCCAGCGGCCGGCGCCGGCGCCAGTCGAAATAGCAGTACAGGCCGAGCGCCGTCGCCGGCATGAGCGTGAACTCGACCACCTGCGCGCCGCCCTCGGGAGTGGTCCCGAGCAGGCGTGAGACAAGGACCGCGAGCCAGTGCGCGGCCAGCGGATAGGCCTCCCGGTAGGAGACCCCCATCCCGTCCCACTGGTACCACCACGGCAGGTTGGGAAAGACCGACGCCACCCACGTGACGAGGTGCAGGTGGAACGGGGCCTCAGACCCGGCCAGTCCGCCCCAGAGCAGCTGCCAGCTGAGCACATACGCGATCGGCACGATGACCGCCGCTGCAAGAACCAGACGGATGGCGCCGAGCACCGGCGCCCTGACCCTAGCCAGAAGCAGCTCGATTCGCCGCGGCGCAATCGGCCGCGCTCACCGGCGGCACGTGCACGTCATAGAGCGCCCAACCGTATGCGTCCACCGCGCCGACCTGCGTGAACCAGTCCGGGTGATCCGCGATCACCTCGCGGTACTGCGCCTTCTGCGGGTCCACTGCCCACAAGCGCGTGTGCGTTGATACGAGCCAGCAGCTCATCAGCGTGTCCCCGACGTCAGGGTGTTCGGCATATGAGAATTTGGTGAAGTAGTAGAACGGGTCGTACAGCTGGCCGACCACGTTGCGGCCCTGCAAGCCGTGGTACTCGACCATCGCATAGAACATCGCAGGCTTGTCAGGCGGGATGTTGAGCACCTGGCCGCGATACGCGGGCTGGTTGTAGACGCTCATCAGCTGCGTCGCCGCGTCCTGGGAGTCCGACCAGGTCGCGCGTGTCGCGTCATACAGAGAGAGGATGGGCACCCACTCCGCCTGGGCGGCGAACAGAGTCAGGCCGACGGCGACCCAGCCGACCGTCGCCAGGCCGCGACCCCAACGGCGGGGCGCCACCCACAACAGTCCGACGGCCAGCAGCACACCAGCGAACTCATACGGGAACAGGAAGAACCGCTCCTGCCAGAACCACGACTCCCAGCTCTTCAGGTACGAGGTCAGTCCGAGAGACAGGCCCGTGTACGCAAGGTACCCAAAGCCGAAGGTCAGGAACATGTACGACCGCGGTCGCCTCATCAGCGCCCACCCGAGACCGGCAAGGCCCACCAGCATGAGAGCGATCAGGAATGGCCGCGCCGCCAGCTGGGCCGGAGTAAGGGCGGGAGCGAACTCCCACTTACCGAAGATGTTCGCCAGCAGGTTCCAGTACACGGGATAGATCGCGTTACCGGTGCGGTCGAGCAGCAGCTTCATATAGGCGACGATCAGGACCACCCACGCCACCGTCGCCAGCAGCCGCTGCTGTTGTTGCGCGCGCCGGAAATAAGTGGCAATGAGCATGCCCAGGCTGAAGATCCACGCCTCAGCCCGCGCCATCGCAGCCAGCGCCCACGCCACCCCGGTCCACAGGCCGCGCTTCGGCCACAGCCAGATGCCGAGCAAGACGAGCGCGATCCCCATCGGCTCGAGAAAGCCTGTCGAGTCGATGAAGACGCTTGTCGGCAGCAGCGCCGCGAATAGACCTGCCGCCACCGCGACGCCCAGGCCCCAATACCTGCGACACAGGCTGAAGACCAGGACCACGACCAGCGAACCGAAGAAGACGCTGACCAGCCGCGCGATCACGACGTCCACCGACCCCGTCACGAAGAAGAGGGCGACGAGAAGAGCCGGATGGATCAGGCCCCAGAAATAGTCGAGCCCCTTCAGGTCCCACAGACGAGGACCGTTTGGATCCCAGAGCCCGATCTCTTTCGTGAGATAGGCGATCTGCCAGTGGTGATAGACGTCGCCGTGCCAGCCGTCGCCGGGGTTCTGTGGGTCGGTCAGGAAGAACAGCGCGTACAAGCGCGGCAGCAGAGCCACCGCCCACACTCCTGCAAGGGCCCACCATGGCAGCGGCTGAAGGGCGGGTTCCTCGGCGGTGGCGGCCGCATGGCTCCCCCGCTCGACTTCCGCAATCCGCCGATCCTCCTCTTCCTCGTCGGGGAGAATCTTCGGAAGCAGCTTCACGCGGTCTGAGCCTCCGCGGCCACCTGCTCATGTGAGCGCGCGACCTCGAGGATCGAGCGCTCCAGCGTGTCCAGGTGCCTCTCCCAATCGAAGCGCCGCGCCCATTCCAACGCGCGCTCGCCCGTGGCCTGGTTGGCCGCCGGATCATCCAGTAGGGACGCGATCCCCCCGGCGAGGTCGCCCACCTCGAGCGGCTCGGCAAGGTGGCCGGTGCCCGGCGCCACCGTGACCGTCGGGCCGGCCTGGTTCCACGCCACCACTGGCACGCCCTTGGCCATCGACTCGATCACGCCCATCCCGAAATCCTCCTCGGGCGCCGGATAGACGTAAACGGCAGCGCCCTCGTACAGGCGCTGCAGCTCCTCTTCGCTGATCGCGCCGAGGAACAGCACCGCATCGCTCAACTCGAGCTCGGTCACGAGCGCCCGCAGCACCGCCGTGTGCGATGTGGGCGGGCCGGGGATCACGAGCTGCGCCTTTGGGTGCCGCTTGCGCACATCCTTCATGGCTCGGATCGCGAGGTCGAACCGCTTCTGCGGGTAGTGGCGGTTGGTGAGCAGCACGTAGGGCCGCCGGATCGGATATCCGTTGATGGTCAGCCCGCCGGCAAATCGCGCATTGATCGGGAGTGGGAAACCGGACGCCGCCACATGGCAGCCGGCCGGACAGTCGACCGCTTCGCGCTTGTAGATGCCGCGGATGATGTCGCCGATGTAGTCGCCGTTCACAAGCAGCCGGTCGGCCTCCTGCACCGACCGGCGGTCCGCCCAGGCGACGAACTTCGTCGCACGCAGAACAATCGCCGCCAGCAGTCGATAGTCGGCATTGGCGACCCAGCCGGTCTCGCGGTCGATGCTCCGCGGGTAGACCAGCCGGTTGGGCTGGTTGAGGTAGACGACATACGGCACGTCGATGAGGCGGGCCGCCCACCAGGCGATCCAGGCGCTCGGCTGGTTGCAGCCGACGATCACGTCAACGCCACGGAAGCGCCACGCATAAAGCGGCATGAGAACCGATGTCGCCGCCATCTGCACGGCCTCTCGGAAGGGGAACCAGCGCGGCAGCTGGGGCAGGAACGTGCGCACTCGCACCTCTCCGATGAGGTCGGGGTAGCAGCGCGATGCGTCGACGGTCGGCGCGTAGCAGCCCACTTCGAACCCGCGCCGGCGCAGGCCGAGCACCTCCTCGATGACGATGCGCTCGCCGCCGCCCGAGTACGTGAATCCGCAGTGGAAGACCGCGATCCGCCGCGGTCCGGCCGCACGCGCACGGCGCCTTCCGCCGACGAGGAGGAAACCGATAAAGCCGAGCACGAGCGCGTAGCCGGCCGTGATCGCGTGGTAGAGGACGATGGCGCCGGCCGCCACCGCCGAGGCCAGGCCCAGGCCGCCCCCCAGCACCAGCGAGCCCGCCACCTCCAGGCTGCCGACGTAGCCAGGACCGGCCGGGACCGCGAACGCGAGCAGCAGCGCGGGGTAGGCGGCCATCGCCTTCAGGGTCGGGACGGGGACGCCCACCGCCCAGAACAGAAGGCTGAAGTTGAAGGCGTCGATGAGCAGGGCGATCGCGGTGAACGCTGCGAGCCGGCCCGCGAGGGCAGGCGTCCAGAGGCCCTTCGCGCCGGCGCGGAAGGCGAAGGCCTGCCCGGCCAGCGCCGCCGCGATGCGCTCGGGCAGCAGCCGCCGCGCCAACGGAGAGCGAGCGATGCGCGGACCGAGGAATGCGGTGCCGAGCACCGCACCCAGGAGGGCGACGGCCAGCGCCGCGGCACCGAGGAGGCCGCGAGGAGCGCTGACGACTCCGGTCGCCGCGAACACCTCGATGACGGCCAGCACCACCGCCACCCCCGCCAGGTCACAGACCTTGTCGATCACCACAGTGGCCAGAGCCGAACCAGGTGGAACGCGATGACGCCGCCACAGCCACCAGCCGCGCATCGCGTCTCCGGAGCGGATCGGCAGGATGTAGTTGAGCAGGCTCGCGGCCGCGTTCATCGCGAACGCGCGCACCATGCCCACCGGAGCCAGGGGGCGCAGAAGAAGGAGCCAGCGCCGCGCCCTTATGAGGCTTGTCACCAGGAACAGAATCAGCATCAGAGCCACCGCGGCCCAGTTGTGGACCCGCGCGTGGCTGAGCACCTCGCCTGGCGAGACGGTTCGCAGCCACAGTGCCAGCAGCACCAACGCGACCGCCGTCTGCAGCAGGCCCCGAATCCAATTTTTCATGCAGCGCTCATCTCGACGTCATCCGGCGCCGGTGCGACGAGAATCCACCGCTGCACCGCGATCCAGAAGAAGAAAAGCCATCCGATGACGAGGATGGTGCCACCGTAGTCGTGGAAGATGAGCGCCGGCAGGTGACCCCACGTCGCCTCGAGCGCCGCCACCGCGGCGACCCGAACGAGGTTCAGGAGCATCGTCCCGCAGACCCCGATGACGATGACCTGGAGCCTCGATGCGAGCGCCTGCTGTCCGCGTAGACCCGAGAAGAAGCTCACGCCCAGCAGCAGCAGGCTCTGCCAGCCGATGCAGTTCCACGAGATGAAGAGCGTGTGCATGGCGCCGGCCGCATCCCAGACCACGATGTGGCTGCCGGACGCGGCGGCCTTGACGCCGACCAGGCCCAGCAGGCTGACCACCATGCGCGCCTCGATCGGCACGATCGACTGCAGCGGGTTGTTGACGCCCAGCTGCAGCGCCAGCGTGGTCAGGAACTCGTCGAAGGTCGTGACCAGCGGCAGCAGCATCAGCAGCGCGCAGCTCATCGCCAGCAGAGTCATGTTGAGCGCGCCCCGATCCTGCCGTTTCACTTCCGCAACCTGAGGAACGACAGCACACGCCGGCGCTGCGTGAGGAGCGGTATCGCCACAGCCAGACCAAGCCAGCCGAGCAGCGACTCGGGGACCACAGACGTGGGCGGAACCAGTCGTGTGTCTGCGAGTGCGGCTGTGGTGCCGTCGTACACCATGGTCGGCTTGCCGCCGGTGTTGTGCATGAGCACCACCTGCAGGCAAAGCGAGCCGCCGGCCGGGATGACGAGCGGCAGCTGGCTCGCGCTCGTGCTGACGGTGAACGGGCTCGTCGTGTTCGTTCCTGACGACCCGTATGTGGTCGTCCAGGTGCTCAGCGCGTTGGGGATGGTCGCGACGAAACCCACACAGCTTGCGGTCGCCGAAACACCGGCGCTCACGGTCACCGTGTCGTTGGTCGCACCGGAGCCGCCGGTCCAGTTCATCGTGAAGCTCCACACGCCCGCCGCCACGGTTTGGGCTGGAAGGTTCGAGAAGGACCAGACGGATGTGACGCCTGCGGGGGCTGACTGGATGCCGCAGGCCGGCGACGTCGAGCCGGCCGTCTGATCCATGGTGGACGGCACGCATCCCGGGCTGACTCCCGAACCGTGGAGGTAGAGGGGGGCGCCCGCCGCCTGCACGATCTGCACCCGCGACGCGCCCCAGGCCAGCACTCCGAACGCGAGCAACAGCACGGTGGCGACGATCCACCCGATCCACTTGCCTCCCCACCGACCTCTGGGGCCCCCGCGCGACGGCGCGGGAGTGGTCGTAGCGCCGGTGGGGCGGTTCGAGTAACGCATGAGCGGCGCAGGCGGGCGCTTGTAGCCTCCGGCGCGAGGCCCGAGCAGCCAGCGCCGGAGCAGGTTCAGGCGGCGTAGGTGCTTGACCGGGTCGGTGATGTTCCCGGTCTTAGGTGTGCGGAACCAGGGTCCCTCTTCCTTCTGCAGGAGGCCCTTCAGGGCCGCCCAGCCCTGGAACGGGACCAGCGCAAACGAGATGACGAGGGCGCCGAGCACCCCCTGCAGGTCGCGACCCGGGGCGTCCTCCAGGATCAGCCCGCCGAGGTTCATCAACGGCAGGGCGAAGACGTTCGAGAAGATCAGTGACCAACCGAGAGCGGCCGTCCATCCGGGGACATGCGCGTGGAAGACCAGCTCGGACAGAAGCCAGCTGAAAGTGCCGACCACGAAGAGCGCCGCCTGGAGGTAATACGCAGAGTCGTAGAGGAACTCGAGCTTCTCCAGCGGCGTGACGGAAGGCGACAGCATGATCGGCAGGAACCATCTGCGCACGTTGTACGTGTGGCCTTCGGCCCAGCGCATGCGCTGCCGCGCGAGCCTTGAGAAAGTGCTGACGCATTCGGCCGGGGTTTCGGCCCACGGCGTGTACACGACCTTGTAGCCGCGCTTGTAGATCTTGAGGGTCAGCTCCCAGTCCTCCGTCAGGCTCGTACCCCAGCCGACCTCGCGCAGGACGTCCGCGCGGATCATGTACGCGGTGCCCGCGATCATCTTCAGGGCGCCCACGGCGTCCTGGAATGGGCGCTCCACCATGTAGCTGCCGGCGTACTCGGCGCGAACGGCCTCGGTCAGCCAGCTCTCTGATTTGTTGAGGACGTGCCACTGGTAGCTCTGCACGGCGGCCACTTCCTCGCGGCGCTTGAACTCATTGCCCCCGCTGGCCTGATAGAAGTAAGGCAGGAAGCGTTCGATCGAGTCTGGGAACGGCATCGAGTCGGCGTCGAAGATCACGACGTATTCCGTGCGCGGGTCCATGACCTTGAGCGCCTCGCGCAGCGCCCCGCCCTTGAACCCCAGCCGGCTGTTGCGATGGCCGATCTTGAAACGGGGCCGGCCCTGCCAGCGCTGCAGGATCTGGACCGATTCGTCCGTGGAGTCGTCGACGACGATGACCTCGTATTCGGGGTAGTCAAGCTGGTCGAGGCACGTCAGGAGCCGCTCGATGACGCGCTGCTCGTTGTAGGCCGCGACGTGGATCGACACGAAAGGGTGGTATCCGAGGTCGATGTGGTACCCGTTGCCGTTGCCATTGCCGTTGGCGCTGCGGCTGATGCGGCTCAGGCCGGCAACGTGCCGGTCGCCGTCGGGATGAGAGTGGCCGTTGCCATGGCCGTTTCCGTTGCCATTGCCGTTGCGGCCCCCCGCCGCCAGCGTGGTGAGGAGAACGATGCCGGTGCCCAGGTAGTACTTGATTGCGTAGGTGAAGAAGATCGCGCCCAGGAAGAGCCCGGTGAAGGCGAGGCCGTAGGCGAAGGCGTCGGAGCCGGACATGGCCTGCGACCTCGAGACGAGGTCGAAGAAGCCGCGGAGCAGCGCCACCAGGGGGATGATCGAGAGGACGATCGCGAGCACGACGATCGCGTTGAGGAAGACCGACCAGAGCAGCTGGCCTTTGTCGCGACCGGCCAGGGGTTGGTGGCGCCCTGGGCTCTGATGGTCGGTATCAGCCACGGGCGGCGCGCGGATCGCGCGAGCGAAGGAGGCGGGCCTTCCGGGCAGCCCAAACGACCGCCGGGCCGGCCCCGGGGCGTCCGTTCACCTCGCTAGTCGCGATCAATCTGTGCAAGACGTTTAGAAGACGAACGCATCATACGCATCGGGCAGTCGGCTGGAACAACGCCGCCCCTTGGTATTTCCAGCGCAGAGTAGTCGGTTTGTCGTCGAAATTGTGCATCGACCGATCAGGCCCCACGAGGGATTCCCTGTCAAACTTTTCGGCCGAGGCGTTCCGGCGAGGACCCTCAGAAAGGACGGAGGCCGGGGCTCGTCTCCTCAACTACATAGAACCTCACCCCCCGCAGCCAAGCTCGGTGCCGGTGTCGAGAAATCGCCCGGCCCGAGCCTTTTTTATGGCTTTCTCCCACTCCCCCTCGGGGAGAGGGTTCGGGAGAGGGGCTTAAGTCCCCACCGAGCGCTTCTTGACCCACTCCGCCAGCGCCTCCCGCCACGGCCGGAGCGCCCTCCCGCGCGTGGAATCCAGGCACCCGTTGCGAGGCCGCTGCGCCAGGGCGCCAAGCTCGGCGGTGGTCACGCTCTCGACCTCGCCGGCGACCCCCGCCTCCGCGAGGGCGGCTCGCGCCAGCTCGTCCCAGGCGCAGCAGCCGGCGCCGACGACGTGGACGAGCCCGGCCAGGTCGGTGGAGGCGAGCGCGATGGCGGCCGCCGCGAGGTCGGCCGCGTAGGTCGGGTTGACGGTCTGGTCGGATACGACGCGCAGCGGTTCGCCCGCGGTCGCCCGGGCCAGGATGCGCTCCGGAAAGCTTGACCGCCCGTGGCCCGACTCTCCTCCGAACAGCGCGGCGGTCCTGATGGTCAGCGCCTGCGGCATGACCATTGACGTGAGCTTCTCGCCCTCGAGCTTGGACTTCCCGTAAACGCCGAGCGGGCCCGCCTCGTCGGACTCGACGTAGGGCCGGTCGAGAGCGCCGCTGAAGACGAAATTGGTCGAAAAGTTGATGAGGCGCGCGCCATGCTCGGCGCAGGCAAGAGCGACGTTGAAGGCCCCCTGCGCGTTCACCTGGTAGGCGGCCTCCTGGTCCGCCTCGGCTCCGTCGACCGCGTTATATGCCGCGCAGTTGAAAACAACTTCGGGCTGGTAGTGGGAAAGGGCTCCATTGACGGCCGTCAGGTCGGTCACGGAGAGCTGCGAGCGAGTGAGGCCGACAGCACCCGGAACGAGCTTGATGAACTCCGATCCCAGCAGGCCGCCCGCCCCAAGCACCAGCGTTTTCACTTGCCAGTGGGAATTTAGAGCAGTTCGGCGTCTTTGCTCACGCTGGTTCCGTTGGCGGCGGCGACGGCCTGGGTGATGCGCAGCAAGTTTGGCAACAGGGGCGAAGGATTGTCGCCCACGTACGCAACTTGATGCTCGATGAGCGGCTCCGGGACCAGCGAACGAAACGCAACCCCTGCCAGGGCCGAGGCCATCCGCCAACCGCTGACGAAAGTGACCGCCGAACCGGACGCTGCCACCGCCTCGACGGCCTGGTCCGCCGGTTCCTCGCCCACGATGTTCGGTTCCTCTCCTGTATGCCGCGCCAGCCAGAGCTTGAATGAGGCCTGGAGCTCCGGATTCCAGGACTCCGGCCACATGATCACCGGCACGCCTCGAAGCGATGCCACGGGGACGATCGGCAGCTGCGCCAGCGGGTGATCTTGGGGCAAGGCCACCACCAACGCGCTTGGGCCGGCGGACTGCACCCGGATGTCCGGAGGAACGCGCAGCGGCCCGATGAAGGCAGCGTCTGCATCGCCCGCCTGGAGGAGCTCGAGGTTCGCGATGGAGTCCGCCACAGTTGTCTCCACGCAGACCGTCGGGAAACGGCGCCGGAACTCGGCGACGATCCTGCCCTGCACAGCGACGTCACCATGGAGCAGGTAACCGATCCGGAGCGTTCCGGCGCGCCCTGCGGCGTTGTCCTCGAGCTCGCGCAGGGCCTGGTCTTCGATGTGGATCAATCGGGTGGCATACGGTAGAAGCACCTCACCCGCCGCGGTGAGCCGAACCTCTCTTGCGCTTCGTGTCATGAGCTGGACTCTCAACTCACGTTCGAGAGCCTGGATGCGCTGGGTCAGCGCAGGCTGGGTGATTCGGAGGGCCGCAGCCGCCTTGCCGAAATGCTTCGCGCTCGCGACCTGGAGAAAAGCCCTGAGCTGCCTGAGCTCCATATCAGATTGCCCGGCCCGCGTAATTCATGGATATCCAATAGACTATCCGAATCTATGCAGTACTATCAACTGACGAGACCAAAGTCACAATGAGCGATAAGCTGCTCAACACCGCGGAGGCCGCTCGTTTCCTCCGCGTAAGCCAGGCTTCCGTCCGGAGGTGGAGCGACCGGGGCCTTCTCCTGGCGCGACGGGTTGGGCGCCGCCGGGAACGGCGATTCACTGAAGCGGACCTGAATCACTTCCTCGGCGCTGGGAGCGCGGCCAGGCCGGCCGCCGGCGGCCGGCCGGAGGTGAGCGTTGGCGGGATGGCTGTGCCCGTCTACTCCCACCTGGCGACCTTTTACAACACCGACGAGGGACGCTTGCGCCTGCCGATTCCGTTCTTCCGAGATGGCTTGCGCGCGGGCGACACGTGCTTTCTGGAGGCAGAGGGCGCTGTCCGCGACGCGTACCTGGAGGCACTCGCAGCAGAGGAAGGCATCGACCTCGACGCAGCCATCGACAGCGGCGCTCTCGTCACCGCCGACGGGCCAGGCACCACGGTCGAACGAGCACTGGCGTTCTGGGAACAGGCCTTCTCCAGGGCGCTGGCGCGCCGGCCTACCCTGCTCAGAGTGGTGGGCGAGATGGCTTCCGTGCGCCATCTGTTCGAGTCGGACCGGGAGATGATGAGATACGAGCGCGAATTCAACCTGGTCGCCAAGCGCTTCCCGAACGTGACCCTATGCCAGTACGACGCGCGCGTCTTCGACGGCGAAGTCGTCTACGAGGCCCTGATGGCGCATCCCGACATGTACTCCCTGCGGATGGGTAGCCTGCTCAGCTAGCGGCCGTACCCTCTCGCGCGGCGGATTCGATGGCCGCGCCCTTCGACCCGGGATTCGTCATGAGCTGGGTCGTCATCTCCTCTTCGGTCACAGGCCGGCTGAAGAGGAAGCCCTGCGCGGCGTCGCAGCCGGCCTCGATCAGGACGGCCTCCGCCAGGTGATCCTGCACGCCTTCCGCCACGACGCGCAGCCCGAGGTTGTGGCCGAGCCCGACCGCCGACCGGACGATCGCTCCCGAGTCGGGTTCCGTGCCCAGGCCGGCGACGAACGAGCGGTCGATCTTGATCTCGTGGACGGGCAACCGCATCAAGTAGAGGAGTGACGAGTACCCGGTCCCGAAGTCGTCCAGAGAAAGGCGCACGCCCATGTCGTTCAGCGTATGCAGCGCCTTCGCCGCCGCCGCCGCCATGGCGACGCCCTCCGTGATCTCCAGCGTGAGCCGGTGCGGATCCACCTTCGTCGCAGCCAGGGCCTGGGCCACCATCTCCTCCAGCGAGTGGTCCTCGATGATGCGCGGCGAAACGTTCAGAGCGACCGAGACGTCGATGCCCGCGATCAGCCACTTGCAGAGCTGGTTCAGCGCGGTGTCGAGGGCCCAGGCGGTCAGGGGGTGGATGACGCCTGTCTCCTCGGTCATCGAAATGAACCGGTCCGGCGGCATGAGGCCCTCGCGTGGATGGTTCCAACGCACTAAAGCTTCGACCGAGTACACCTTCCCGGTCGCCAGCAGGACCTGCGGCTGGTAATGGAGGGTCATCTCGCCCTGCGGGATAGAGCGGCGCAGCTCACCCGCCAGGCCTGAACGGCGCAGGCTCTGCGCCTCCTGCTCGGGCGCGTACAGCGAGCAGCCTCCGCCCGAGCGCTTGGCGACGTACATGGCGACGTCGGCGCGACGCAGGAGAGTGCCCGGGTCATCGCCGTGCACGGGGTAGAGCGCGATGCCGATGGAAGCCCCGGTCTCTACCATCTGGTCGCCGATCGCGAACGGCCCCTCCAGCGCGGCCAGGATCTTGCGAGCGGTCGAGACCACGTCGTCGGGGTGCTTGGCGTCTGTGGTCAGCACCGCAAACTCGTCGCCGCCCAGGCGGGCGATGGTGTCGGTGGCGCGAAGCACGCCGCGCAGACGCGCCGTCACCTCCTGCAGCAGGCTGTCGCCGCGGTCGTGGCCGAGCGCGTCGTTGATGTCTTTGAAGCGATCGAGGTCGAGCAGGAGCACGCCGAACATCCGCTGGTTGCGCCGAGCGCTGAGCAGCGCCTGGCGCAGGCGGTCGCCGAACAGGCTGCGGTTCGGAAGCCCGGTCAGCGCGTCGTGGAGCGCCTGGTACTCGAGCGCGTCCGTGTGCGCCTTGCGCTCGGAGATGTCGCGCATCGTGGCGATGAACAGGTGGTGTGAGCCAATGTGCATCGAGCTGACCACGAACTCGAGTGGGAAAAGGCTGCCGTTCTTGCGCTTGCCCATCGTCTCGTGGACGCCGCTCGCGGGCAGGTCGAGCTTGAGCCGGCGCTGAAGGTAGTTGACGAAAGCGCTGCGGTGCGTGGTGGCGATCAGGGCGTCGACCGGCTGCCCGACCATCTCCTCCTCCAGGTAGCCGAACAGCTTGACGACCGCCGGGTTGGCCGACTCGATGACGCTTGTGCTGTCGATGGTCGCCAGCCCGTCCGAGACGTTGTCCAGCACCGCGCGCATGCGCTTCTCGCTGTCCTGCAGAGCGAGCTCGGCTCGCTTCCGCTCCACGAACTCGCCGATCTGCGACCCGATGTCGTTCATGACCGCGACCAGCCCGTCATCGAGGTGGCGAGGAGCCCACGTGTGGAGGGAGATCATGCCGACCACGCGGCGCCCGCTCCGGACCGGGAAGCCGACGATGCCTCTGAGCCCGGCCGCGACGGCGGACGCCGATCGCGCCGAGCCTTCGGCCGCCACGTCGGTGATGGCGATGGGCGCACCCGACTCCCAAACCTGGCCGGCAAGACCCTCACCCCGACGAAAGGAAGCCTCCGCGGCGGTCGCCTCGTAGGCGGACGTGTCGCGGCCCGGGCGCTTCCATGACGTGACGAAATGCATCGCCTCGCGCTGCAGGTCGACCTCCCAGTACTCGGCAAGCTCCCAGTCCAGGGTCTGGCAAAGCCCTTCGAGGACGTTCGGCGCCGCCCTGTCCCATCCCGGCGAGGTGACGAGCGCCTGGGTCACGGCGTACCGCGCGGACTGCAGGACCTCGCTGCGCTTGCGATCGCGGATGTCGATGATCACGGTCTGGAAGTAGAGCGGCTTGCCGTCGCCATCGCGCACCAGGCGGACCGCGACGTCCGCCCACACCTGGTCCCCGTCCTTCCGGAGGAATCGCTTCTCGAAACGGACGTTGGCTTCCTCGCCGGCCATCATCCGGCGCTGAGCATCCCTCGTCGTGTCGACGTCGGCCGCAAGCGTGACGTCGTAGATGGACATGCTCTTGAGCTCGTCCTCGGTGTAGCCAAGCAGCTCGCAGTAGGCGGGGTTCACCGACACGATCTTTCCGTCGAGGTTCGCGATCGTCATCCCCGCCTGGGCCTGCTCGAAGAGCGTGCGGAATCGCATCTCGCTTTCGCGCTCGGCCTCCTCGGCGCGGTGTCGCTCGGTGATGTCGCTGACCAGCGCGACCAGCCGGTGCGGGCCCTCGGCGACGATGCGGTGGATGGCCACCTCCACCTGCAGGCGCCGCCCGTCTTTCGCAATCAGCCCAGCCTGGTAGCGGACCGGCGCCTGGCCCCCGGCAAATCGTTTCGAGAGGTTGGCGGACAGCGCCTCGCGCTCTTCAGGAGGCGCGAGATCAATGAGGGACGGTAGTGCGCGGAGCTCTGCCTCCGAGTAGCCGGTCAGCTTGATATACGCGTCGTTGCCGGCAGCGAACCGGCCGTCCTCGGTGATCACCAGGCCCTCCCCCAGGTCGCTGATGGTCAGCAGCAGCGAGGCTTGCCGGTCGATCTGGACGCCCAGGTCGCGGTCGACCGCGCGCCGCGTGAGGAACGCGAGCAGGCTGAGCCCGAGCAGGATCAACGACCAGATGGCGATCGCCCCGAGCGAGACCATGAGAGTGGTCACGGCGTAGATCCAGAGGGCGCCCAGGGCGGCGATGGCGATGGCGAAGAGGAACGCGAAGTGCCGCGCGTGGAGCCCGAGCTCGAAATGCAGGAGGATGGTCGCGAAGACTGCGGCCGCTAGCGGGGGCAGGTCGTCGCCGAGCCACCGGCCCGCCACCCCCAGGACCAGCACGCTGAGGACCGCGCTGACCAGCATGAGGAGCAGCTGGATGGCGAGGTTGGAATCCAACCGGGACGCTCGGACGCCCACGGCGATGGCCGCGAAAACGATGCCGACGCCGATCAGGACGAGCTCCTGCTGGGCCGCGGCCGGCGGCAGGTGGGCCTCCCACAGGCGGAAGGCGAGCGCCCCGATGATGGCCGCCGCCCCGATTCCGTTGATCAGGGCCAGGCGCCAGGATCGAAGGGTGTCGGCTCCGGCCCAGGCGCCTGGGATCAGGCTGAACGGGTTGCCCGCGGGCTTGCCCGCGGAAGGGCTCCCTTCAGCGGCCACTTACCGGCATGCGCAGTCCGGGCGCACGTTCACTCTCACAACGTCGAACGATAACGTCCGGGACACCAACCTGTTGCGCAGCGGCCAACAGTCACTTAACGGCCGGGCCGACCGGCCCGGCGGGGCGCTACTTGGCGGAGTTGGCCTTGGGGCGCTGGGGGACCGAGCGCTTGAGTGGCGGTCGCCGGGTGGCATGAAGCGGAAGCGGCTTGTTGGCCTCGCCGTCCGTGACGCCCCGGTTGGGCCGGCCGGCGGCCGCGTGCTGCGTGCGCAGCTTGGCCAGGCGTTCCTTCTTGGCCGCCAGGGCGGCCTTGAGGGCGTCGGAAAGCTGGGTGTCGTTCATGGGGACGACCCGGAGGCGAGCCTCCAGCTCGATCACCTCCACCTCAGCCCTTGTCAACTCGAGATCGATCGTTTTTGCCACTTTCTTCCTCTAATACGGTACGGGGCTACAACCCTTCTCAGGTACTACCCCGAAATAACTACCCAGAGTGGGCCCAGGTTATGCCTGGAACCTGGGAGTTGGCTGAGAGAGCTAGCCCCCGCTTACGTTGACGGCGACCGTTACGGCGGACTCGCAATAGACCGGCCCGGGGCCGCATGGACTATGGTCGGTAACAACCAGCGTCAAGGTCCCGTTCAGGCCATTTATGTAGTTGCGGTTGGATCCTGGAATAGTCACGTAGACGATTCCTCCACTCGCCGAAAGGGTTAGCCCTTCGTAAGCCGTCGCTCCAGCTGGTTGGGAGATATTCACGGCCGCGACCCTCACAGCCACGGCGGCATTAGGGATCCCGCCGCCGTAAGGCAACTTCATTTTGCAGCCGTCCGGCCAAAAGGTCGGCGGCTGGCACCCGCCGCCTCCCAGGGAGATGTGCTGGTACATCCAGAAGGTCGGGGCGACCGAAGCAGTTGCGCCGAAACTGTCGGTGACCTGGACCGAGAATTTCAGATAGCCGCTCGATCCCGTGAAGGTACCGGTTAGCGAGAGGCCCGCCAAAGAGGTGCCGGAAGGTAGCTGGCCGGAGGTCAGGGCGTAGGAGTACGGGCCCACCCCGCCACCCTGCTGGCCGAAGGCGCCGCACACGCTGACGCAGCCCAGCTCCACCGAGCACTGCGTGGCGCAGGCCGGGATCAGGCTCGCCGCAAGGGCGGCCGCGATGGGAACCGAGCCGGGGAGCGTGGCTGTGCTGTCACCGGCGTCGGCGACGTGGACCGTGAACGTGAAGTTGCCCGCGGCGGACGGGGTTCCGTAGACCGTGCCATCGGAGCTTAGGGTCAGACCGTCCGGCAAAGCGCCGTCGCTGATCGACCACGTGTACGGCTGGACGCCTCCGGTCGCCGACAGGGCAACCGCGACATACGTAATGCCCACCTCGCCGCCATGAAAGGGCGCGCTCGCCGTCATCGCGAGGGGGGTGGTCGGGGTTGGCGACGGCGAAGGAGTGGGCAGCGCCTGTTGAGAGACGGGGCGTGCGCATGCAGCCGAAACGACCACCAGCGCCGCGATGAGCGCGCTGCGCACCCTCCTCCCTTCGACCTTCCTACGCACGAATCGCGAAGCGAAGTCTATAACCCGATTCGCGAATTCCTATAGGTCTAACGAGATCGCGTCGCGCAATTTTTCGAAAAAGCCTTTCGACACCTTCTCCGGCTTGCCGGTGAGACCACCGACCTTGCGCAGCAGAGCTTTCTGCTCCGCGGTCAGGTCCTTGGGAACGACCACCTGCACCAGCACGTACTGGTCGCCGCGCCGCCCGCCCCGCACGTCCGGCATTCCCTTGCCCGAGAGCCGGAACGACTGCCCGTGCTGGGTGCCCGCCGGGATGGTGATCTCCACCGGGCCGTCCAGCGTCGGGATCTCGATGCGGTCGCCCAGCGCGGCCTGCACGAAGTTGACGCGCAGTGCATAGATCACGTTCTGATCGCGACGCTCCAGGTGCGGGTGCGACTTGACCCGAAGGACCACGTACAGGTCGCCCGGCGCCCCGCCGCGAAGGCCGGCCTCTCCCTCGCCGCTGAGCCGTATCTGCGAACCAGTGTCGACCCCGGCCGGTATCCGCACCGCGAGCTTCCGCGTGACGCTGGTGCGGCCCTGTCCCCGGCACTGGGTGCACGGGCTCTTGAGCAGGCGGCCCGCGCCGCCGCATGTCGGGCATGTGGCCTGGGTCACGATCGAGCCGAAGATCGACTGCTGGGCGCGCCGGATCTGACCCGCGCCGCCACAGCCAGGGCAGGTCTCGGTTCCGGTACCCGGCTCGGCGCCGCTGCCGCTGCAGCGATCGCAGGTGGACAGCCGGGGGACATCGATCTGCTTCTCGACGCCGGTGAACGCCTCCTCGAACGTGATCGTCATGTCGTATCGGAGGTCGTCGCCTCTGTCCGACCGCTGCCTCCGCGACCGACCGCCGAAACCCCCGCCGAAGAAGGTGTCGAAGATGTCGGAGAAGTCGACGACCGGCGCGCCTCCCGTGTCGACTGCCGAGTGGCCGAACATGTCGTAGCTCCGGCGTCGGCCGGCATCGGAGAGCACCGCGTAGGCCTCGCTCGCCTCCTTGAACCGAGCCGCCGCGACCGGGTCGTCGGGATTGCGGTCGGGGTGCGACTCCATCGCGATCTTGCGAAAGGCGCGCTTCAAGTCCTCGGCTGACGATTGCCGGCTCACGCCGAGCACTTCGTAGTAGTCGCGCTTGACGGCCACTAGCTAATTTTCAGGTTTCAGGCTTGGTCGGGTGTGCCGTCTCGGTCGGAGCCGGCGTCGGTGGGCAGCGCCGGCGGCCGAGCGAGCTTGACCAGTGCCGGCCGCACCACGCGGTCGCGGATCCGGTACCCGCGCCGCAGCTCGGCAACGACGGTGTCCTCGGGATGCTCGCTGGACTCCTCGTGCCCGACAGCCTCGTGGAGTTTGGGATCGAAGCGCGACCCGACCGCTTTGATCTGCTCCAGGCCGTGCGCGCCGAACGCATCCTCGAGCTTGCGGACGCTCAGCTCAACGCCCTTGAGCCACGACGGGTCGATGCCCTTGGGCCGGTGCTCGAGCGCCTTGTGGAGGTCGTCGAGGCCAGGCAGCAGCCGGCTGATCAGCTCCGCCGACGCGTGCTGAATCGTCTCCACCTGGTCCTGGCGAGCGCGCTTCTTGAAGTTCTCGAAGTCGGCCGCCATGCGCAGGTACCGATCCTTGGCCTCGGCCGCCGCGGACTCCAGCTCGGCGATCTTGCCCTCGAGCGCCGCCACCTGTCGGGTGGCCGCAACGTCCGCGGCCTCATGGCGCCGCTCGCCTTCATCTGGCATGTGGGGCGGCTCGGCAGGGTACTTACGAGTGGTCATGTCACCTGTCTAAATACCGCGAGCGGCACCGATATCAAACCCCGAGGTCCGCCATGCGCTCGCTGGCGCCGTGCGCCACCGCGCGCAGCCGCGCCACGGTCTGGCTGTAAGCCATCCGGGTCGGCCCGATCACGCCCAGCACGCCTTTGAGCTGGTTCGACGCGCCGTAGGTCGTGAGCACCACCGCGCAGCCCTGCAGCTGGCTCGATGCGTTCTCGGAGCCGATGACGATCTGCAGGTCCGAGTTTCCGATCAGCTCGCGCAGGAGCACCGTCAGGTACCGCGTCTCTTCGAGGACCTCGAGGACCTGCTGGAGCCGCGACGATTCCGCGAACTCCGGCTGGCGCAGCAGGTTGCGAACGCCATCGTGGACGACCAGGTTCTCAGCCCCCTGCTCATACTGGTCGAGCGCGGCGACGATGCGCCCGAGCAGCTCCTTCTCGAGGCCAAGCGCAGCGCCGTCGTAACTCCTGCGGACCGCCTCGCCGGATTTCCCGACCAGCGACTCGTTGAGCTTCGATGCGAGCAGGGTCAGAGCGGGTTGGCCGGCCGCCTCGGTCACCTGCACGACCTGCTGGCGTAGCAGGTTGCCTTCGAGCAGGAGGATGAGGAGCACCTCCTTCGGCTCGAGGGACACGAGGTCGACGTGCTTGATGCGGCCCTGCGAGCCGTGCGGCGCGCTCGCGACGGAGGCGTTCCCGGTCACGGATGCTGTCGTCATCGCCACGCGCTCGACCAGGCCCTGGACGTCCGCCGTCGTGTGTCGCAGCTCCTCGTCGATGAAGCCGAGCACTCGTTCGGGAACCTCCTCCAGGTCCATCAGGAAATCGACGAAGTACCGGTAGCCCGAGTCGGTCGGGATGCGGCCGGACGACGTGTGCGGCTGGGTAAGGTATCCGAGGTCGGCCAGGTCGGCGAGCTCGGTGCGGATGGTGGCCGACGAGAGGTTGACGAAGTACCGGCTCTGCAGCGACTGCGAGCCCACCGGGACGGCGCTGGTCGTGAACTCGTGCACGACCGCACGCAGGATGGCTTGTTTTCGGGTCTCCATTCGTTATTTGGCACTCGGTCAACCCGAGTGCTAGCTACAGTACCGCGAGCGCGATCTGGTTGTGTAGGTCCATACCGCGCCGGGTCGGAGCCACCCGACCGTTCGTCCTTTCGATCAAGCCGGATGAGGCGAGCCCGGCCAGCTCCTCCTCAAAGCCCGCCGGCGCTGCGATTCCCTCTGCCGTGCGCAATCCGAGCATCAGGCCCTCGGCAGCGGCTTTACGCTCGGGCAGCTCCTCGCCGTCAGCCCTGGGCGTGGGGCACGCGGCGATGTAGTCGCGCGGCCGGGCAATGTTCCACCAGCGCCAGGCGAGAGAGCCATCCGTGGCGTATGAGTGGGCGCCCGCACCCGCGCCGTACACAGGGCGGCACCGCCAGTAGGCGAGGTTGTGGCGCGATTCGAAATCAGGCCGCGCCCAGTTCGAGACTTCGTAGCGCCGGAACCCGGCAGCCTCGAGCTCAGCGCAGGCGGAGTCGAGCTGGTCCGCTTGGACATCCGGGTCGAGCTCGGGCAGCTTGCCCTCAGCGCGCCGCCGCCAGAGCAGCGTCCCTTCTTCAAAAGAGAGGCAGTAGGTCGAAACGTGGTCGGGGCCGAGCGCGAGCCCGCGCCGCAGCGTCTCGACCCACGACGCCCTGCTCTGGTGCGGCACGGCGTAGATCAGGTCGATGCTGAGGTTCGTCACGCCCATCGCGCGGGCCAGCGTGAAAGCCCGGGTGGCCTGCGCGGCGTCGGTCTTGCGCTCCAGGACAGCGAGTGCGCGAGGTTCGAAACCCTGCACGCCCAGGCTCAGCCGGTTCACGCCTCCCTCCAGCCACGCCGCCAGCCTCGGCTCGTCGGTGCTCGCGGGGTTGGCCTCGAGCGTGACCTCGGCGTCCGGCGCGATCTCGAAGGTGGCGCGGATGAAGCGCAGCAACCGAGCGATGAGGTCTGCCGGTAGCAGGCTCGGCGTGCCGCCGCCGAGGTAGACCGTGTGCAGCGTGCCGAAGTCCCGTTGCTCGCGCGTGGCGGCGAGCTCCCGCTCGAGGGCGTCGACGTAGTCGGGCATCAGCCGATCCATGCCGGCATAGGCGTTGAAGTCGCAGTAGCCGCACTTGTGCTTGCAGAAGGGAAGGTGGACGTAGAGGTTCTGGACTGGGAGCAACGTCAGACGCCCTTGATCGTGTAGCGCTGGCCGCGCGCCGCCTCGAGCTCCTTCTTCAGCAAGTCGGTCGCCTGCCGTTCGTTCGACACGAGCTCCTTGATGCGCTCGGCCATGCGGTCCTCGACCCGCCCGATCTGGCGCCCGATCTGCTCGATGTTGGCGTTCTGGCGTCGATAGCGCTCGCGCTTGCGCCACAGTCGCGCGTGCTCGTCGCGCAGATCGGCGACTGATCGGCGCACGCGGCAGTCAACGCAAAGCCCATCGCGTGTCTGCGAGCTGGGGACCTGCTTGCCGCAATCCCGGCAGAAGATGAGGATATTCACCTCCCCACCTCGTGGGGAGGTCGGGCTCCGCTTGCGGAGCCCGGGTGGGGAGGCTCAGCTTTCAAGTCGGCCACAGTAGCTTCGCTGAGCTCGCGAAGCCGTTCCGGGTCGATCTCGAACACCGAGTCAGGCCGCCCCGCCGCCGCCCACACGACCTTGTGTCCCAGCAGGTCGCGATCCATGAACACGGGCACCTCGCCGGCGTGGCCGAAGGGTGGCACGCCGCCGATCGCGTAGCCGGTGGCCACCCTCGCGACCTCCGCATCCGCTTTGGTCACCGGCTCACCGGCCACCGCGCCGAGCCGGCTCTCGTCGAGGCGATTGGCCCCGCTGACCAGGGCGAGCACGGGACGTCCCGCCGCCAAGAAGACGAGCGACTTGACGATCTGACCCACGTCGCAGCCGACCGCGCGCGCGGCATCGACGGCCGTGCGGGTGCCCGCCGGGAACTGCTTCACCGACACGCCTATACCCGAATCCGCGAGCCATGACTCAAACCGAGACATATTGAAAAGATAGGGCGGGTTGCAAATCACAGTCGTCACGTCTCAGGCTTTGCGCTCTATGAAAGCAGTCGTCACCGGCGCCGCCGGCTTCATCGGGTCGCATCTCAGCGAGCGGCTGCTGGCCGACGGTCACGAGGTCGTGGGCATCGATTGCTTCACCGACTACTACCGGCGCGCCCGCAAAGAACAGAACCTCGAGGTGGCGAGGAGCCACCGCAGCTTCTCGTTCGAAGAGCTCGACCTCGTCGACGCCGACCTCACGGCCGCACTCGAAGGAGCCGACGTCGTCTATCACCTTGCCGGGCAGCCCGGGGTCAGGCCCAGCTGGGGCCACCAGTTCGACCGCTACGCCCGCGACAACATCATCGCCACGCAGCGGCTCCTCGAGCCCCTGAAGGGCAGCCGCCTCAAGCGCCTGGTCTTTGCCGGCAGCTCCTCCGTGTATGGCGACGCCGAGGCCTTTCCGACGCGCGAATCAGCGCTCCCACGCCCGGTGTCCCCGTACGGCGTCACCAAGCTTGCGGCCGAGCACCTCGCGCACCTGTACACGCGCAACTTCGGCATTCCCGCGGTGTCGGTTCGGTACTTCACCGTGTACGGTCCGCGCCAGCGGCCCGACATGGCGTTCGCGCGCTTCATGCAGGCGCTGGCCGACGGCGAGCCGATCGAGGTCTACGGCGACGGTGAGCAGACGCGCGAGTTCACTTACGTCTCTGATGCGGTCGAGGGGACGGTGAAAGCGGCGACCGCCGATGTGGTCGGCATGGTCTTCAACCTTGGCGGCGGCAGCCGCGTGACCATCAACAAGGTGCTGGCGACGCTGGGGGAGATCAGCGATCTCGAGGTCCGGCGGACCAGCCTTCCGGCGGCGCCCGGTGACCCGCGCCACACCGGGGCATCGATCAACCTCGCTCGCGAGCGGTTGGGATGGGAGCCGCGGGTGTCGCTGCGCGAAGGCCTCGCCAAGCAGTGGGAGTGGTTTCAGGAGACCCGTCGGGGAAAGAGCGCGACCGCGATGCGCGACTAGGCGCTCAGCGCGAGGCCCCACGAGATCGCAACCCGCTCCATCGGCGCCTCGCAGGCGCGAGAAGCCGCCTCTCCGGGGATGGTCGCAGCGCACACCATCATTGCTCCATGTGTCCCGGCCGCGAAATAGTAGTGGTACTCGCCCGAGCCCTCGACGCTCCCTGCCACGGGTTGGTAGGTCCAATCGATCCCGCTGGAATCCGGTTTTCCGGGGCCGAACAGCTGAACCCATTGCGTGGCGGCGGCCGGTGAGGGAAACGTAAACAGGGCGGTGAGCACCTCCATATGCGTGTCGTTGTTCAGCGCGTAATCGCCGTAAGCGAAATCGTTGATCCCTAACACGTGAAGCGCATCCACGAGCGGCCCTGGAATGGCCTTGCGGGTCATCACCACCCACGCTTGGATCGGGAGCTGAGCCGATCCCAGATACGTGATGTCGAGGCCTGGGTTGGGCAGCAGCTTCGGGTCAGCTTGCGGTGGTGAAGCGTGCGCCTTGCCATCGACCACCTTCTTGAGCCCGGCGATGATTTTGGTGCCATTCCTCACAAGTTGCTGAATGGTCGGCTGGCCATCCTTGCGGGCCCAGCTGATCTGAACCATGACCTGGCCCAGCCTGGCGATCGTCCGGCTGATATACGGCGCTCCGCCCTCGCTGGGTCCGCTGCCAAGGTAGAGGGTGTCATCGCCAACCTTCTGGAGAGGCGTCGTGGCGCCGTAAGAGTCTTTGAGATTTTTCATGACAGCGGTCGCTGCCGCCACCGTGTCATAGAGCGTGAAGCGGACGAAGAACTCCTCGGCGGTTCCGAGCCGGATGAAGCGCTGCGCGACCGAGAAGCGCTCCGTCTCGGGAATGCTGGTAGCGTCGAGCGGCCGCACCCCGAACGATGGCGGGCCTTGCCACCAGTTGCTGTCGCCGAGCAGCGTCCGCACGTCGCCGACGGTTGGTCCCGCGGCGTACAGGTCCGCGGGCTTGAGGTTCGAGGCGCCGGGCGCCGACCGCGCGCACGAGACGAGCGCGAGGCTCGCCAACGCGACCAGAGCTAACAGGCGCGACGCTGTAGAGCCCCGCACCGGAAGTTCCTTGCATCTTCGACGCCCCGGGCGGCCGGGCGCCGACTCACCCCACGGAATCTTGCGATTCCGCGGGGACCCCGAGATGGGCGCTGATGCCTGCGTCAGGGGGCCCGTCGCTTCCTCGTCACGCATCAAAGATGCGCTCCTCGTCGCGCCACCCCTTCCTTGGCACCGGCCGCCAGTGCCGCGAATATGCGGCGGACCTCCGGCGCAGGACTCTTAGTCAAGCTTCAGCACCGCCATGAACGCCTCCTGCGGGATCTCGATCGACCCCACCCGCTTCATCCTCCGCTTCCCTTCCTTCTGCTTCTCGAGCAACTTGCGTTTTCGGGTCACATCGCCGCCATAACACTTTGCCAGGACGTCCTTCCGCATTGCCGGGATCGTTTCGCGAGCGATCACCTTACCGCCGATGGCGGCCTGGATGGGGACCTCGTAGAGCTGGCGGGGGATGATCGCCTTCAGCTTCTCGACCAGCCGCCGGCCCTGTACCTGGGCCTTGCTGCGGTGGGTGATCAGGGAAAGAGCGTCCACGGGCTCGCCCGCGACGAGCACGTCCAACTTGACGAGGTCGCCCTCGCGGAATCCGATCATCTCGTAGTCCATCGACGCGTAGCCCTTGGATCGGGATTTCAGCTGGTCGTAGAAGTCGTGGATGATCT
>WNFD01000559.1_pt1 | contig 36853 bp, 41 predicted proteins | sample 5400491 | NCBI WGS metagenome assembly WNFD01 (sample SAMN13153343, study PRJNA577476) | soil metagenome | isolation source: 120 cm saprolite under Douglas fir tree site 2 hole 2 replicate 2 | place: USA:California | collected 2015-04-18 | reverse complement strand
CGCACACCGTTTCGACGATGCGCGCCAGGCAGACGTACCCGACGTTGGAGTACGCATATCGGATGCCGGGCGTGGCGTCGAACGTGGGCAACGCGGCGAGGATCCCGTCGCTCGTGCGGTCGCCGGTGACAACGACATCGGGCGGCAGACCGGCCGTGTGGTGCAGCAGATGCCGTACCCGGAGCGCCGGCGGCAGCCTCGGTACGAACTCCGCCGCCGGAGTCTCCACATCGAGTCGGCCGTCGGCGACGAGAATCGCGACGCACGCCGCCGTGAACTGCTTCGACAGCGACGCCAGGTACGTGACGGTATCGGCAGTGACCGGTGCGCCGGTGCGCGTACAACCCTGGGTGTGGATCCGGTCGTTGATCGCGACGACCAGTGGCTCGTGTGGACCATAACCGCAGGAGGCGATCAGCTCTCGCACGGGACCAGGACGTTGGTGCGGAGGATAGCCAACATCAACACTTTCCGGCGGCGGTCGCCCCGTCCCTCTGACGTAATCTGGCCATTCTCGGTCACCGGCTGCCCCAGGGCGCCGCCTCCTCGATCTCGTCGAGTAAGTTGTGGATTGCCTTGTGGCTCGTAGCCGCCACGCCGACGCGTCGCCCGCGACGTATAAGCTCAGGTCTCACCAGACTCGCTGACGCGCAAAAGCAGGTCAACTCAATTGAGAGTCGATTCGACCTAGCCTACAACGCGGCCCACGCGCTTTGCCTCGCGGCATTGCGCCGTCTCGGGTATCGCCCCGCGAATCGCTACATCGTTTTCCAAGTCCTGCCTCACACGTTGGGCCTCGGGCCAAGTGTGTGGCGCGTATTGGACAAGTGCCATGGCGTTCGGAATCTTGGTGAATACGAAGGAGACCTAAGTACCGATGAGCGACTGCTGGGGGATCTGATCGAGGCCTGCAAGGTCGTGGCTGCTGCGCTCGAAAAACTCCCTCCGCCCGCCTGATGGACCAAGACCGTTGCGATTCTCCACACGAGAGATGCGATGGAGCGATATCGCCTGGTAGGATGCCCAAGGGCAAGCGCTGTCTGCGACAGCTACGTCAGCCGATGACGCGGATCGACGCCGTCTTGTGCACGGATTCGTAGACGCTGAGCTGGCGCACCCAGGCCACCGCCTCTTCCAGATAGGACAGGGCGTCCTTCTGGGCCTCCCGGCGGAGATCCTTGATCCAGTCGTTTGCTCGCTCGGTGGGGCGGAAGACCGACCAGGGCTCGCCGGGCTGCCAGCTCTTGCTCACTAGCCCGTCCGCCACGAGGGCGTCCAGATCGGCGTAGAGGGTCTGGGAGAACGGGCCTTCAGCCTCCTTCGCGGCCGAGCCGTAGTTGTGGGGCTCGAAGTCGTAGAAGTCGGGGCCCAGGTCTTTCTCGCGCTTGAGGCTGAAGAGAAACACGCTCTGCTGAAGCTGGATGGGAGAGATGCCGTCCTCATCGGCGGCGGCAATGGCGAGGACCAGCCACTCGTCACGCGTCATCTGCGGTGATCCGTCACCCCGGGGGCACCTCCCGTGGATCGTGTCGTCGATCGGCGTCCGAGATCCGGCGGCATCGCCGGCTCGGGCGCTTCGATTGGGCACACCCTAGCACATCCGCCCGCGCGCGGGCCTGCCTGGTTGCGCCTCCATCGCGCAACGTGTTAGGTTCGGCCCGGATTTGGCTCTCATTCACGCTCGATCCGTAAGCCTCGGAGGGATCCTCGATGAGCGAGCGGCAGCCCCGGCAGGCCGAGCTGGCCCACCTGGCCGGCGTGATCGAGCGGCTGGCGGGCGAGCTGGCCCTGGCCGAAGAGCCCGCCAGCTTCGTGGCCGCCCTGGAAGACGGCGCGGCCAAGGCCCCAGAGGAAGACCGATAGGATGAGTGAGCGCAGCCTCGTCACCATCGCCGCGGCCATCCGCACGCGGCGCATGTCGCCCGTGGAGGCGGTGGGAAGCTGCCTGGACCGCGTGCGGCGGCTCGACAAGCGGATGCGCGCCTTCATTCGTCTGGACGAGTCGGGGGCGCTCGGCGCGGCCAAAGCCCTCGAGGCCGATGCCGCGGCGGGGCGGTGGCAAGGGCCGCTGCACGGCGTGCCGGTGGCCTTCAAGGATCTCTGCCATCTGCAGGGCCTGCCGACGTCCTGCGGGACGAAGACGGCCGAGTACTTCACCTCCTCGCAGGAGTGCACGGCGGCGCGGCGCCTGCTCGACGCCGGGGCCATCAGCCTGGGCAAGCTCAACATGACCGAGCTGGCCATGGGCCCCTATGGCGACAACGCCCATCACGGCGACGTCGACAATCCCTGGCGGGCGGGGCACTGCGCCGGCGGGTCGTCCAGCGGCTCGGGGGCGGGGGTGGCCGCGGGCTTCTTCCTGGGCGCGCTGGGCACGGACACGGGCGGGTCGATCCGGCTGCCCGCCGCCTGCTGCGGCATCGTCGGCCTCAAGCCCACCTATGGCCGGGTGAGCCGCGCCGGGGCCATGCCGCTGTCCTGGTCCATGGACCACATCGGGCCGATGGCGTGGACGGTGCGGGATGTGGCCATCCTGCTCCAGGTGATCGCCGGGCGCGATCGGGCCGACGAGACGTCCAGCCGCCACGCCGTGCCGGACTATCTGGCGCGGCTCGAGGAGGGCGTGTCGGGGCTGCGCGTGGGCATCCCCGAGGGCTATTTCTTCCAGGGAGTCGACGCGGAGATCGCCGCGGGCGTGCGCCAGACGGGGCGGCTCCTCGAAGAGCTGGGGGCGCACGTCTCCGAGGTCAAGGTGCCCGACCCCCAGACGATCCTGGACATCGCCATGCTCATCACGCGCTCGGAGGCCTCCACGCTGCACGCGCGCATCGCCCGCGAGCGGCCCCACGAGCTACAGCCCATGGTGCGGGCGCGCCTCGAGGTCGGCTTCGGCATCTCGGCCTACGACTACCTGCAGGCCCTTCGCCTGCGCGCGCGCCTCACGCGCAGCTTCATCCGCGACGTCTTCGCCGAGGTGGACGTGCTGCTGACCCCGACGATCCCCGAGCCTGCCCCGGCTCGCGAGCCGCTCAAGGCCCTGACGGCCGACGAGTTCAATGTGCGCGCCGGCAACTTCTCGCGGCTCACGCGGCCCTTCAATGCCTACGGGCTGCCGGCCCTCTCGGTGCCCTGTGGGCAGTCCAAGCTCGGGCTGCCCCTGGCCTTCCAGCTCGTGGGCCGGCCCTTCGACGAGGCCCTGCTCCTCCGCGTGGGTCACGCCTACCAGGAGGCCGCCTCCTGGCATCACCAGCGCCCCGCGCTGGGCTGAGCGCTACTCCGTCGTCGACCAGAAAGTGGCCACGCGGTTGTCGCCCGCCAGGAAGAAGGAGTAGTAGTGCGTCCCCTCGGCGTTGACGAGCCGGTAGTGGCAAATACGGCTCACACGCTCGCCGAGGATCTCCATGTTTCGCGCCCGCACGTCGTCGCACGTCACGAAGGTGAAGCTCTGTAGCGTCCGGAGTCGCTCGGCGAGCACGTCCTTCCCGACGTAGCCGCGCAGCCTCGGGTTCACGATCGGGACGTCTTCCCCGCGCGCCAGGCGGCCCAGGATGTCGCGCAGGCGCTCGGAGGCGGCAGGATCGGGGTCCGGCTCCGCCTTCTGCGTGCTCACGAGGAGCCCGGGAATGTAGCGGCCGGCCACGCCCAGGGTGAGGCCCCAGGGGTTGACGAGCTCCGTAGCGCCGATCCGCGCGCCGAGGTTGGTGAGGACGATCGCGGTCAGCCGATCGTCGGGGAATCGCGAGAACTCGGTCCCCGTGATGCCCGTGTGCGAGATCCAGCGGTGCCCGCGACGCTCGTCCACGCTCCAGCCGAAGCCGTAGGGGAAGGTGCTGCCGTCATTCAGGCGCGCGGGTGCCACATCTGCGCGAGGCTCACCGCCGTCACCACGCGGCCCGCGGCCAGGGCGGCATCCCAGGTGACCAGGTCCTTCACGGTGGACATCACCCCGAAGTGCGAGGCCAGCTCGGCCTGCGCGACACGCCGGATGTTGACGAGCTGACCATCACGGATCGAGTAGCCGGCGGCACGGTGCTTGACGATCTTCCACTGATCGAGCACCGAGGTCGAGGTCATGCCGAGCGGCCGGAAGAAGCGCTCGTCGAGAAACTCGGCGTAGCGCTGGCCGCTGACGTGCTCGATGATCATCCCGAGCAGGAAGTAGCCCACGTCGCTGTACTGGAAGCGCTCGCCCGCGGGAAAGCTGAGCGGGTCCTTGGTGGCCGCGTTGAAGAGCTGCGCGGTCGAGTAGTACAACCGTGGCCCACCTGGCCAGAGCGCCTTGAAGTTCTCCTCGAGCCCGGGCAAGCCCGCGGTGTGGGTGAGGAGGTGGCGCACCGTCATTGCCTTCCACGTCGCGGGGCCCTTGGGCAGGTGCCAGAGGATGGGATCGTCGAGCTGGACCTTGCCCTCCTCGACCAGCGTCATGATCGCCGCCGCCGTGAACTGCTTCGTCACAGAGGCCAGCTCGAACACGGTGTCTGGCGTCACCGGCACGCCGTGGTCGAGATTGGCGAGGCCGTAGCCCTGCATCTTGATGACGGTTCCGTTCCGGACGACCGCGAGGGCGAGCCCGGGGATCCGCCGCTTCTGCATCTCGGCCTTGATGTAGTCGTCGATGCGATCCGCCCGGGCGGGCGCGGCCACGGCGAGCGGCAAGAGCGACAGGATGGCGATCAGCGAGCGGCGGCGGCGCGGGCTCATTCTCACTTCCCGTTTGGCCCGCGCGGGTCGACGGCGTCGGAGAGGCATATCGTCTACTGGATCACGTCATCCGCCCGCGATAGCAGCGACGGCGGGATCGTCAGCCCGAGCGCCTTGGCGGTCTTGAGGTTGATGACCAGCTCGAACTTGGTGGGCTGCTGGACGGGAAGATCCGCAGGCTTTGCGCCGCGAAGGATCTTGTCGATGTACCCGGCGGCAAGCCCCGACATGTCGACGAAGTTCGCGCCATATGCCATGAGCCCGCCGGCGTCAACGTACTCCCGGAACGCGAAGCTCGTGGGCAGCCGGTTCTTCAAGGCGAGCTGGGCGATTTGCATGCGCTCGCGAAATATGAATGCCGACTCCAGCACGAAGAGTGCCTCGGCGCGCGATCGCATCGCGACACTGACCGCGCTCCCGATGTCATATGGAGAGTTTCGCAGCTCCAGCGGCTGAAGCTTGAAGTGCATCGACGTGTTTGCTGCTTCCACCTCCCGGAGCTGGTCAATCGAAAGAGAGTCGGAGAAAACGGTGAGGCGCTCGACAGCGGGCAGCATTTGCTTGAACAGCTCGAGCCGTTTGGCCGTCAACTCGAGGTGCCGGTAGAAGACTCCGGTGACGTTTCCCCCTGGCCGAGCGAGACTGGCAACGAAGCCCAGCGCAACCGGGTCGTAGTTGACCCCCGCCATGACGATGGGGATCTTGGATGTCGCTCCTTTCGCGGCACGAGCAGCGGGTTCGGTGGATGTGACGATCACATCCACCTTGAGCCCGACCAGTTCGGCGGCGAGGCCGGGAAGCCTATCGTTCTTTCCCTCAGCGCTCCTGAACTCGATGGCGGTGTTTTGACCGCTGACGTACCCTAGCTCGCGTAGCTTTTGCTCAAAAGCTTGGACGAAGGGCCCAGGGTTCGAAGGTACGCCCTGCACGTGGAGGATTCCGATTCCCCATCGCTTGCCGGCCGGCTGCGCCTGGGCGCCGAGCGGCGCGGCGAGGAGCCCGCCACCGAGCATCGTCATGAACGTCCGGCGCGAGAACTCGGGCGAACAGATGGTGTTCACAGGATGTAGTGCAGGCGATAGACGCCCAGGATGGCGTCGGGCTCGGCGCCGTGGCTGGCCAGCGTCTTGCCGTCGAGCACCTCGCGGCAGGCGCGCTCGACGATGTCGGTGTCGATGCCTTCCACCAGCACTACCCAGCGCGCCAGCTCGTCGGGCTTGTCGCGGATGTTCTTCTCCTCGGTCTTCACCGTGGTCGTCTCCACGTCGGCCTCGAAGAGATTGGCGCCCGAGATGCCCGGCCGCTCCACCAGCTTGGGGAAGGCCTCCTCGGTCAGCCACCGGCGCAGCGCATTTTCCTGTCCCGCCCGCGGACCAAGCCGCAGCGTGGCCAGGACGCCGCCGATGCCGTGCCCCACGGAGGCAACGGTGCGGCAGGCCGTGCGGTTGGAGTTGCGGAAGATGGCCAGCGACTTGCGCGTCCACGGCGTCGGATTGTTGAGCCGCTCGACATAGGCGGGGCTGGCCAGGGTGCCGAGGCTTTCCGTCTCGTACATCATGAAGTACCTGGGCGCGCCCTTGACGGCGACGTAGCGCCGGCCGCGGAGAAAGCCGGGGACGCCCACGCGCTCCGGCATGTGCTCGCGCGTGTGCCAGTCGTTGAAATCGGCTTCACCGGCGGGCTCGACGTCGGCCCAGAAGGCGAGGATGGCGGATCCCAGGAAGCTCATGGCGCCGACCCTAGCCGCTGGCCGCGGGGCCGTCAAGAGGGACCGGGTCCGTGGCGCCGATTGAGATAAACTACAGGCCATGCCGACGCCGGCGCACCGGACCTGGACCGCCATCGTTCGTCTCCTCGAGCGCGACGAGCGTGTCTTCGCCGCCCTCCTGGCCGTGGTCATGGTGGGCGGCCTCTCCACCCTGGGCCTGGCCCTCCGGCCGCGGTTCCGCATCGACCTCCCCTCCCTGGTCTTCTGGTTCGCCGCCTACAAGGTCGGCATCCTCGCCCTCGTCAGCGTCAACCCGAGCCCGCGCAAGACGAGCGTCGTGTTCAGCGGGGCCCTCGCCGTCGACCTGCTCCTGATCTTCGCCCTCCTCTACCTCACGGGCGGCTACGACAGCCTCTTCTACCTCCTCTTCTTCCCGCTGATCGCCGTCAACGCGTACTACTTCGGCCCCTGGATCGGTCTCTCGGGCGCCGTGGTCGCCGGGCTTCTCTACGCGGCGGCCGCGGCCTTGACGCCGCCGTGGGTGGGCTGGAACGCCGTGCTCATCCTGATCGGGCTGGTCGGCCTGCCCGCGCTGGCCGTGGGCATGGTCGCCAATCGCGAGCGGCGTGCCCGCGGCGAGGTGGAGCGGCTCAATGCCGAGCTGACGGGCACCCTCACGCGTCTCCGGGCCGCCCAGGACGAGCTCGTGGTCGCCGAGCGGATGGCCACGGTCGGGCGGCTGTCCCTCAAGGTTGCCCACGAGGTGCGGAACCCCATCGCGGCCATCGGCCTGAACGCTGAGCTCGTCGGGGATATCGTCAAGGAGCGCGAGGGCCCAGACATGGACGAGGCGAGCGGCCTCGTCTCTGCCATTCGCGAGCAGGTCAGCGCCCTCGACGCCCTGACCGAGGAGTACCTGGCCTTCGCCCGCTTCCCCCGGCCCCAGTACGAGGAGGATTCGATCAACGAGATGGTGACCGCCCTCGTGGAGTTCGTGCGGCCGCTCGCCACCCGCCAGGGTGTGGCTCTCGAGACGACCACCGATCAGGCCTTGCCGCCCATGGCCATCGACCGCACGCTCCTGCGGCAGGCCGTGCTGAACCTCGTGAAGAACGGGCTGGAGGCGCTCGGGGGCAAGGGACGGCTCACCGTGAGCACGCGCCGGGTGGACGACCACGCCGAGATCGCCATCATCGACACCGGCCCCGGCATCCAGCCCGAGGTGGCCAAGCGTCTCTTCGAGCAGTTCTTCACCACCAAGCCGCAGGGCACGGGGCTCGGGCTCTACATCTCGCGGCAGATCATCGAAGAGCACGGCGGCACCCTCCGGTGGGAGAGCACGCCGGGGCAGGGCACCGCCTTCACCGCCTCGCTGCCGATCAAGAGGGCACAGGATGTCTGACGAACGGATGTCTGATCAAGCGATGCTCCTCGTGGCCGACGATGATCCCGCCGTGCGCCAGAGTCTCGAGCGCACGCTGACCCGCGAGGGCTATGGCGTGGTGCTGGCGCCCGATGGCCAGGCCGCCCTCGATCGGCTGCGCCAGGGCGGCATCGACCTGCTCCTCTCGGATCTGAAGATGCCGGGCCTCACGGGGCTGGAGCTTCTGAAGCAGGCTCGCGAGGCGGCTCCCGACGTGGACGTCATCCTCCTCACGGCCTTCGGCACCGTGGAGGAGGCCGTGCGCGCCATGAAGGACGGCGCCATCGACTTTTTGACCAAGCCTCTCCAGCGCGCCCAGCTCGTGCGCGTGATCCGCCAGGCCCTCGAGCGGCGCTCGCTCATCCAGCAGAACCGCGCCCTCAAGGAGCGCCTCGACGACCTGCTGCGCGAGGGCAATGCCATCGGGGTCAGCTATGCCTTCAAGCAGATGATGATGCTCGTCGGGCAGGTGGCCGACAGCTCGGCCAGCGTGCTTATTCAGGGCGAGAGCGGCACCGGCAAGGAGCTGGCCGCCCGCGCCATCCACGACCGCTCGCCGCGCCGCCAGGGGCCCTTCATCGCCGTCAACTGCGCGGCCCTGCCCGAGACCCTGCTCGAGTCCGAGCTCTTCGGCTACGAGAAGGGCGCCTTCACGGGGGCGGGGAGCCGCAAGGAGGGGCGCTTCGAGCTGGCCGACGGCGGGACGCTCTTCCTCGACGAGGTCGCCGATCTCTCGCCCGTCACCCAGCCGAAGATCCTCCGCGTGCTGCAGGAGGGCGAGTTCGAGCGCGTGGGCGGCACGCGCACGCTGCGCGTGGACGTGCGCATCGTCACCGCCACCAACCAGGACCTGACGCAGCTCGTGCGGGACAAGCGCTTCCGCGAGGACCTCTTCTACCGGCTCAACGTCATCACCATCACCACGCCGCCCCTGCGCGACCGGCGCGAGGACATCCCGGTGCTCGCCCAGCACTTCCTGCGCCTCTACGCGGCCAAGAACAACCGCAAGCTCGACGGCGTCTCCGACGGCGCCATGAGCTGCCTCGAGGCCTACGCGTGGCCCGGCAACGTCCGCGAGCTCGAGAACGTGATCGAGCGCGCGGTGGTGCTCGCCCGCGGCACGGCCATCGAGGTGGAGAACCTGCCCGCCAATGTCACGGAGCGGTCGGTCATGTTCAAGCGCGACGAGCTCGAGAGCGGGTCCGGCGTCTCCGGGGACACTCCGGGCGGCGTCTTCACCATCCGCGTGGGGACGCCGCTGGCGGAAGTGGAGCAGCGGCTCCTCGAGGAGACGCTGCGCATGAACAAGGGCAACCGGAGCCTGACCGCCAAGCAGCTCGGCATCGATCCGAAGACGGTCTTCCGCAAGCTCAAGCAGGCCGAGGCGGAGGACAGCGCCGCCGAGGCCGACAAGCCCCCCACCCCCTGACCCGTGGCCTACGAGCAGATCCGCTACGAGGCGGCCGATGGCATCGCCACGGTCACGCTCTCGCGGCCCGAGAAGCTCAACGCCGTCACCAGCGTGATGATCGGTGAGCTCGTCGCGGCCTTCGATGCCGCGGATGCCGACGATGCGGTGCGCGCGGTCATCGTCACGGGCGCGGGGCGCGCGTTCTGCGCGGGCGCCGACCTGTCCGGGGGCGCGCAGACGTTTGACGGGGCGGCGCGCGGCCGGAACGAGCCCGATGGCGAGCACCGCGACGGCGGTGGGCTCGTCACCTTGCGGCTCTTCGACATGAAGAAGCCCGTCATCGCCGCCATCAATGGCCCCGCGGTCGGGTTCGGGGCGACCGTGACCCTGGCCATGGACATCCGGATCGCCTCCTCGGCCGCGCGGATGGGCTTCGTCTTCTCGCGGCGCGGCGTCGTGCCCGAGGCCTGCAGCACCTGGTTCCTGCCGCGGCTCGTGGGCATCCAGCAGGCGGCCGAGTGGGTCTACACGGGGCGCGTCTTCGACGCCGAGGAAGCGCGCCGGGGCGGGCTCGTGAGCCGCGTGGTGCCGCCCGAGGCGCTGATGCCGACGGCGCGGGCGCTCGCCCGCGAGATCGCCGACCACACTTCGGCCATCTCGGTGGCCCTGTGCCGGCAGATGATGTGGAAGCTCCTGGGCGCCGACCACCCCATGGAGGCGCACCGGCTCGACTCGCGCGGCATGGACTGGACGGGCCGCTCGGCCGACGCGCGCGAGGGGATCAGCGCGTTTCTCGAGAAGCGCCCCGCGCGCTTCCCGCTCAGGCCCAGCCAGGACATGCCGCCTTTCTATCCGTGGTGGACCGAGCGCTCCTTTAAGTGAGGGGCGCGGGCCGCCCCTTTCTGCGGAGCCGGGTCGGGCTCCTCTCCGTCCTGCTCCTCTGCAACACCTTCGGGCTGGGCGGCTTCAACCCGCTGCTGCCCGAGATCGGCCGAGCGCAGGGGATGGCCAACTGGCAGATCGGTCTCCTCGCTAGCGCCTTCGGGTTCGCCCGCATGGCCGCGGCCATGCCGACGGGCGCCTTCGTGGCGCGCCGGCTCGGCACCGCCCTCGTGGCCGCGCCCCTCGTGCTCATCTCGGGGCTGCTCCTCCTCGTGAGCGGCGGCCCCTTCTGGGTCCTCGTAGCGGGCCGCCTGCTCCTTGGCGTGGCGCACACGCTGGCCATGGTGGGCGGGCTCACGGCCATCCTCGTCGATGAGCGCGGCCGCAACGCCTCGGTGCGCCTCAATATATTCGAGTTCGCGGGCATGCTCGGCATCCTGGGCGGCCTCGGCGCGGTGGCCCTGGTGCCCCCCGCGTGGGGATGGAAGGTCTCCCTCCTCATCGGCGCCTCGCCCGTCCTGATCCCGCTGCTGCTGACGCGGACCATGCGGCGGAAATTTCCGAGCGCGCCGATGTTCGAGCGCGGCGTCGTCCCGCCGGAGCGCGCGACAATCTTTCGTCAGCGGCCGGGGAGCAGGAGCGTGATCGCTCTCATGTTCGCGGTGGGCATTATCTTCGCGCTGGCCTGGGCGGGAGTGAGCCAGTTCGTGGTGCCCATCCGCGGCGCCCGGGACTTCGGCCTCTCGCGCACAGGGATCTCCTGGCTGCTCGCCGCCGCGCAGTCGCTCGATCTCCTCGTGCTGCTCCCCGTGGGGCGTCTCGCCGACCGCGTCGGGCGCGGCCTCGTGCTGGGCGTGGTGGCGGTGATCCTCGGGCTCGGCGCCATCGGGGTGGGGCTGGGGTCCTTCGTGTGGTTCGCCTTCGGCTGCATCTGCCTCGGCCTGGCCCTGGCGGGATGGATGCTGCCCCTCGGGGTGATCCGCGAGCACACTCCCATGGCGAGGCTCGCCTGGACCACCGGCCTCTATCGCGTCGGCGTGGACGGCGCGTCCTTCCTCGGGCCGTTCATCTGCGGGCTTCTCGGCCCGTCGGGCGAATCGGTGTTCCTCACGGCGATCGGCGTGACGGGCCTCGCCCTGGGCGCGCGGCTCCTGTGGCGACCGACCCGCTGAGGGCGGGGGTGCTATGCTATGCGGCGCCTGAAATGGAGTATCGAAGCTGCTCCTCACCCTGCAGAATGACTCAACTGGCCGGAGCCCAGGTGACATGACGACGCGACGCGAGACGGACAGCATGGGCGCCATCGAGGTGCCCGCGGACCGCTACTGGGGCGCGCAGACCCAGCGCTCGCTCGAGCACTTCAAGATCGCCGGGGAGCGCTTTCCGCCCGAGATGATCCGGGCCTTCGGCCTGCTCAAGCGGGCCGCCGCCGAGGTGAACGCCGAGCTCGGCCTGTTGCCCAAGGACATCGCGCCGGTCATCGTGCGGGCCGCCGATGAGGTGATCGCGGGCAAGCTCGACGATCATTTCCCCCTGGTCGTCTGGCAGACGGGCAGCGGCACCCAGAGCAACATGAACGCCAACGAGGTGATCGGCAATCGCGCCATCGAGCTGCTGGGCGGCCAGCTGGGCTCGAAGAAGCCCGTGCACCCGAACGATCACGTCAACCGCTCGCAGTCGTCCAACGACACGTTCCCAACGACGATGCACGTGGCCGCGGTGCAGGAGATCGTCGGGCGGCTGATCCCCTCGGTGGAGCGGCTCCGCCATGTCCTCGACGAGAAGGCGCGCGCCTTCGCCGACATCGTCAAGATCGGCCGCACGCACCTGCAGGACGCCACGCCGCTGACTCTGGGGCAGGAGATCTCCGGCTGGGTCGCCATGCTCGACCAGTGTCTGGCCGCAATCCGCGCCACGCTGCCCTTCCTCTATCCGCTGGCCATCGGCGGCACCGCCGTCGGCACCGGGCTCAACGCCCCCGCGGGGTTCGGGGAGAAGGTGGCGGCGCGCCTGGCCGCGCTCACCGGGCTGCCGTTCACGAGCGCGCCCAACAAGTTCCAGGCCCTCGCCTCTCACGAGCCGCTCGTGTTCGCGAGCGGAGCGCTGAAGACCCTGGCCACCTCCCTGATGAAGATCGCCAACGACGTCCGCTGGCTCGCCTCGGGGCCACGCGCCGGGCTGGGGGAGCTGCGCATTCCCGAGAACGAGCCGGGAAGCAGCATCATGCCGGGCAAGGTCAACCCGACCCAGAGCGAGGCCATGACCATGGTCTGCGCCCAGGTCATCGGCAACGACGTGGCCGTGACCATCGGCGGCGCCTCCGGCAACTTCGAGCTGAACGTGTTCAAGCCGCTCATCATCCACAACGTGCTGCGCTCGATCCTCCTCCTCGCGGACGCGTGCGACTCCTTCCGCGAGCACTGCGCGGAGGGCATCGAGCCCGACCGCGAGCGCATCGGGCGCCACCTGGGCGAATCACTCATGCTGGTCACCGCGCTCGCGCCCCACATCGGCTACGACAAGGCCGCCGAGATCGCCAAGCACGCCCACCACAAGGGGCTGACCTTGCGCGAGGCCGCGCTGGAGCTGGGTCACGTCACGCCCGAGCAGTTCGACCGCGTCGTGCGGCCCGAGACCATGGTCGGGCCCGATCCCGAGGAGAAGAGATGACCGCGCTCACGATCGGCGACGTCACCGTGACCAAGGTGGTCGAGCTCGACCGCTCGTCCTTCGAGATCGGCGCCATGCTGCCGGAGTCCACGCCCGAGCGGATCGCCGCGCAGCGCGACTGGATGGGGCCCGAGTTGCTGGATCCCCAGACCGGTGTCCACAAGGCGTGCATCCAGTCCTACGTGCTGCGCACGCCGTGGCACACGGTGGTGATCGATACCTGCGTGGGCAACGACAAGCCGCGCAACGGTGTCCCCGCGTGGCACATGCGCCGGGGGACGTATCTCTCGGACCTCGCCGCCGCCGGCGTCAAGCCCGAGGACGTGGACATGGTGATCTGCACGCACCTGCACGTGGATCACGTCGGGTGGAACACGCGGCTCGAGGGCGGGCGGTGGGTGCCCACCTTCCCGCGCGCCCGCTACGTCATCGTGCGCGAGGAGTTCGAGTTCTGGAAGCGCGAGAGCGAGACGGGCCGGGAGGAGTTCGGCCTGATCGACGACAGCGTGATTCCAGTGGTGGAGGCGGGCGTGGCCGACCTGGTGGCGAGCGATCATGTGATCGACGACCGGCTCCGCCTCGAGCCCTCCCCCGGCCACACGCCCGCCCACGTGTGCGTGCGGCTGACCACTCCCGCGGGGCAGGCCATCTTCACCGGCGACATGATGCATCGGCCCATCCAGGTGGCCGAGCCCGAGTGGAACAGCCGCTTCTGCGACGATGCCGAGCTCGCGCGCAAGACCCGCCGCGGCTTTCTCGAGCGCCACGCCGACGCCGACGTCATCGTGCTCGCCGCCCACTTCCCGGTGGCGGGCCGCATCGTCGCCCCCGGCGGACGCACGCGCTTTCAGCCTCTCGCCGCCTAGCGCGCCCGCTGCGCTCGCGCGCGGACGCCATACAAGTGGTCGCTCCCGCCCTCGCGGCCCCATACAAGGGGCCACGCAGGAATCCCCTTGACTCGTTGTCGCTTCGGGACGATTGTCAGGCGCATCGAGCGGGAAATTTCCCATCACATTCGCGAGGAGACGAGACGATGCTGACCAAGGACCTGGAAGCGTTCCTTGACGGCTGGAACCGTCACGACGTCGACTGCATCATGACCTTCATGGCCGACGACTGCGTCTTCGAGACCACCGCGGGCAAGGAAGCCTGCGGCACGCGCTACGCGGGCCGGGACAGTGTCCGCGACGCTTTCGCGAGGGTGTTCAAGATGTTCCCTGACGCGAATTTCGGCGACGCGCGCCACTTCGTGGCCGACGACCGCGGCCTCTCGGAATGGCTCTTCACGGGCACCACGGCCGACGGCAAGAAGGTGGAGGTCAACGGCTGCGACGTCTTCACGTTCGCCAAGGGCAAGATCGCCCTCAAGAACTCGTTCTTCAAGAACCGCAGCGCGTGAGGGGGCGCCTTCCCGCTAGCTCTTGAAGCCGATTCTCTTGTGGCCGCCGTCGCAGAACGGCTTGTTGGCCGAGGCGCCGCAGCGGCAGAGGAAGATGTCGCCGGTTTTGGCCGGGAGGGGATTGCCCTGGGCATCCAGGACTTCGCACTCCCCCTTCACCATGAGGGGGCCGTCCGGAATCGGCTTGACCGTGATCGACATGCGCGTCTCCTTTTCCTGAGAGAAATGTGAACCGCCGAGCCCGAGTATACTCCATGCGATGAGCACCATGGCCGACCGGCTGATCGAGGCGATGGCCAGGTCCGCGCCGCGACAGTATGGCAAGGAGCGGGTGACCGAGCTCGCGCATGCGCTGCAGTGCGCCGAGCTGGCGGCCGGCGCCGGCGGCGACGAGCAGATGATCCTGGCCTGCCTGGTCCACGACGTGGGGCGCTACGCGGTGGCCCAGGAGGAGATCAGCGATGCGCTCGTGGAGAGCGGGCCACGCCCGGGGAAGGTGCGCGGCCACCACGAGGCGGGCGCCGATCTGATCGCTCCGTATGTTCCCGAGCGCGTGGCCTTTCTCGTGCGGGCCCATGCCGACGCCAAGCGCTATCTCTGCGCCGCCGATCCTGGCTACTACGACACGCTCTCCAAGGGTTCGAAGCATACGCTGGCCCTCCAGGGCGGCATCATGACGGCCGACGAGGCGGTGAGCGTCGCGACCCATCCCTGGTGGCCGGACGCGCTGCGCCTCCGGCGCTGGGACGACGAGGCCAAGATCGTGGGCAAGGCCACGCGCCCGCTCTCCGCGTGGGAGCCGCTCTTGAGGAAGTACTTCGCGGAGCTGACGGCCGCTCACTAGGCTCTCGCCGTCGGACCTCGGCCCACCACCACAGGTGGATTGCCGGCTTGGCGCGCTTCCAGTGCTAGAATCGAAGCTGATCCCCTCACGAGGAGGTTCACGGGAAGCTTCATGGACTCTTCGAGCCTCGAAGCCAGAAACCTGATCAATGCACCGGCCGCCGATACCGCCCCGGAGCCCCCGGACCTCGAGACGAAGCCGGCGGTGAGAGAGCAAACCGTGGGCCGGCGTGCCAACGCGGCGAGCGGCGCGGATCGCACGTGGCAGAAGCGGCTGTTGCCCGTGATGGTGGGCCTGCTCGTCACCTTGACCGCGTTTTTCTTCGTGGCCAGCTTCGTCCAGCTCTACTACCTGCAGACCCGGATCGAGCGCGCGCCTCGACTTGACCTCGGCCCGGCCATGGCCTCGCTCGACGAGATCGCGAAGGATGTGCGGGACGGAAAGGTCGGGGATCAGCTCGCCTTCAACAATCGGCTCGAGTATGCGCGATGGAAGACCTTGGCGCTCCTGGAGGCCAACGCGCTCCAGCGCCGGTATCACCATGCGGGCGTCTTGCTGATCTCGAGAATCTGGACCCGCTACCTGGGATTCGTGACGGGCACCATCCTGGCCATGGTGGGCGCGGCCTTCATCCTGGGCAAGCTCCAGGAAGCATCCTCGAACCTCGGCGCGGAAGGCGGTCTCTGGAAGGTCTCCCTGACCACGGCGTCGCCTGGCCTCGTGCTGGCGACGCTGGGTACGGCGCTCATGCTGGCGACCCTGGCCACGAGCATGGACCTGCTGGTGAACGATGGCCCCGTCTACCTACGAGACCAGCCGGGCACGGCCGCCAGCGCGCCTCCGCCCCCGCTCGCCCGTGAAGACACGGCACAGAAGCCGCGAAGCGACGCGGATATTCTCAAGGACCTGAAGAACCCGGGCGCGCCGAAGAAGTAAAACGGTGCTCCCCGCGCAACCGCATCACCGTCCAGCAAGGAGGCCTTCTGTGTGGCGGCTCGGTGTGACCTCGCGTGTCGTGCTCGCCGCGGTCCTTGCCGGTCTGGCGCTGGTTCCTGCCGGTGCCGCTTCGGCGGACGCCGATCTCGACCGGATCGAGGCGATGTGGGCCCGAGGGGACTACGCGAGAGCCACCCAGGAGCTCATCAACTATCGCGAGCGGACCGGAGTCCGGACACCGCAGCTCGATTACATGATCGCGACCAGCGCGTGCCGCATGCCCGATCGGCGCCAGCTCGGCAATGAATTCTTCGCCTGGATCCTCCAGAACTACAACCTGAGCCCTTCGATCCGTACGCAGGTCGAGACGCAGCGGCAAATGTGCTCAGCGAGCGCCGCGCCGGAGCGGCTGCCGATGACCGCTCCCCCCGCCATGGTCGGCATCGCCTACCATGGCAAGGGCGGCACGGGCTATGAGTCCCAGCCCGCCGGCAATCGCGCGAGTACGCTGGCCGTGGCCATCCCACGGGAAGAGTTCACGAGGCGACTATTCGTCCCGGCGGATTCCAAGAAGGCCGTGCTCGCCGTCGCCAAGGAGCTCGGGCCTGAGTTCGAGGTCCAGGCGGTCGGTCACTTCGTTCTCGCAGGCCCGTGGGACGTCGCCCGTCCGTCCGTGGGAATTCTCAATGCGGCGGCGCCCAATCGAGCCAATACCCAGGGGCCGCCGCCCAATGCGCCGCTGGGAGCGCAGGCGCCGAATCAGCCCGCCCGCAAGTCGGCGGCACAGAGCCCGCGGCAGGATCTAACGGACCCACGGGATATGGTCCAGCAGATGGCGCCCACCATTGCCTCCAGCGCGGCTGATCTGAAGAAGGTCGGCGAGAGCCTGGAGGACTACCTACGCTTCTTCGTCTCGGAGTACGGGATGCGGCCGCCCTCCTTTCTGATCACTGTGTATTTCGCGGGAGACCGGACGCAGCTTTGGGATCTGGCCAGGAAACTGCACGGCATCGCGTTGGCTCCCGGCAGCATCGGGTATTCGTTCCCCTCCGATCAGAGCATGGTGGGATGGGCAGACGGCAAAGCGTACGGCACCTTCGCGCACGAGCTGTTTCACGTCATGGTGCGCAACAACTTTGGAGACATTCCGCCCTTCCTCGATGAAGGCATGGCGGCCTTGTACGAAGTCTCCGGGTTCGAAGGCACCCGCGCCGTCGGCGTACCCAACTGGCGCGGCGCCATCTTGAGCAAGTCCTGGGCGGAGCGTCCACGGATCAAGGACCTGGTGCAGATGAACCGGAGCTCCTTCGATGACATCGCGGGGCCGTCCGACCAACTGGTTCCCGGGGAAAAGCAAAGCGCGAATCACGCGACGGCACGGTACTTGATGCTGTACTTCCAGCAGCGGGGAGAGCTTCTCCCCGTCTACAAAGCCTTTCTCAATCGGAAGGTGAATGACCGCCCCGCGGCCCAGAGTGTCCTGCTCCTCGAATCCGTGCTTGGACGCTCGCTCGATACCGTGGATGCGGAGTTTTCCGCCTGGTTCAAGGCGCTTCCGCCCTGAGCCGGGCGGCGCGCGACTACATTCCGCCGCCCCCGCCTCTGAGCTCGAAGGACGACACGGACACGCGATATCCGGCCCCCGTCACGGGCAGGGCCACGTCGAAGTAGACGCGGTCGAAGGCGTTGACGACGCCGAACACCACGCCGTAGGTCTTGCCGATCACGCCGCCCTGCGCGTCGAGGATCTCGACGAGCAAGCGGACGTCCGTGGCGCCGGTGGGGCGCGTGTTGTAGACATAGCCCTCGAGGATGGGGGCGCCCTTCCGACTCTTGCCCGCCTGCCATTCCACGCGGAACTGGGCTTCCGTCTTCGGCGTCGCGTAAGTCTGCGCCGCGGCCCCGCCCGCGCCCCCCACGAGCATGAGCGCCACCGCCGTGGCCACGCCGAGACGCCGCGCGGTCATTGGCCGGTGGCGAAGGTGTCCCAGGAGAGCACACGCACGCGATAGCTCGCGCCCGTGGTCTGGATGGGCACCTCGAAGTAGAGCCGGTCACGCGAGAGCACACTGCCGAGGGCCTCGCCATGGGCCTGGCCGATGACCTGGCCCTGGGCATCGAGCGTCTCGACGAGCAAGCGCGGATTTCCCACGCCGCCGGCGCCGTCGTTATAGAGATAGCCCCAGACGATGGGGACCCCTTTCTTCGACTGGCCCGCCTGAACCTCCGCGCGAAAGCGACCCGCGCCCATCTGGGCGTGGGCGACGGCGGCGAGCAGGATCAAGCAGGCCGCGACGCTGAAAGCGAAAGCGGCCCGACGACGAGCGCCTACTGTCCGCCGGCGCACTTGAGCCACGAGTCGGCCGAGACGCGATAGGCTGGTCCCGCAACCTTGATGGGGACCTCGAAGTAGACGTGATCGTCTCCGCCCACGTAGCCGGGGACGAAACCGGTGTAGCTGGCGATGACGTTGCCCTGGGCGTCGAGCGTCTCGATGAGGAGGCGGATGTTGCAGTAGCCGGACATCGCCCGGGCGGTGTTGACGTAGCCCGTGATGAGCGGCTTGCCTGATCGAGTCTGGCCGGGCTGCCAGTCGAGGCTCAGCTTGGAGTCGTAGGCGGCGCCGCCCACGCTGGCCGCGCTGGCGGCGCTGGCCTCGGCCGCTCCCAGCACCAGGGCCAGGGCCACGATGCCGCCCGCGATCATGATTTTCGCGACACGCGTGCCCACGCCCTTAAGAAGCCGAGAGAGGGGCAAAGGGTTCCCAGAAGCCATCTACCGCCGCCCCCCCGCCAGTCGGAGCGCCTCGGGTAGCCCGCGCAGCCGTCCCATGGCCAGCACGCCCAGCGCGGGACCGAGGGCGAGCGAGGCGAACGCCCAGCGCCAGCCCACGACGCGCACGACGGGCGGGATGAGCCAGATCGAGATCATGGTCAGCGCGAAGCCGACGCACGTCTGGGCGGTGAGGGCGGTGCCGACATAGGCGGGAGGGGAGAGCTCGGTGACGGCGGTGGAGAATTGCGCTGAATCCGCGATGACGGTGACGCCCCAGAGCACGGCGAGCCAGAAGGTGAGGGCGGGCGGGCCGCCGAAGGAGAGCCCGATGAGCGCGGCACAGAGCCCCGAGAGCGCCATGGCCCCCATGGTCAGCGTGGTCCGTCCCCAGCGATCCGCGAGCGCGCCGCCCGCATAGGCACCCAGGGCGCCCCCCACGCCCATGGCGGCGAAGGTGGCCGCGGGCGAGGAAAGGCCGAGATAGCTGCCGCCGCCGCGCGCCTCCAGGCTGGCCCCGAGAAAGAGGCCGAGCCAGGTCCACATGGCATAGAGCTCCCACATGTGGCCGAAATAGCCGAAGCAGGCCAGACGCGGCCCGCGCTCGCGGAAGACGGCGGCGGCCATGCCGAGATCGAAGCGCGCTGCGGGAAAGCGATCGGGCCCTTCGTGCACGAAGCGCCAGACGACGAGCGCGCTGGCAAGGGCCAGCGCGGAGGCCGCGAGCAGCGTGCCCCGCCACGGCAGCTCGGTGACGCCACGGATCAGATGAGGCGCGGCGGAGCCCACGGTGAGCGCGCCCACCAGGATGCCGATGGCGAGCCCGCGGGAGTCGCGGAACCACGTCGCGACGATCTTCATGGCCGGCGGATAGGCGCCGGCCATGCACAGACCCGTGGCGAAGCGGAGGACGAGCGCGGGGACCAGGCTCTCCACCCCCAGGGCCAGCGCGGCATTCAGGGCGGCGCCGACGAGCGCGCTCCAGCCCATGAGGGCTCGCGGCGAGACGATGTCCGGAAGATTGGCGAGTGCGGAGCCGAGCGTGCCCAGGATGAAGCCGGCCTGCACGGCGATGGTGAGCCCCGCGCGTCCGCCGTCCCCGAGCGCCCACTCGCGCGAGAGCGCGGGAAGGACGGCCGAGGCGCTGAACCAGAGCGAGAGGGCCCCCAGCTCGGCGGCGGAGAGGAGGGCGAGAGCTCGCCAGCGGCCAGGGGCCGGGTCGGGCGGGGGCGGTTGGATCACAGTCGCTTTATTTGATGGTGTAGCCGCGCCCGGCCAGGCAGGCGTAGAAGGCTCGCTGGGTGTCGTTGAGACCCTTCTCGTAAAGGTAGGGGCCGCCGAGCATGGCGCCCGTTCCGCCGCCGGCGATGGCGCCAACGGATGCGCCCGTCCCCACCACGCCTCCGCTGATTCCCGCCGCGGCGCCCAGCCCCGCGCCGAGGGCCCCGCCCACGATGAGCCCCGTGAGGGCCCCGGCCGTCATCGAGCCTCCCGGATCGTAGTTCGTCTGCTTCTGTGCCTGGAGCCCGCACTCGTAACGGTCGTGATCCAGCGTCTCGCTGCTCTGGCCCTGGCCGGGCAGGACCTGATAGCGGGGCACGTGCGACACGCACGCCGAGGTGAGAAGGAGCGCCACCGTCACCACCGCGGTGAGCGGCCGGCTGGAGAGTCGCGATGGGAAGCGCGGCGCACGCACAGACGCCATGGCGACGCAAGAATACCATTCCGGAGGCGGTTGACTGAAGCGCAGGCATCGCTTAGCATCCGAAAATGAACGCCACGCGCCAGACGCTCGAAGAGCATCTCGCCAAGCAGCAGGCTCTGCTGGCTTCTGACCAGGCACGCGGCATGGCGGTCATCATCAGCTGCATCGCCGCCGTCGCTGCAACCATTGCCCAGGAGCTCGCGCACGCCGCGCTCCGAGACCAGCTGGGCTACGCGGGCGGTTCGAACATCACGGGCGATCAAGTCAAGAAGCTCGATGTGTGGGGGCACGACACCATGCTGGCCGCCCTCCGCCAGAGCGGGGTCTGCGCAGCGCTCGTGTCGGAGGAAGCGCCCGAGCCCATCGAGATTCGGGAGGGCAAGGGGCCGCGCGGCGTCGTCGTGGCCTGCGATCCGGTGGATGGCTCGTCCAACCTCGATGTCAACGGCTCGGTGGGAACGATTTTCTCGGTCAAGCCGAGCCTCGGCTGGGATCCGGCCGGACCGGCTGCGCTCACCCCTGGGACCGACCAGCTCGCCGCCGGCTATGTCATGTACGGCCCCGCCACCGCGCTCGTCTACACGGCAGGCAATGGCACGCACGGCTTCACCATGGATCGCGAGACGGGCACGTTCTACCTGACCCATTCGAACATCCGGATTCCCAGGAAGGGCAAGGCGTACGGCATCAACGAGGGGAATATCTCGACCTGGCATCCGGGCCAGCGGGCCTTCGTGGAGTATCTGAAGACGCCGGACAAGGCCACGGGCCGGCCGTACTCGCTCCGCTATTCCGGGGCCATGGTCGCCGACGTCCATCGCACGCTCCTGGACGGCGGGCTCTTCATGTACCCTGCGGATATGAGCGACCCTACCAAGCCCAAGGGTAAGCTTCGTCTTCTCTACGAGGTGGCGCCCATGGGCATGGTCGTCGAGCAGGCGGGAGGACGCGCCAGCACGGGCACCGAGCGCGTGCTCGAGCTGAAGGCCACCGACTATCACCAGCGCGCGGCGATCATCGTGGGCAGCCCCGACGACGTCACGCTCGCCGAAGAATTCTACCGCCGGTAACAGAGAGAAAGGACGGCACGGCTATGGAAGCCCGCGTTCGCGAAATCCTTTCGTGGTATGCCAGCGACAGTCCCGGCACTCGCACCAACCTGGCGCGCCTCCTGAACCATGGGCGCCTGGCCGGCACCGGCCGCCTCGTCATCCTTCCCGTCGACCAGGGCTTCGAGCACGGTCCGGCGCGGAGCTTCGCCGTCAATCCGCCGGGCTACGATCCCTCGTATCACTTCCAGCTCGCCATCGCCGCCGGCTGCAATGCGTACGCGGCGCCCCTCGGCTTCATCGAGGCGGGGGTGGCGGAGTTCGCGGGCGAGATCCCGCTCATCCTCAAGATCAACAACCACGACCTCCTCCACGACGAGAAGGATCCGCTCTCCGCCGTGACGGGCTCCGTGAAGGACGCGCTCCGACTCGGCTGCGTGGCCGTGGGCTTCACCATCTACCCGGGCTCGGCCAATGCCCAGATCATGTACCAGCAGTGCCGCGAGATGATCGCGGAGGCCAAGGCCAACGGCCTCGTGGCGGTGGTCTGGTCCTATCCACGGGGCACCGACATCAGCAAGGAAGGCGAGACGGCCATCGACGTGGTCGCCTATGCCGCGCAGATCGCCGCCCAGCTCGGGGCGCACGTGATCAAGGTCAAGCCGCCCACCCAGCACATCGAACAGCCCGAGGCCAAGAAGGTCTATGAGAAGACCGGCGTGCCCATCTCGACCTTGGCCGAGCGCGTGCGTCACGTCGTCCAGTCGGCCTTCGATGGACACCGCGTGGTGATCTTCTCCGGCGGGGCCACCAAGGAGAACGACGAGGCGATCTACGAGGAGTGCCGGGGCATCCGTGACGGGGGCGGTTTCGGCTCCATCATCGGGCGGAACTCCTTCCAGCGGCCCAAGCCGCGGGCCCTCGAGTTCCTCTCGACCGTGATGAAGATCTACTCGGGCGAGCTGAAGTAGCCCGTCCCTTGGCCCTCGCGCCGGCAGTCACCGTTCCGACAGAGGCGCAGGTGCGCGAGTACATGCGCACCTTGTCCAACTGGGGCCGCTGGGGGAAGGATGACGAGCTCGGCACCATCAACCTGATCACGCCGGAGAAGCGCGCGGCGGCCGCGCGGCTCGTGAAGGACGGCGTGAGCGTGACCTGCGCGCGCCCCTGGAGCACCGAGCTGGCCGCCGACACCTCGGTGCAGCCGATGCGCTTCATGGTCGATTCGGGCGAGGGACGCGATCACGATTCGAACGAGCGGATCCTCCAGCGTCGCGGCGCCGCCGAGTTCATCGGCATGGTCTTCCACGGCTACAACATCACGCACGTCGACGCGCCCCCGCACTACTTCTGGGACGGCAAGTTCTACAACGGCCGGTCGTGCAACCTGGTGACCTCGCGCGAGGGCGCCACCGTCAACTCCGTCGAGGTGCTGCACGACGGCGTGGTGAGCCGCGGCGTGCTCCTGGATATCGCGCGCGCCCGCGGCGTGAAGTGGCTCGAAGCGGGGCAGGGGGTGATGCCCGAAGACCTCGAGGCCGCGGAGAAGGCGCAAGGGGTCCGTGTCGAATCGGGCGACATCCTTCTCGTGCGCACGGGTTTCTACGGGCGGCGTCTCGCGGAGGGTCCCGTGCATCCGATGGAGGCGGGGACGCCCGCCGTGCACGTCGCCTCCTGCCCCTGGCTGCGCGAGCGCGGCGTGGCCATGATCGGCTCCGACACCCATAACGACATCGCGCCGCTGCCCTACCCGGCGCTCGGCAACTCCTTCCACGTCGTCTGCCTGGTTGCCATGGGTCTCTGGCTCATCGACAACGGCAATCTCGAGGATCTCGCGCGGGCCTGCGCGGAGCGCAAACGCTGGGAGTTCCTGCTCACCGTCGCCCCCCTTCGTCTCAAGAACGTCACGGGCTCGCCCGTCAATCCCATCGCGGTGTTCTGAGGACGCCCGGCCCCGCCACCTCTCTGTAAGGTTTCTTTACAAGTCGCGGGGTCTCCGCCGGGAAGGATCATCCTGATTGCCTTGTTTATCGGGGTTTGCCTCGCACCGGGACCGCTGGAATTCTTTTTGCTCTCATCCTCTCGCCGCTGCGCCAAATGACAAAGCCGTAAAGCCTTGAGTCGTCGCCCCCGAACGGGCTGACCTGGCCGATCGTGCTGAGGCCCTTGGTTTCCGGCGAACCCGAACGGTGAGGTTGGCATCGACGATGAGGGCGATCTGCGCATGGTGCAAAGCCGAGGGCCGACCAGGCGACCTCGGGGAGCGCGAGCCGTTCGATGATACGAGCGAGACGCACGGACTCTGTCCAGCTCACCTGGCGACGGTTCTTGCCCAGCTCCCCTCTCTCTCCTTTCCCGGCGTTCAGCTTCTCATCGTCGTGGAGAACGGGGACACCGGTCTCTTTCAGCATCTCTCTCGGAGCATGGCCGCCGTCGCCGGCGTGAAGGTCATCCGGGAGCGGCGACTCCAGGAGCAGCGACGAGCGAGCGAGTCCGTTCTCGTCGATCGACGCCGCAGCGATCGGCGGCAGTCCCGCGACGTCAGGCACTCCATGGGCTGCATGTTCGTCCGCTTCGGGCCGAAGGTCTCCACGTCCCGGCGCCTGCTCGATCCGGGGACGTGACCCGGAGCGTGGAGGCTTCTCCTCGCGCCGCTCCCGCTTGACTCCTCTGGACACGAGCCTAGACTGATCCCAGGAACTCATCCATCCCGGGAGGTCTCCATGCCCACCAAGGTGCGCGTGAATCTCGCCAACCCCCTCGAGTTACTGGAGCTCCCCGGTGTCGGCCCGCGTCAGGTCGAGGCCATCTTGAAGTTCCGCGCCGAGCACGGTCCCATCCAGGACGAGCGACAGCTTGCCACCATCCTCGGCGGGCAGGCCACAGCCACGACGCTCCGGGAACTGGCGGACTTTTCTCCCGCCGACGCGACGGCGCCCGAAGCTCCCGGCGCCTAGGTAGCTCGGAGGGGGGCTCCGCCCCCCTTCCGAAGCCTCCCCCCAAACAAGTTGCGCCGACGAAGCCGGCGCTCGAAGCGGAACAGTCCTGCTCGCGAGTGTGGGAAGGATTACCGGACAGGCGCCTAGCCTGTCTCCCTGGTCTCCGCGCGGCGCGCCGCCGGCCAGTGTCGAAGGACCGGCGAGGCAAGGGGCAACGCGTGGCGGACGAGCGCGCCCAGGGCGGCGAGCCGGCGCTCGTGGCGCGTCGTCCACGGGAATCCGTACGCTTCGCGAATCGCCGGCGGGAGCAGGCCCACGGCGGGCAGCCGCGCCAGCGCGAGAAACGGGCGCAGCGGCCATGACCCGCGCGGCATGAGCACCTCGCGCGCGAGGGCGCGGGCCGTATCGGTGACCGCGATGTCGCCGCTCGCCACCATGCGCTCCATGTACGCGGAGAGCTCGCCGACGCTACCGGGCACAACACCGGGCGGGATGCCGAGGAGCGGCCCGCCCGCCCCCGCCTCCCGGCAGTACCGATCACGCTCCGCGGGCGTCAGCGGCGCCACGAAGCGCTCGTAGGTGAGGAGAAAGCTGTCCACCAGCGTGGCGTGGACCCAGGCGAGGAGCGCGGGATCATGCGCGCTGTAGGGGGCGCCGGGAGCGAAGGAGCCCGCGGCCTCGGCGAGCCGGCCGTGCACCCGATCATGTATTCGGTTGATGGCGGCGGCCGCCTCCCCGGCGGCTTTCGGGCCGCCGAAGGTCAGGGCCAGCATGGCGCGCAGCGTGCGCTTGAGCCGCTTGACGTGTCCGTGACGATCGGTGGCAAAGCCGCTGTGGTCGGCGACCCCCTGGGCGACGAGCGGATGGGCGAGCTGGAGCAGGATGGCCCGTCCCCAGCCGGCCAGCAGCACGACCTCGCGGTGGAGCCGCCAGGTCATGGGGGCGGGTGCGGGCTGATCCAGGGCGGCCATGGCCGTGACCTCCTGCCATCACGGTACCTGAGGGGCCGCCGGCCGGCCAGCCGAGAGGGGGGTCAGCCCCCTTTCGCCAATTCGTCACTCACGATTTCACAATTGGCGGGCTACGGTGTCTCATGGTCAAGGGTATGACGCAGGATCCCTTCGAGGCGGTGGTGGCCACACATCACGCCGAGATACACCGGTATCTCGTCCGCACCACCTCGCGCGCGGGGGATGCCGATGACTTGTCACAGGAGACTTTCGTGAGAGCGTACAGGGCCTATCAAGCGCTGCCCCCGGACGCCAATGTCCGGGCCTGGCTCTTCGCCATCGCCACCAACCTCTGCCGGAACTACTTCCGGTCGGAGAAGCGGCGGCGGCAGGCCATGGCCGTGGCGGCGGCCAACGCCTCGGAGCGCGGTCCCGTGTGGCCCGAAGGTGAGGCGATCGCCAATCAAGTCGGTGCCCGGCTCGACCGGATCGTGGCCGCGCTGCCCTTGAAGCAACGCCTGGCCTTCACGCTCCGAAAGGTCCACGAGCTCGAGTACGAGGCCATCGCCGAGAGCCTCCAGTGCTCGGCCGAGAGCGCCCGCGCCCATGTCTTCCAGGCCCTGAAGAAAATCCGGCGGGAGCTGCACGACCTGGCGGTCGTCCACGCGGAGCCCCAGTCGTGACGGACGCGAACCCGACCTGTCGCGAGATCGAGCGTGACCTGGTGGCGATGGCCGCCGGTGAGGCCGCGCCCGTGGCCGCGCGCGTGGTCGAGCGGCATGTCCTCCGCTGCCGCGAGTGCCGCGACGAGCTCGAGCGCTACCGCGTGCTCGAGGGTATGGTCACGGACCTTCGCCGCGAGCCCGTGCCGGGCGCCGACCCCGCGCTGTCGCGCGCCGAGCTCGAGTCGCGCCTGGCGGACATCCGCGCGCGCATGGTCGGCTACGGCATCTTCTCCTCGCCCCTCGGGAAGATTCTCATCGCCCGATCCGAGCTGGGGATCTCGCTCGTCGAGTACCTGGAGTCCGAGAGGGCGGGCACGTCGTATCTGGCCCGGCTGGCCGGGGGAGAAGTGAGAGAGGACAGGGCCGGCGTGGAGATGGTGTACCGCGAGCTCCTCGAGTACCTGGACCGTCGACGCACTCGCCTCGACTGGCCGCTCGACCTGCGCTGGGCGGGGAGCGATTTCCAGCGACGCGTGCTTGCCGCCACCGCCGAGCTGCCCTATGGCGCCGTCACCTCCTATGCGGGGATCGCGCGGCGCATCGGCACGCCGTCGGCGGTGCGGGCGGTGGCCCAGGCGCTCCGGCGCAATCCCGTGCCCATCGTCATCCCGTGCCACCGGGTGATCGGCAACGGGGGTGATCTCGTCGGCTATGCCGGGAACAAGATCTCGCTCAAGCGGACCTTGCTTTCGCTCGAGGGTGTGCCGGTGGCCGCCCGCGCCCGCAGGATCGAGCGCGACCACATGTACGTGCGGGCGGGAGCGGACAGGGAGTACTGCGTGCCCACCTGTGGGTCGCTGTCGCGCCAATCACTGGCCGGGCTCACCCTCTTTGGCTCGCGCGACCACGCCGAATCGGTGGGTCTCACGCCCTGCACGAGCTGCCGCCCCGATCTGCATCCTGTGTCCGTGTAGCGTCACCGTTCGCCGTCTCCTCGCCTTTCACACGCGCCCGCCTCCGGTGTCTTAGTGAGCAAAGGAAAGGAGGTCGACTGATGACGGCCTTGTTGACGACGCTGGTAGTGCTCCTCGTCCCGTTTCTCGCCATAAGCGCGCTGCTCGTTCTGGCCGAGCGACTACAAGACAGGCGCGAGCGCGCGCGGTACCGGCAGATCGCCCTTACCGATGCCATCCACCGCGAGCTGGGCGCCGTTGCCGCTCCGACCGTGCGCCAGCGACTCGGCGGCGGCTGGGCAGTTGCCATGGCCGTGCCGCTCGATCGGCCCGCCGCCGTGGCCGCCATCCTCCGGGTGACCGGGCAGTATTTCTCGCGAGAAGAGCAGGAGACCGTGCCCCTGGAGATCATCCTCACTCCCGAGACCTCGAGCGCGTGGCCTCGCGCTGCTCGCCCCATGGCGCCCCCGCGCGGCACTGCCGGCACGCCGCTCGCGGCCTGAGCCACGGAGGATCACGATCATGGACACGAACATTTACGCTTTGGAACGGTACGTGGAGATCAGGCTGGGCCAGCTTCGTTCTGACGCGGCGCGGGGTCGACTGCTGGCGTCGCTCCAGAGGCGTCCGCTCGGAGTGCGGGCGGCGCTGGCCCTTGCCCTCCTGCGGATGGGACGGCGGCTGAGCCGGCGGGGTCTCGTGGTGCCCCGGGCCGCCTGAGAGCCCGGCGGCCGACTTTTGCCTGGTCCTTTGGCCCGGCCCCGACGTATAGTGGACCGACCATGAGAGGCAGGCTGGTTTCGCGGCTCGTGACCTTCGTGGTAGCAGGCGCGCTGGTGCTCTCGCTGGCCGCTCCCGCCCGCGCCCAGCTCGACCCCATGACCCTCAGCCTGATCATCAGCGGGGCGCAGCTTCTCATGGGCGTGGTAAGCACGGTGGTCGTCGGCGGCGCCTACGAGTCGGGGAAGAGGAGCGGACCGGTCCCGCTCGGGACGCCCTGCGGCGTGCAGGACGGCGTTCCCCAGATATGCTGGACGCAGCCGGGGGGCGGGTACGAGGGCACGGACGTCCTGCCGTATTCGGCGCCCGTGCCGGTGGCGCCGCGCGTTCCCGGGCTCTCCCTGGACCTCGTGCTCCAGGAAGCCCAGCCCGTCGGGCCTGCCGTTCCCAGCCAGGGCCAGTAACGACTCCCGCGGAAACAGAAAAACGGCCGGCGGGTCATCCCGCCGGCCGTTCTGCTTTCCGCGGCCCCCTTTACTTCTTGCTGGCGTCGACCAGCTCGCCGAAGACGGCCCAGCGTTCCCCGTCGAACTTGGCGAGCTGCTCCTGCTCGACGGGCGCGAAGTCCGTCGGGCTCGTGTTGACCTTGATGCCGGGCAAGAGCAGCGGCAGCTCCACGTTGTGGAGATTCGCCGCCTGACGCATGATGTTCTCCCGCGAGAGATCATTGCCGCACTGCTTGAGCGTCTGCGTCAGCAGGATGGCGACATTGTAGGCGTAGGCATTGGACTGGTCATCGAGCGCTCCCTCCGGATAGTACTTCTTCATCCACGCCACCCAGTCCTGGAAGCCCTTGTCGTTCTTCCACTGCGGGTCGGTGATCTCCTTCATGTACAGCGCCGTGATCAGGCCCTTGGAGGCGTCCAGCCCGGCCGGCTTGAGCACGGTGCCCAGCGAGCTCGACACGTTATTCAGGAAATGCAGCGGCTTCCAGCCGATGTCGTGGGACTTCTTGATGGCCTGCACCGCGAACTTCGGGATCGTCACGTTGAAGAAGACGTTGGCCCCGCTGTTCTTCAGGTTGACGATCTGCGAGTCGATGGTGGGGTCGGTGACCTCGTGACTCTGCTCGAGCACGATCAACTTCTTGGCGGCGTCGCCCAGGCCGTCCTTGAAGCCCTTGACGTAGTCCTTGCCGTAATCGTCGTTCTGATACAGGATGCCGACCTTCGCGTCAGGCACGTTCTTGAGGACGTAGGCCGCGTAGATCCGGCCCTCCGTCTGGTAGTTGGGCTGGAATCCCATGGTCCACGGAAAGTTCTTGGGGTCGTTCCACTTGGTGGCGCCCGTTGCCACGAAGAGGTGCGGCACCTTCTGCTGGTTCATGTACTTGTGAATGGCGCTGTTGGTCGGCGTGCCTAGCGTCTGAAAAACGAACGCCACCTGGTCCTGCTCGACGAGCCGCCGGATCATCTCCACGGTCTTGGGCGGGCTGTAGGCGTCGTCGTGGGAGATGTAGTTGATCTTCCGCCCGTTGATCCCGCCCTCGTCGTTCACCTTTTTGAAGTAGGCGCCGAGGGCCTTGCCGATGGTGCCGTAGGCGGAGGCGGGACCGCTGTAGGGGTTGGTATTGCCGATCTTGATCTCAGTCGCGGTGACGCCCACCACCGTCTGGGCGGCGGCCACGCCGCTCCCGGCCACGGTCACCGCTCCGAGCGCGAGAAGGAGCGCTACGACCCGCTTCGTCAGACCCATGAATGTCCTCCCGTTCAGGTTGATTGTGGCTTTGTGTGTCACCGGGCTTTCGTCTCTACCTTTGCTCCTGTAACCGCGGGCCGCATCACCCGGATCCAGGCCAGCCGGAGAAAGCCGGCAATCCCGTGCGGCATCACGTACATGAACGCGATGAGGAAGATGCCAAAGATGGCCCCTGGCGCCGCCTTGGAGATGTCCTGGGCCCAGTTTGGCACGAACTGGACGAACAGGGCGCCGAAGATAGCGCCCGAGATGGTCGCCAGACCCCCGATCACCACGCCCGTCAAGAGCGTGATGGACAGGAAGACGCTGAAGGAGTCGGGGGCGACGAAGGCGATGGTGATGCCGCTGAGTGCCCCCGCCACCCCGGTATAGGCGGCGCTCACGCCGAAGACGACCGACTTGTACAGGGCGCTGTTGATGCCCATGGCCTCGGCGGCGATGTGGTTGTCCCTGATGGCCACGATGGCTCGGCCCGTGCGGCTTCGCAGCAGGTTCGCCGCCAGCACGAAAAGCACGATGAGGACGCCGAGGGTCAGGAAGTAGAGCCACTGGTCCTCGCTGAGGGGGAGTCGGAGCGGCGCCTTGGGCTTGGATAGCACGATGCCCTGGGACCCGCCCGTCCAGTGCTCAAAGTATTTCAGGATCTGTGGCGCGGCCAGGGCCAGGGCGAAGGTGGCCAGGGCAAGGTAGAGGCCCTCGAGGCGGAGCGCGGGCCGCCCGAAGAGGAAGCCGATCACGAGGCAGACGATGCCCGCGGCGGGGATGGTCCAGCCATAGGCGATGTTCCATCTGTCGATCATGATCGCCGTGGTGTACGCGCCGATCGCGTAGAAGGCGCTGTGGCCGAGGGAGATCTGTCCGTTGTAGCCGGTCAGGATATTGAGGCCGAGGAGGGCGATGGCGTAGATGTAGACCTGGGTGAACTGGAAAAGGCGGAAGCCGCTCAGGGCGAAGGGAAGCAAACCGGCCAACAGCAGGATGAGCACGAGGCCCGCGCTCTTGCTCGCCGCTCCGCTGCCGCGCCCCACCGACTAGACCCTCCTGACGAAGGAGCGGCCGAAGAGCCCGCTCGGCCGCACCAGCAGCACGATGATGATCATGGCGAGGGCCACGGTCAGCTTAAGCTCCGTCCCGATGAAGCTCACATAGGTCCCGACCAAATTTTCCGTTACCCCGACAAGGAGCCCTCCCACCACCGCGCCGAGCGGGCTCGTGAACCCGCCCACGGTGGCCGCTGCGAAGGCGTAGATCTGGATGCCGAACATCATGTACGGGTCGAGGAAGACGATGGGGGCGATCATCATGCCCGCCACCGCCCCGAACGTCGCGGCCAGTCCCCAGCCCAGCGCGAGCATCCAGCCGACGCGGATACCGACGAGACGGCTCGACGTCGGATTCTGCGCCGCCGCGCGCATGGCAAGCCCCAGCGTCGTGTAGCGAAAGAAGAGAAAGAGCAGCAGGAGGACGCCCAGGGTGACGCCGATCTCCCCCAGGTCATGGGCGCCGAAGACGATATTGCCGAGCTTGATGGGCTTGCCGGGAAACGGGCTCGGGAAAGGCTTCTGGATATACGTATAGATCCAGCCCGCCACGCTGTTGAGGATCACGAGGAGGCCGATGCAGACGATCACAATGGTGAGGATGGGGGCGTTCTCCACGGGCCGGATCACGATGCGCTCGATGAGGACGCCCCCCACGAAGGCGATGACGAGGGTGGCGAAGAAGGCGGCCCAGTAGGGCAGGCCCGCCTGGAGGAGTGACCAGCAGAGGTACGTGCTGAACATCGCCATCTCGCCCTGGGCGAAGTTCACCACGTCCGTGGCCTGGTAGATCATGACGAGGGCGAGGGCGAGGCTCGCGTAGATGCCACCGGTGGCCAGCCCAGAAACAACCTGCTGGATGAAAATGTCCATTATGTTCTGGGGGGGAGCGACCGCCGCTCCTCCCCCAGGCCCCCCCAACGATTGCCGAGAAGCGCGGTATCTGCTTGGAGCGAGCGCCGCTCCTCTTGGGGGTTGGCTCGGCTCGCCTTCGGCTGCGCCTCACACGGCAACCCCGGCCCCCCCCACCGCTCCGGAAGGGGTGTTGGCAGGTTCGCTGTCGTTCTATTGGGCATGGGGTCAGTAGCCGAGGTAGGAGCGGCGGACGGCGTCGTTGCGGCGCAGGTCGGCCGACGGGCCTGACATGACGACGCGGCCCGTCTCGAGGAGATACGCGTGGTCCGCGAGATCGAGGGCGATGGCCGCGTTCTGCTCGACGAGGAGCACGCTCACGCCTTCCTCCCGGTTGATGGTCCGCACGATGCGGAAGATCTCTCGCACCACGAGCGGGGCGAGCCCGAGCGACGGCTCGTCGAGGAGGAGCAGGCGCGGGCGTGACATGAGGGCGCGGGCCACCGCGAGCATCTGCTGCTCGCCGCCCGAGAGCGTGCCCGCCTGCTGCCGCTGGCGCTGGGCGAGGACGGGGAAGTACTGATACACGCGCTCGAAGTCGGCGGCGAGGGCCGCCCGGTCCTTGCGGACATAGGCGCCCAGGCGGAGGTTCTCCTGCACGGTGAGGTTCATGAAGGTGCCGCGGCCTTCCGGGGTGTGGGCGATCCCGAGACGGACGATCTCCTCCGTCGCCTTGCCGTCGATGCGGGCGCCCTCGAAGCGCACGATCCCCGCCGTCTTGACCATGCCGCACACCGCCCGCAGGGTGGTCGTTTTCCCCGCGCCGTTGGCGCCGAGAATCGTGGTGATGCCGCCCGCCTCCACCGCGAAGCGGAGGCCGTGGAGGACCTTGGTCCAGCCGTACTGCGCCTCCAGGTTCTCAGCTTCGAGGAGGGCGGGCATGGGCGGTCACTCTCCCAGGTAGGCCTTGATCACGTCGGGGTTGCGCTGGATCTGCGCGGGCGGCCCCTCGGCGATCTTGCGCCCGAAGTCGAGCACCACGACGTTGTCCGAGACCTGCATGACCAGGCTCATGTGATGCTCGACGAGGAGCACGGTGACGCCGCGGGCATCACGGATGGTGCGCAGCAGCTCGGCGAGCGTGGCGACTTCCTCGTGGTTGAGCCCGCCCGCCGGCTCGTCGAGGAGCAGGAGCTTGGGGCGGCCGGCCAGGGCTCGCGCGAGCTCCACCCGCTTGAGGGTGCCGAAGGGCAGGCCCGCGGCGGGATGCCCTGCCACGTCGTCGAGATCGAGGAAGGCGATGACCTCGCGGGCGATCTGCCGCGCCTCGCGCTCCTCACGGCCCACCCAGGGCAGCCGGAGAGCATTGCTCGCAAAGTCGCTCCGCGTGCGGCTGTGGACGCCCACGAGCACGTTGTCGAGCACGCTCATGGTGGTGAAGAGGGCGAGGTTCTGGAAGGTACGGCCGATGCCGAGCTCGGCGATCCCGTGCGGCGTGGCGTCGGTGATCGAGCGGCCTTCGAAGAGGATGTCGCCGTGCTGCGGTGTGTAGAGCCGCCCCAGGCAATTGAAGAGCGTGGTCTTGCCCGCCCCGTTGGGCCCGATCAGCCCCACGATCTGGCCCGCGTCCATGGCGAAGGAGACGGCGTCGAGCGCCACGATTCCGCCGAAGCGCATCGTGAGGTCCTGAACCGCGAGGAGAGAAGAGGTGGACGCGGGCGTCATTGCCAGTTGATGGTGGGCTCGTTTATAGGGAGGGCGGGGTAGTTTGTCAATGAAAACCAGCGACCGCCCAGTATAATCCAGAGCCCATGGCCCCTCAATTCATCTTCATCATGAAGGACCTCCGCAAGATCGTCCCGCCCAAGCGGGAGATCCTGAAGGGGATCTGGCTCTCCTTCTACCCGGGCGCCAAGATCGGCGTGCTCGGCGCCAACGGCGCGGGCAAGAGCACGCTGCTCAGGATCATGGCAGGGCTGGATCAGGATTTCCTCGGCGAGGCCAAGCCCGCCGACGGCGTGCGCATCGGCCACCTCGCCCAGGAGCCCCGGCTCGATCCGGACAAGGACGTCCGGGGAAACGTCGAGGAGGGCGTGGCGGAGATCCGCGCGCTCCTCACGCGCTTCGACGAGATCAACGCCCGGCTCGGCGAGCCGCTCGATCCGGACGAGATGGAGAAGGTCCTGGAGGAGCAGGCGCGCGTGCAGGACGCCATCGAGGCGGCGGGGGGATGGGATCTCGACCGCACCGTGGAGATCGCCATGGACGCCCTCCGGTGCCCGCCCGGCGAGGCCGAGGTGGCCACGCTGTCGGGGGGCGAGGTGCGGCGCGTGGCCCTCTGCCGGCTCCTCCTCTCCAAACCCGACATGCTCCTGCTCGACGAGCCGACCAACCACCTCGACGCGGAGAGCGTGGCCTGGCTCGAGCGCTTCCTCAAGGACTACCCGGGCACGGTGGTGGCCATCACCCACGACCGCTACTTCCTCGACAACGTCGCGGGCTGGATTCTCGAGCTCGATCGGGGCGCGGGCATCCCGTGGGAAGGCAACTACTCCTCGTGGCTCGATCAGAAGAAGCAGCGCCTCGCCCAGGAGGAGAAGCAGGAATCCGCGCGCCAGCGCACCCTCGAGCACGAGCTGGAATGGGTGCGCATGTCGCCGCGGGCCCGCCAGGCCAAGTCCAAGGCGCGGCTGCAGGCCTACGAGACGCTCCTCGCCGAAGGCGGAGCGGAGCGCGAGGGCGCCGCCGAGATCGTCATTCCTCCCGGGCCGCGTCTGGGCGACGTGGTCGTGCAGGCCGAGCATCTCTCCAAGGGCTATGGTGACCGGCTCCTCATCGACGACCTGAGCTTCAGCCTCCCGCGGGGCGGCATCGTCGGGGTCATCGGGGCCAACGGCGCGGGCAAGACCACGCTCTTCCGGATGATCACGGGGCAGGAGAAGCCCGACAAGGGCGCGCTGCGGGTGGGGGAGACCGTGCGGCTGGCCTACGTCGACCAGAGCCGTGACGCGCTCGACGCGAGCAAGAACGTGTGGGAGGAGATCTCGGGCGGCGCCGAGCAGCTCATGCTGGGCAGCCGTCAGATGGCCTCGCGCGCCTACGTCGCCTCCTTCAACTTCAAGGGCAGCGATCAGCAGAAGAAAGTGGGCGACCTCTCAGGCGGCGAGCGGAATCGGCTGCACATGGCCAAGCTGCTCCAGGCGGGCGGCAACCTGCTCCTCCTAGACGAGCCCACCAACGATCTCGACGTCGACACCCTCCGCGCCCTCGAGGACGCCCTCCTCGCTTTCGCGGGATGCGCCGTCGTCATCAGCCACGACCGTTGGTTCCTCGACCGGATCGCCACCCACATGCTGGCGTTCGAGGGGGACAGCCAGGCGGAATGGTTCGAGGGCAACTACCAGGACTACGAAGCCGACCGCAAGAAGCGACTGGGCGCCGCCGCCGAGCAGCCGCATCGTCTCCGCTACAAGCCTCTGACCCGCGGTTAGCGTTCGCGCAGGCGCGATAGAACCTGCTGGCGGAAGCGCTCCTCCTTGGCGCGATCGCCGATCTCGCGGGCCAGCGCCTCCACGATCTGCCGCACGTCGTGCGGAGGGCTCGCCGCCGCCGCGCGGGCGATGTGCTCGCGGCAGATCACCGCCGCCATTGGCCCGAGATACTCGGTCAGCTCCGCCTCGATCACGGCCTGCACCCTTGTCAGCTGCGGGTCGGCCGGGGAAGCCGGGGGCGGCGACGCCGGGGCCGGGGAGGGCGGCGGAGCGGGGTCGAGGCGGGTCGGCACGACCGCGGGGGGATCGTCGGTGCCCAGCATGGCCAGGAGATCGACGGTCATGGGCAGGTCGCCCCGGGGTCCACGGTCCATCACGGCGTCGGTGAAGTTGATGCGCGCCGCCACGATCTTGCGCAGGTTGATGAGGGCCTCGAGCCCGCGCTGGTTGCGGAACGCGAGCGAGGAGATCTCGCCTTCCCGGAGCCCGATCCGCGCCGACTGATTGTCCGTGGTGGCGATGAAGAGCGTGCCCGTCCGCCGCGCGCGGCAGAGCGCGGCCAGCTCAGTGACGATCTGACGGTAGGGGACGGGCGCGGGCTCTGGGCTCATGGAGCACCCGGCGGCTTACCGCGTGCCGAGCCGCTCGACGGCCAGCTTGACGCTCGCGCGGAGACGCTCGATGGCCCGGGCAAGGCTGCCGATCTCGTCCGAGCGCCGGGCCTCGGCGATACTGGCGCCGAGGTTGCCACGGCTGATCCCGTCGGCGATCTGCGTCAGCCGCCGGATGGGGCGGGTGAAGCCGACGGCCAGAACGTAGGAGACGAGGAGCACGAAGACGACGGTGATGCCGAGGAGGATGAGGGCATTGCGATTGGCCTGTCGCAGGGGCCGGTAGGCCTCATCGAAATCCTGCTGGGCGACCATGGTCCAGCCGTACTTGGTCCTCTCCGCCAGCGCGATGGCCTGCTTGCCCGTGGCGGGATCGATGAACACGACCTGCTTCCTGGGCTCCCCTCCCAGGGCCACGATGGCGGGATGGCTCTTCAGGCTCTCGCGCACGGTGGGGTGGGCGATGACCTTGCCCTGATCGTCCACCAGGAAGACGAAGCCCGTCTGCCCGATCTTGACGTTGGTGATGGTGCTCGTGACGTCCGCGATGCTCGTCCCCACGGCCAGAACCCCCACCACCTGCTCGAGCCTCCACACGGGCACGGAAAAGATGACGGCGGCCTGTCCCGTCGTGCGACTGATCACGACCTCCTGGCCCATCTGCCGTCCGTCGATGGCCTGCTTGAAGTAGCCACGGTCGCCGTAGAAGCGAAGGGGTTCCTCGTCATTGCGCCCGACGTTGTTGCCGTCGGGGGCGATGGTGAAGCCGAGGTAGATCCACTTGTACTCGGTGGCGATGGCGCGGAGGAGGGGCTTCTGCCGCTTGCCGTCCATCGATGACATGTCCTCGAGGGCCGCGTTCTGCCGCAGCATGCGCAGGTGCATCTCGACCCAGGCGTCGACATAGCCGACGATGGCGTCGGCCTGGCTGCCCAGACGCTGCTCGATCTGTCGCGAGAGGCTCTCGGACTCCGTGCGGTAGTCGAGATACCAGATGGCGCCGAGCGGGATCAGCGTCACCACGAGCATGGTCAGGAGGAGCTTGGGGAAAATGCCGAGGCTCAGGCGCAATGTCATGAATCCCCCTCGATGAGCTGGACTCGTTCAGGATAGCGCCTGTCCTCGCTCCCCACCAAGAAAACAGAACGTGTAGGATAGGGCGGCGCGCCGGCCGCGGAATCGGGCCGATCGGCGTCCCCCCGCCTCCAGGGGCGGGGTGGGGAGCTTGCGTCCACCCCACGAGGAGGAGACCCTGATGCTCGATCTCGGACTGAAGGGCAAAGTCGCCGTCATCACGGGGGGCAGCGAAGGACTCGGACGAGCCACGGCCGAGCGGCTGGCCGCGGAGGGCGCGCACGTGGCGATCTGCGCGCG
>WNFD01000568.1_pt1 | contig 36933 bp, 30 predicted proteins | sample 5400491 | NCBI WGS metagenome assembly WNFD01 (sample SAMN13153343, study PRJNA577476) | soil metagenome | isolation source: 120 cm saprolite under Douglas fir tree site 2 hole 2 replicate 2 | place: USA:California | collected 2015-04-18 | reverse complement strand
TGCCGACCTCGCCCGACGCTGTGTTCGCGGAGCCCTGGCCGGTCGAGCCGGTGCTGTTGCCGACCTGACCTGACGCGGTCTGGGCCGAGCCCTGTCCGCTCGATCCGGTGCTGTTGCCAAGGACCTCACCGGATGCCGTCTGAGCCGAGCCCTGTCCGGTTGAACCTGTTGAGTTACCTACCTGGCCCGACGTCGTGTTCGCTGAACCTGCCCCGCTCGATCCGGTGCTGTTGCCGACCTGACCCGACGCGGTTTGGGGCTGTGTTCGCGGAGCCCTGGCCGGTCGAGCCGGTGCTGTTGCCGACCTGACCTGACGCGGTCTGGGCCGAGCCCTGTCCGCTCGATCCGGTGCTGTTGCCGACCTGACCTGACGCGGTTTGCGCCGAGCCCTGTCCGCTGGAGCCAGTGCTGTTGCCGACCTGGCCTGACGCGGTCTGGGCCGAACCCTGTCCGCTGGAGCCAGTGGAGTTGCCGACCTGGCCTGACGCGGTCTGGGCCGAACCCTGTCCGCTGGAGCCAGTGCTGTTGCCGACCTGACCCGACGCGGTCTGGGCCGAACCTGCGCCGGTCGATCCGGTGCTGTTACCGACCTGGCCTGACGCGGTCTGGGCCGAGCCCTGTCCGCTGGAGCCAGTGCTGTTGCCCACCTGGCCGGAGGCCGTCTGGGCCGAACCTGCGCCGGTCGATCCGGTGCTGTTGCCCACCTGGGTTGACGCTGTCTGGGCGGAGCCTGCGCCGGTCGAGCCGGTGCTGTTGCCCTCCGCGTCTCCCGAGTCATGGGTCTTGGTCTTGTCGTCGCCGTTTCCCGACTTGCCGCCGGCCGTGTCACCACGCGAGTCCGAGTTGTTCTCGCCGGTTTCCTTGTGGTTCGAGCTGGCGGGCGCCATCGCCGGGCTGGAGGCAGCCTTGACGCCGCCGCTGCCGTTGCTCTTACCCGAGCTGTTGTTGCTCGCGCTGCTGTTGGCCGATGCGCTGGCCGATGCTTGCGAGCTGCTCGAAGCCTTGCTGCTTGACTGCGAGCTGGCGCCTGTAGTCGAGCTTGCCGCCGGGGCTGTCGCCCCGCTGCTCGATTGGCTCGCGCCACTCTGGCTCGTGTGGCTCGCGCCAGCACTCCCCGAGTTGCCGCTGCCGCCACTGCCGCCGGTGCCTCCCCCACCGCCGCCCGTTCCGCCACCGCCGCCTATGTGGTTCTCACTGTTCGCCGTTGGGCTGTCGTGACGATGAGCCACTGCGGAAGCACTCGTGTGATCTTGTGCTTTGCCCTGACCTTGTGAGTTGTCCGCGGCCAGAGCCGGTGACGTGCGGGCCAGCATGAGGAGAAGTCCGGCCATCAAGACGAACGCGTTGACGACCAGACGCCTCGCGAGCGCAGGTCGACTTGCCAGGAACTCGCCGAACGCTTCCAAATGCCCACCTCCACGTGGAAATGAGCAAATTGCCTGCCGCCATCCTGGACACCAACCCCGCAGCACCGGGGATATGTCGCAGAACGCCCCGCTCAGCGTTCCCTAGTAGGGCAATTCGCTTGCAATGGAAACGCAAACTTCATCTTTAGTAACCATGGAGGCGGCGACCGACCGGGAGTCGGTCGCCGCTTTCGCGCAAGAAGTACTGGCCGGCACGGGCTGGGAGATCGACTCCATCCGCCACCGCATGGACCGGATGGACCCACCCAACGGCTACTGGTCGGTCTTCGCGGTCGACATATATAAGGACGAGGAACAGCGCAGCCTCAGGCTCGTCACAAGGGGCGCGCTGAACTCCGAGGCGTGGGAACAGCTCAGCGCACGCCTCGTGAGGCAGGGGGCCGGCAATGCCTGTGACCCGATCGACGGGGTCGGCTACCCGAAGCTGTTTCCGGAGACCCGGCATGCGTACTGGTTCTACCCGTACGACCCATCGATGCCCAACCTGCCGGTGGCGAATGACCCCGTCCGCATGGCGAGCGTTCTCTTCGGGCTCGATGACGTCGAGGACGTGCTGGCCGCGGCGCGGCGCATCAAGATCGAGCGAGTGCGCTATCTACCGGAGGTCAGCGCGATCCTTCGCTACACGATCGAAGTCGGGGGCAGCGAAAAGGTGATCTACGGCAAGGTCCAGCCGGGCCGGCGGGGTCTGCGCACGAATCAGATCGTGGACGGTCTGTGGCATGCATCGGCCAGGTACCCCGGATACTTGAACTTGCCCCGCCCTCTGGGCTACATCGAGGAGATGGGCATGCTCCTCGAGGAGGGCATCAGAGGTAAGCCGGTCGGTGAGCGCCGCACCAGCACGCCGTTCGTGCGGCTGCCAGAGCCGGCCGCGGATGCCCTGGCCGTGATTCACGAATCGCGAGTCGACAACGACGAGCGAATCACGATCGAGAACGAGCTGGCGCGGCTCGACCGAGTCGTGGAGAAGTTCGCCTACGTCCATCCAGAAGGGCACTTCTTGCTCAAGGACCTTCTGGCCCATATGCGGGATCGCGTGCAGAGGACGCCCGAAGAGGAATGGCTGCCGACGCACGGCGACCTCAAGTACGACCAGTTCATGTTCCACAACGATCACTTCACACTGCTGGACTTCGACTACTACGCGACGGCCGAGACCAGCTACGACCTGGGCAAGTTCTGCGCGTACCTCGTGCCGACGCGACCCAAGGATTGGCGGGACTCGGTGGCGGTCGAAGAGGCGCGGGTCCGGTTCATCCGCCGTTATCGCGAGCTCCGGCCCCATGCGACGCTCCAGCGATTCCAGGTCTACGAGGCGCTTCAGTTCGCCCTGCGGGCCATGGCCTCCATGTGGGGAGCCAAGCCCGGCTGGCACCGAGTCGCCGAGACCTACCTCGTCTTCGGCTTCGAGCGCCTCAAGAGCCGGCTTCCCGAGTAAATCGGCCGCGGGCGCCGCTGCAAGATGCGGCCTCTTCACGCCCGATCGATTTGATTTACAAAAGCTAACCCGAACCATGTCGAGGCGCATCCGGCGGTGGTCAGACTCGGTCGTTGGCTATGCGGTTTCTATCCTGGGTCGGGGGGCTTCTCGTCGTCGCCGCGCTTGGCGCGGGCATCGTCTCCGCGGTGCACCTGCGCTCGGCAACCGGCCAGACCCTGACGGCCTCGCTTCCATTGGTCAACCCCAACCTCCCGGCGGTCGATCCGCCGCACAAGGTGCTGCCGCCGAGCCCGGCCCCGGATCCGGCGCCGCCGGTGGCCGCCGGCGGATCGCGCGCCCCGACCCCGCCGGCTGCGGCCGCACCCTCCATCGTCGTGGGCTCGCCGCAGCAGGCCCTGATCAACCAGGATCGCGCCGCCAACGGCCTTGGGCCGCTGACCTGGAGCGGATGCCTCTACAACGTGGCGGTCAGCAACGCTCGGCGGATCGCCGCCCAGCAGTATCTCTCGCACACGAACGGCCCCTCGATGGACCTCACGTGCGGACTCGGCCGGCAGGCGGGGGAGAACATCGGCTACTGGTCGGGCGGCATCAACGACCCGCAGCTCAACACCATGTTCATGAACAGCCCGGACCATCGGGCCAACATCCTGGGTCCGTACCGCTATGTGGCCACGGCCTGGGTGGTCGGATCGAACGGCTACGGCTATATTGCGGTCGAGTTCAGCTGAGAGGCCTCCTAAACCGGTTTCCTGAGTAGCCCCCTGTAACCGGGCGTTGTTCTCAACGTAGCGCTCAGCGTGCGGGCAAGACCGCGTACTTGAGCGCTCGGAGGAGGGAGCGCGAGGGGTGTCTAGCGAACCTGCCGCCCGCGGCGGCCAGCCTGCGCTGTGGCTTCGCCCGATCCACTGGCTATGGGCCAGGCGGGTCATGATCTCAGCCGGGCTTGGCGTCCTCCTGATCGCGATGACGCTCTACGTCCTGTGGGCGATCAAGGACCTGCCGGACCCGAGCCAGAACGTGCTCGCGGCCGGCGACGTCATCGTGCTCGACCGCAACGGCAAGCTCATCGAGGACTGGAGCCCGGCCGGTCACTACCACGTGACCCTCGGACTCCAGCAGATGGGGTCGTACGCACCCAAGGCGGTGCTCGCGGCCGAGGACCGCAACTTCTACCACCACGGCGCGATCGACCCCGAGTCGACCGCGCGCGCGGCATGGGTCGACGTGACCTCGCACGGGCTGAACCAGGGCGGCAGCACGATCACCCAGCAGCTGGTCAAGATCCAGCTGCTCACCCCTCAGAAGTCACTGACGCGGAAGCTGCAGGAGGTCGTCCTGGCCGTCGTGCTGGAGCAGCGGTATACGAAGGACCAGATCCTGGAGATGTATCTCAACCGCGTCTATTTCGGGCATGGCGCGTACGGCGTCGGCGCGGCCGCGCGCACGTATTTCACCAAGGACGCGAAGGATCTCACGCCCGCCCAGGCGGCATTCCTCGCGGGCCTGATCCAGGCGCCCAGCCTCTATGACCCGGTCATCCATCTCGAGCTCGCGCAGAGCCGGGAGGGCTACGTCCTCCAGGGCATGGTCGCGATCAACGCGTTGAGCCCGGAGGAGGCGGACAAGGCGGCCCAGGAAGACATCAAGTCGGAGCTTCATATCCAGGCTTCGGCGCGCCAGAGCAAAGCCCCGCACTTCGTCGACCACGTGCTCGCGGACCTCGAGACGACGTTCGGGTCGGCGGACGTGCAGCAGGGCGGCATCGTCGTACGCACGACGCTCGACCTGGACCTGCAGCTGATCGCTGAGCAGGCGGTGACCTTCGGCGTGCAGGACCTGGGGATCTACAACGTGAACAACGCGGCGCTGATGGCGGCCGATCCAAGGACCGGCGAGGTGCTTGCCTGGGTCGGTTCCGCCGACTACGCCAACGACTCGATCGGCGGCCAGTTCGATGTCGTGCTCTCCAAGCGTCAGCCAGGCTCATCCTTCAAGCCGTACGTCTACGAGGCGGCGCTGCGCGACCACAAGATCACGTGGGCGACGATCCTCCACGACGCGCTCACCAACTTCAACGGCTACATGCCGCGCGACTTCGACAACGGCGGCATGGGCGACATCCCAGCCAGGACCGCGATCCTTTACTCGCGCAACATCCCGGCGGTCCAGGTCGGCCAGATGGAAGGCATGAACAACGTCATTGACCTGGCGCACGCGATGGGCGTCAAGAGCGAGCTGCAGCCCTACCTGTCGACGGCGATCGGCGCGAGCTCGATCACGCTGTACGAGCACGTCCAGGGCTACCAGACGTTTGCCAACCAGGGCCAGCGCGTAGACCTGCGGGTGATCAAGTCGGTGGAGGACTCGTCCGGCCACCAGGTCTTCAAATACGAAAACCCAAGCACTACGACAGTCCTCACGCCTGCCGAGGCGTTCCTGATGTCAGACGTGCTGAGGAACTACCAGAACCAGTGGCACTTCGGCTGGAACCGCCAGATGGCCAGCAAGACAGGCACGAGCGACAATGGAAAGGGGGGCATCCCCGACTCGTGGATCATGGCCTACAACCCGGACATCGTCTCCGGTGTCTGGGTGGGCAACACGGCACCCAACGGCGGCGGCGGCCTCATCCGCGCCTACGGCGAGAACGTTGGCGTGACGATCATGAGGCGCTTCGTCAACGCGCTGCCGCCCAACATGCGCGACTGGTATTCGCGGCCGTCCGGCGTAGTCCAGGGCTGCGGCAGCGACACGCAGGATCCGTTCCTGCCCGGAGCGTGCACGTCGCCGTCGCCGTCAGCGTCGCCCTCGCCGTCGGCCAGCCCGTCGGCCAGCCCGTCGGCCAGCCCGTCGATCCTTCCATCGCCGTCGCCTTCGGCGCAGCCATCACCGTCGCCTTCGCCGAAGTCATCACCCTCGCCGGCGGCGGCTAAGCCGAGCTGATGCTCGCCATGACCAGCCCCGACACGCCGTTCCTCGAGAGCGTCGAGCGGCGCCGTCCGGGCACGTCGCTGCGCGGCTACGTGACCCGTACGCTGCCCCACACATCCGCGATCGTCGTCGCCAACCGGGCGCCGCACGAGCCGCGGCCTGAGGGAGGCTTCACCCGCGGGGCGGGAGGCGTGATCACCGCGCTGCTGACGCTGGCCGAGGTTGCCGCGGCGGACTGGGTGGCGTGCGCGCGAACCGAAGGCGAACGCGCGCTCATCGAGGAGCACGGCACGACCTGGAACGCGCCGCTGATCCGCAGCGAGACGCGGCTCCACTACGCGACGCCGACACCCGAGCAGTACGACCAGTACTACTCCGTGATCTCCAACCCGGTGCTGTGGTTCGTCCAGCATTACCTCTGGGACCTCGCCAACCAGCCCGTGATCAACGGCCGGATCCACCGCGCGTGGCAGAACGGATACGTCGAGGTCAACAAGCTGGTGGCCCGGAAGGTGATCGAGGTGGCGCGGGGCCTACCTGGCAGGCCGCTGGTGATGGTTCACGACTACCAGCTCTACCTGGTGCCGAAGCTCGTGCGCGAGCAGCTGTACGGAGCGATCATCCAGCACTTCGTCCACATCCCGTGGCCGACACCCCAGTACTGGAAGGTGCTTCCACGGGAGATGCGGGACGCGATCCTGCACGGGCTGCTCGGCTGCGACATCGTGGGTTTCCAGACGAGCCTCGACGTGCGCAACTTCCTGATGACCTGCGAGGAGAACGCGGGTCTGACGGTGGACGAGCGGGAGAAGGCTGTGCTTGTCGATGGCCGTGTCGTCTACGCGCGCGCCTATCCGATATCGATCGACGTCGCCAGCACGACGCGTCTCGCTTACTCGCACGGCGTCATGGTCGAGGAGCGCAAGCTTCGCAACTGGCGGCCCGAGCATCTGATCGTACGCATCGACCGCACCGACCCGTCGAAGAACATCGTGCGCGGCTTTCTCGCCTACGAGAAGCTGCTCGCCCATCATCCGGAACTCAAGGGCCGGGTCCAATTCTGGGCATTCCTGCAGCCCTCGCGGCAGGACGTGGCCGCGTATCGAAACTACGTCCGCAAGGTCCGCCAGACCGTGCAGCGCATCAACGCGCAGTACGGCGCGCATGGCTGGCAACCGATCAGGCTCGAGCTCGGCGAGAGCGTCCGCAAGGCGATGGCGGCCATGCGCAACTTCGACGTACTGGTCGTCAACTCCGTCTACGACGGCCTGAACCTGGTCGCGAAAGAGGGTGCATTGATCAACCGAACCGACGGCGTGATCGTGCTGTCGGAGAACGTCGGCGCCCACGAGGAGCTGCACCCGCACGCGCTGTCGGTCAACCCCTTCGACATCGAGGCGACGGCCGAGGCGATGCACCAGGCGATCGTCATGGGCATCGACGAGAAGCGGCGCCGCAATGAGGGCGCGCGCGAGGTGGTGCGGACCAACGACATCGCACGGTGGATCACCCGCCAGGTACAGGACATCCGGGACCTCGCCGCCGCTCCCGGTCTGAGAGCAGGCTGAGCGAGGGTCCCGGATCCGTTCGGCTGGTTTAGTAGCCTCGCGGCCGCAGTCCGCCGGAACGGCGCGCCACGGTGACGTTGCGGTAGAAGACGATCGCGAACAGGCGGGCGATCGCCCATCCGATCAAGGCGTAGACGAGGATCGCGATCACGAGGGACATCTCGAGCTGTGACTGCTCGTTGCCAATCGTCGGCAGCAGGTTCTTGAACGGCACGAGGAAAACATCGGTCACGCTGTAGAGCCAGTTCGAGAACCCCGCGTGCGGGTTGGCTCCAAGCAGCTTCAGCACCATCCGGATCAGCAGCAGCCCGTCGATCACCCCGAACACGAGGTAGATGAGCTGCACCGCCCGCCAACCCGGGTTGGTCGAGCTGACCACTTCCGACGTGGACTCCGCCGCCACGGCGGGGTCCTCGCTCACCACCCGCCGGTGCTCGTGCACCTGGCCGGTGACCGGATCCCGTTCGATGTCGGTCTCCCTGTGCTCCATTGACTTCCTCCTCATTGGTTTCCAGTTAAGAGATATGAAACTGGGCTATGAAGAGGAACGCCCGGGGCCACATCGGCACCCGGGCGCCTGGGGGGCGTGTACTCAGAAGATCACGGGAACCAGAGGGGCATGCTCGTCAGGACCTCGTCCATGTCGACGTCCTGCGCGGCTCCCGCGCTCAGCTGGTACTGCCAGGCGACGGTGTTGCCGGCGCACCCGGTGCCGTAAGGCGAATAGGCGGGCGGGCTGCCCTTGTCCCCCGCGCTGACGTACGAGGGTTCGAATGACCAGAGGTACGATCCCGCGGCGACCTCGGGGCGACCGATGTCGGGGCTGACCGCGCTGCACCACGCCGAGGCGAATTCGCTCCCGGCCGTGCCGTTGCCGTAATAGGCGGGCGCGTAGTGGGCGGCGGTCACGCCGTCGTACCAGCCCTGGACGAAACCGGCATCGACGTTGGCGGCGCCCGGGCATGCGTCGCCGGGAGGCTCGATGTCGATCGCGATCGCCCGACCCGCCGGGATCCCAAGGCCCGCCGCGGCGTGGGTCGCCGCGATGCCGTACGAGTACCCGGTGTCGTAACCGACGACGTTCGAGCAGTTGTATTCGTTGTAGATCGGGATGATGCCCAGGCGCAGCCGGTGGGCGATGTTGATCTCGGCCGCGCTGATGCCAGGGCAGACGGTGTCGGTGAGGTACCGGCCCCAGACTCCTGGCGCTCCCATGTGATATGAGACGTCTGCGTACAGACCGTTGACGATGCCGCCGTCGGTCGTCATCGCCTTGCAGGAGTCGACGCCCCAGATGACCTGCGCCGGCTCGACGGCGCCCGAGTGGACCTGGATGTTGGTGAGCGACGTGGCCGGCGGCGCCGAGCCGACGAGGGAGCTCAGCTTGCCGGCGAGGTTGGGAGAGGCCACCGCTCCGATCACCGCCGTGTACGGCGAGTTGGAGGCGCTGCTGCTGCCGTTGCAGACGTAGCCCGTCTTGCACAGCGCGACAAGCGCGCCATGGCTGTCGTAGATCCCGACGCTCCACGGGGTCCTGGAGAGGTCGGTGTTGGTCGTCGCCCTGAGATAGACGGTCTGGCCGGACTGCGGAGTAAGCATGCTCGCGTTCAAACCCACTGACAACCACGTCGCGCCGACCGGCGATGAAAGCGCGTCGGGAGTGCCAGAGAGGTACCCGACCATCAGATGCGAAGCGCTGTTGGTCATCTGATATGAGGTGGAGCAGGAGGTCCCGTGGGTGCAGTACGTGAGCATCTTGTTGGTGGTGCCGTCGTAGATCTCGAGAGCGTGACCGGAGTTGGCCACGTCGATGGTCGACTTCGCGGTGAAGGTGATGGGGCGGCCGGGACCGACCGCGGGGCTGTCGGAGGCGAGCGACACGCCGAGCCAGCTGACCTTGACGGTGTCGGACGTCACTGGTACGTCACCTGGGGACGGAATCCTGGAGGTGGGCTGCGTGATGTAGGCGCCGAACGCGTGTGTCCCGCCCTGGGAGGAGTAGGCGACCACGCACTGGCTGCCCTGGGCGCAGGCGCCGATCAATGTCCCCAAGGTCTGGTCGAAGATCTCGATCGCGGCGTCGGTCGAGGTCACGCTGACAGTCAAGGTGGCGGTCAGGGTCGCCTTCTCGCCGGATCGCACGCTTGCGGCGCTGACCTTCAGGTCGAGCTTCTGGCTCGACCAGCGGGTACCAAGTGACGCCACCGGCACGCTGGGCTCGATCGGCGAGCTGGAGATGGTCGACGTGCTCGGCGCGCGGCCGCCCAGCACCACGTCGGAGCATGCGGCGGGGGTGGAGGGCAGCGGTTTGGCCGCCAGCGAGGGACACGCTGTCTGGCTTTCCGGCAGGGACGCGGCGCCGTCCGCTCCGCTGGGCACCTCCGTGGCGCACGCTGCGCCCGGCCCCGAGTCCGGGCACTGGGTCAGGCCGTTGGGAAGGTTCAGCTCAGACTTCGGTGCGACCGCGTGCTGGGGCGTCGTGCACCCTGGCGCGGCGTCGCAAGGAAGCTCGGGGGCCTGGACCGCCGGCACGCTGAGGACCGCGGCTGAGGGGACAGCCGCCAGGGCGACCAGCGTGGCGTGGTTGGAGAACAGGACGAACGCCACCGCCAGCACGGCTTTCGGCCGCGACCGGAAACGCAACACGAGCTTTCCAACTGAGTGCACCGATACCCCCGTTTGCCGTCCGCCTCTGGAAAGGCGGAGTGAGATCTCGGGGGCAACCTACGGCTGGCATGCCGGTGCACTCACGGCGGTAGGGTTAATAAGGCTGAAGCGTTGTCAATTGCACTGAATCGAACCCGAAAGGCGCGGTTTTACACGGATCGTCGAGCTCGGGGCTCAGGCGCGTGAGTCGGGCTTGCTAGAACGTGGCGTGGGGCGGCGCTACCGCCTACGAGCTGGCGTGCGCGCCCAGGACATTTCCATACATGACGCCCAGGGCGAGTAGACCGAGCAGAGACAGAAGGACCAGGACGAAGGTACGGGCGCAAGTGTCCATGAGCCATGAGTCTGAGGTCGAGTCCGAGTCGGCGATACTCCATCGCCGTCCGTAGAGGCCGGCCCTGATGGAGAGGGCGAGCGTAGCCAGCAGGATGATCAAAAGCACTTCCATAGATATCGAGGGCGTGGGCACCGAGCGGGTCAGTGTCCACGCCATCCAAGACAACGCGCCGGGCAGCGAATGTGAACATGTCCCTGCGATTTCATTAAGAACCGCACACCGAAACCGCCCCCTTTAAGGACGCGAGGCGACCCCTCTCCGGCCAATACTCGCGATGGGGGGCGCGTTTCTTATAGGCGTGGAAGTGCCACTGCTGCTTCAGTTCGCTACCGCCCTGCTCACGGGCATGGTCGCGGCCACTTTCGTGCCGCCGGTCAGGAGAGCCATCCCCAGGCCCGTCGAGGTTCTGCTGTGGATCGCCCTGGTGAGTGTTTGCGTGCTTGGCGTCATCAGCATCACGGACCCGAACGCCCGCGAGTTGAGCACGTCCGCGGCATGGGGGGCCGACCAGATCATCAACACGATGGTCGCGCTCTTGCTGGGCGGCGTCGGCGCCTGGATCTCGGATCACCGCTTCGCCATCGCGAGCTGGATGATCCTGATCACCGGCGCGGACATCTTCGCCCTCATCTTCCTCAACTCGCTGCGCAGCGCCAGGCCGTGGCAGCCGCGCGTCAGGCTTCGCGAGTGGATGGAGCTGCCTGTCGGGGAGCCAACGGCGCCGGCTCGACGCCAGCTCGCGCCCGGCGATCCGCTGGCCGACATCAACCGCCGCCTCGCCGGCGCGAGCGCGGTGGCCGCCACTGCCGCGCTGGCGAAGATCATCGACCTCTCGATCTGGATCCGCGATGTGCTGCTGCCGCGCGAGACCCGCCGGCTGGCACATGGCGCCGCGATGAGTCGCATCGAGTCCGAGGCTCGCCTCGAGTCGCTGCGAGAAGCGGCGGCGCATCTCCAGTTCGCGGCTCGCGCGTGGTATGCGTCTGCCGGCGAGCCCGCCGTCAAGAGCGTTGCGGCCAAGGCGAGCGAAGCTGTGCGGCGTCCGGCGAGCGCCGCCAAACGCGGCCTGGCGCCGGTGGCCATGCGAGCCGGCCAGGTCATCGACATTCAGGCGCTGGCTAGCGCGCAGTCGCTCGGCTGGTACGGACCGCTGGGCGATGGATTGACGCAGTCACCGGGGGGACAGGATGACGCTGAACAGGAACGATCGGATCGCCTGGCCTCGTAGGCCAAACGGCATACGGCGCCGCGCCAGCGCGCCGCAGGTCCTGCACAAGAGGAAAGTCGCAAAGCCGGCAGGCTGGCTCGTCCGGCTCATCGTCCTGGTGCTCGTGGCTGTGCCGAGCCTGATCATCACCTCTCCGGGCTACGTCGCGTTCGCGGACAAGCTGCCCGATCCAAACCAGGTGACCTCCGCCGTGCCGGAGGACACCGTGATCTACGCCGCCGACAACAAGACGCTGCTTGCCGACCTACACCCGCCGGGCTATCAGAACTACTACGAGCCGCTGTCGGACGTGGGCGCGCTGCTGCCCGAGGCGGTGATCTCGATCGAGGACCGCAACTTCTACGGCGAACCAGGCGTCGACCCGCAAGGCATCGCCCGTGCCTCGATGGTCAACTGGCAGGCCGGCTCGACGGTCGAAGGCGCATCCACGATCACCCAGCAGCTGGTCAAGCTCCGCCTGGTCGGCAGCCGGACTTCGATCGACCGCAAGATGCGCGAGGCGCTGCTGAGCTTCGAGATCGAGCGGCGCTACACCAAGCCGCAGATCCTCGAGTGGTACTTGAACAGTGTCTTCTTTGCGAATACCGCGTGGGGCACCGCAGCCGCGTCGAAGATCTACTTCCACAAGCAGACCAAGGACCTCGACCTGGCCGAGGCATCGATGCTCGCAGGCGTCATCCGCGGGCCGACGATCTACAACCCGCTCGTCAACTGGACTTCGGCCAAGAAACGTCAGGCGACGGTTCTCGACGCGATGATCCGCGACGGCAAGATCACGGCCGGCGACGCGGCCAAGGCTTTCGCCGAGGACATCTCGCCTCCCACTCACATGTTCACCCCGACAAACACCGTCGTGGCGCCGGCTTTCGCCAGCTACGTCACCGCTGAGCTGATCGCGCGGTTTGGCAAGGAAGTCACCTACAGCGGCGGTCTGCGTGTCGTGACGACGCTGAATCCGGCGTTGCAGCAGATCGGCCAGAACGTGGTGAGCGGAGTGATCGGATCGCTGCGGCCCCGCAACGTCACTCAAGGGGCGCTTGTCGCATTGGATCCGACCACCGGCGCGATCGTCACGATGGTGGGGTCGGCGAATCCCGATGCGTATGGGGGTCAGTACAACCTCGCGGTGTGGCCGCCTCGGAACCCGGGATCGTCGATGAAGATCTTCACCTACACCGCAGCCATCGTCAGCGGCAAGTTCACGATGACGTCGCAGATCGCCGACAGCGGCTTCTCGTATCGCGACCCGCAGTCGGGCGAGGTGTATACGCCGCAGAACTACGACGGCCGGTTCCATGGAACCTGTGAGCTGCAGGTATGCATGGGCAACTCGCTGAACATCCCTGCGGTCAAGGTCGAGCTCGGGGTTGGGGTTTCGGCGGTGGTGCAGACTGCGCGCGCGATGGGAGCTCCGCCTTACCAGCTCCACGGCACCGACCAGAACGGATTTCCGATCTACACCAGCGACGATCAGCTCAACACGTACGGTCCGTCGCTGACGCTTGGCGGCTATGGCGAGACGCCGCTGCAGATGGCGACAGGCGCCTCAGTGCTGGCGACCCAGGGGATCCTGCGGCAGCCATACGCGATCAACCTTGTCACCAAGGGGGACCGCCTCGTCTACGCACACATGGCGAACCCGGGCGAGAAGCTGCTCGACCCGCGAGTCGCGTACGTCATGGAGCAGATCATGTCGAACGACAACAACCGGGCCATGATCTTCGGCCGCAACTCATTGCTCACCCTGCCCGGCCGGCACGTGGGCGTGAAGACGGGCACGTCCGACTCGTTCGCCGACGCCTGGACGGTGGGCTACACGCCGCACCTGGTGGTGGCGGTTTGGGGCGGCAACGCCAACTGGAACATGAAGATGACCAAGAACTCGGACAGCTACTACATCGCGGCGCCGATCTGGCACCCGTTCATGCAGCAGGCGCTCGACTCGCTCGGCATCGGCGACGAGTGGTACTCGGAGCCCCCGGGCTTGATCCACCAGACCTGCCATGGGCAGCTCGCGTACTACCTGCCCGGCACCCACTGCTAGGAACGTTGCAGGCCAGGTTCGACAAGCAAGGCAAGCGACTGCCCGACACGGGCCGTGGCTGCGGATGCCGGATGTGCGCCGACTCCAACGCGACGCGCTACGAGCGGCGCGTTACTCCTGACCGCCCTTCTCGGCGCTGGAGCCCGCTCCGGCGCAGCCTGATGCGGTGGTTTGCGTTGGCGGTCAGGGGGCTGCGAAGACGGCGGCCAGAGCTGACCTGACCTGAATGCGCCCCGATCGAGCTTTTAGCTAACGACTCCGGCGACTACTACTCCGCTACCGCGAAGCCCCCGCTGCGTTCCACGCCGTCCTCCAGCCCGGCCTGGGGACCGTACGAGTGCCTGAGCATCACGCGCAGCCGCTCCTTCGCGACCGCAAGCCTGGAAGCCACCGTCCGCTCCGGGATCCCCAGCGCCTGGGCGATCGCCCGGTTCGTGTAGCCGTGGTAGTGGCGGAGCACGATCGCCGCCGCCTGCTTCGGCGGCAGCTTCGCCAGCGCGGCCGCCAGGTCGCGGTGCTCCACCAGCTCCTGAGGATCCGGGGCGAGGCCGGGGCGGCCCAGTCGGCGAATCACCTCGCCGACCTCCCGCAGTCGCATCTTGCGCTGGTACGACACCGCGGCATTGATCGCGATCCGGTGGACCCACGCCTCCGCCGGGGCGATCGGCTGCCAGGTGGCCCACTTCTTGTAAGCGCGCTCGAAGGCGTCCTGGGCACAGTCTTCGGCGGCTGCGCGGTCGCCCAGCATCGCGGTCAACGTACCGAGAATCTTTCCGTACGAGGTCTGATAGAGGCGCTCGAAGTCAGCCTCATTGCCGGCCTGGTAGGACGTGGTGGCTTGACGCGTCGCGCCGGCGTTGTCCGCAGAGATCGGCTCTGCCATGTTCGTTCCTTTACCCCCCGTGAGTTCGCGAGTTGGTTCGGGTCTGGACCTAACTCTCGCCTACTGGGGGGGCTCCGGTCGCCGTACCGATGGGCGGATTTGGGCTAATTCACTTGCAGTAGCAGGTGTCAGCCCGCCCCGCAACGTTTTCAAGGTGTAATGAATCCCGGGGCAGAGTCAGGCGGGACCTACGCCGTCGACGTTCTGGACACGCTCGCGAGCGCCCTCGGCGTCGATTCGATGGAGAGCGGCCGCAAGGCGCTCGAGGTGGTGCGCGCACGCTCGCCCGAGCTCGTATTGATCTCCGAACAGACGGGCGAGGACCTCGTCACGACCTCGGCCGGTTTCATCGACATGCTCCTGGCCTCCCTGCGGAGCGACATCGAGCCGTCCTGGCTCGACTTCGAGCAGCGCGCGCGTGAGTTCGGCCGATTGAGGGCGGCGCAAGGGCTTCCGCTCGAGTCTTTGATCGACATGCTCGCGGTTTACCGTCGCGCGACGATTGAGCTGCTGTCGCGTCCGATCCAGGGTAAGCCTCACTACGACGAGATCATCAACATCGCGCAGGGCCGCCTCGAGGACGTGACCGAGCGGCTCACCACCGCCATCGCGGGCGGCTATCTCGACCACATCGACGAGCAGCACCGCGCGCGTGAGAGCGAGATGTATGGACTGGCGGCGATCGTCACCGCGATGGCTCGCTCGCTCGATCTCCCTGAGACGGCGGAGGTTGCGCTGGTCGAAGCGCTTGCCGCGCTGCGCCTCAGCACCGGCGGGCTGTGGCTGCGCGAAAGATCGTCATACAAGCTCGTCCATACCGTCGGCCTCGAGCACGACCAGGTCGATGACTTCAGCCGCCAGGTCGGTCCTCATGTGAAGGCGTCCGCGTCCGCGGCCGGCAAGTCCGAGTCACAGGTCGATCGGGTCTCGAGCGCCGAATGGAACACGCTCCGGGCCCAGCTGCGCGTGCGCGGCCGGACCGTCGGCGTGATGACCTTGGGAACCGTGAGCGATCGTGTGTTCAACACGTCCGACATGCTTTTCATGGCCGCCGTCGCGGACCAGGTCGCGATCGCGATCGACCGCTCGCGCAAGTTCGCGAGCGAAGCGCGCACCGACCACCTCACGGGACTGGCGAACCGCCGCGAGTTCGAGCGCGTGATGGAGCGAGAGGTCGCGCTCGCCGAGAGGCATGGCCGGCGGCTCTCGCTGATGATGATCGACCTCGACAACCTCAAGCGCATCAACGACCGCCTGGGCCACAGCGCCGGCGACGAAGCGCTCAAGCTCGTCGCCCAGCAGCTGCAGCGGGTCGTCCGCGCTTCCGACGTGTGCGCGCGCGTCGGTGGAGACGAGTTCGCGGTCGCGATGCCGGAGACCGACCTGGAACGCGCGCGTGACGTGGCGGCCCGGCTGCGCCGCGCGGTCGACCAGGCGGGGCTGGGCATGAAGGCCCAAGAGCAGGTCGAGGTCAGCGTCGGGATCGTGGCCTGGCGGAAGGGCCAGGACTGGCAGGGCGTCTACCAGGCCGCCGACGGGGACCTCTACGAGGACAAGCGGCGCCGCAAGACCGCGCGCCGCCAGCAGGAGGACCAGCCGTCGATCAGGCTGCTGGGCCGCGCGGGCGGCCGAAGGCGCGTTTCGGGAGAGTAGCCTCTCCGCCGGGTTCGCCGGGCACCCTCCTGAATGGGGAGGACTACTCAACCAGCGCTAATTCGCGGGCCTTGACGATCGCCTCAAGCTTGGAGTGGACGCCGAGCTTGCTCCCAAGGCTCCGGATGTGGGTCCGGACTGTCGTGTAGCTGATGCCGAGCTTGTGCGCGATCTCCCTGCTCGACGTGCCTTCGGCCATCAGGCGGAGCACCTCTTTCTCGCGCGGTGTCAAGCGCTCGAGCTGGGCCTCGCCCTCGCGCCGGGTGTTCAGCAGCTGCGCGATCGAGCGCGGCGTGAACAGGGAGCCACCCCTGGCCACCGTTCGGATTGCGTCCACCACGTCCTGGGCGGCGCGCGACTTGTGGATGAAAGCGCTCGCCCCCGCCTCGAGGGCGGTGAATCGCACGGCGTCGCTGTCCTCTCGGGTGAGGAAGATGAGCCTGGTCTCAGGCCGGATCTGCCGGATGCCTGCCGCGGCGTCGGCGCCGGTCCCGTCCGTGAGCCTGAAGTCGATCAGGACCACATCAGGCTTCAGCTCGGCGGCGCGCGCGAGCGAGTCCGCCACGGAACCGGCCTGACCGATCACCGTCATGTCCAGCTGGTCGTTGATCAGCGCCGCAAGCCCATCGGCGACGACCTGGTGGTCTTCGACGATGAGCACGCGCGTGGCGTCGCTCCTCACTGTTGCGCTCTGGATTCTGACAGCGGCATCCAGAATTCGACGGTGGTGCCAAGCCCAGGCTCACTCTCCACCTTGTTCCAGCCCCCCGCGAGCAGGGCGCGTTCGTTGAGCGCGAGCAGGCCCAGGTGCCCGGGGAGGCGTTCGCGCTCGGCGACCACGAAGCCCCGGCCGTCGTCCCGAACGAAGCCGTGCACGCCTGAGTCCTCCTGCTTCAGGGCGACTCGCACGCGAGTGGCCGAGGCGTGCTTCTCGATGTTGGTCATCGCTTCGGTGATCTGGCGGAACAGCATCGAGCGGTACTCGTAGGAAAGCTCATCGGGAAGCTCGAGCTCGAGCTCGACCTCCGCCCCGGTGAGCGACCGCAGCATCTGCACCCGCTCGCGGACGCTTTCGGCAAACCCGCCGGGGACCTCGAGGGCGGGCGGCCGGACCTCGAACAGCAGCCGGCGGAGCGCCTCTTCGGTCTGGGCAAGCAGGACTTGCGCCTCGTCCAGCAGCTCGGGCCCGTCGCCGTTGGGGTCGCGGAGGCGCTGGAGCTGAAGCTCGGCGGCGGTCAGCTTCTGCAGCGCGTCGTCGTGAAGGTCGCCGGCGAATCGCCGCCTCGCCTTATCGACCGCCGTGGTCACGTTCTTCAGCAGCATCTGTCGCGCCGCGTCCACCTTCTGAAGTCGCTCGACCGTCTTCTTCAGGTCCGTGTCCGCGTACTTGAGCTGCCACACGAGGCCGGCGGCGAGCCCGGCCTTGTGCAGTACCCACGCGTCTTCGCGCGAGAAGCCGCCGGCGCGCTGAGAGTCGTACGCGGCGACGAGGCCGAGACGCTGGTCGCCCGCGCGCCAGGGCATCGCGATCGCATCTTGGGCCTTCAGAGCGTCGAGCAGGTACCTGACGTGGCCAGACTGGTCCGCGCGCGATCCCCTGAACATGAGGTCGTGGAAGACCACGCGGCTGGCGAGGTCATCGCCGTCATGCGTGCAGGCCACCGGCTGCAGGTCGGAAAGGAAATCGTCGTCCACGCCATGAGCGCCGGCGATCGGGAACAGCATGCCGTCGTCGCTCAGCTGCCAGAACAAGACCTTGCGGGCCGCGACCAGCTCCGCGATGCTGCGCGTCAGGCGTCGGTAGAAATCCGCGAGGCCGTGGCCCGTGCGCGCATGGCGCGAGACGGCGAGCAGGGCGTCGACCGCCGCCTCGTGCGCGTGTTCCACGCGCTCCGCGCTCTTGGCTCGCTCTTCGTTGATCAGCCGCTGCCTTTCGCTGCGGTCCAGGTCGGCGCGCAGATTGACCATCGTGTCGATCATCTCCTGGCGGTTCTGGGCCATCTGGGCAAGTCCGATCGCGGCGCCCACCTGGTTGGCGAAGATTCCGAAGATCCTCTCCTGAACCGCGGCGAAGCCCGCTGGGTTGGCCATGCCGATCATGCCGATGGTGCGGCCGGCGACCTTTAGCGGGTGGACGCACGTCGACCTGAGGACGGGCCCGTCGCCGTCAGCGACGCTGCTCCAGGCGGTGGCGACGGTCTTCTCGATCTCGTCCGTCTGCCCCGTGGCCAGCGGATCCGCCGCCCTGGAGAAGACTCGCTTGTCCTCGCCGTCCTCGCCGGACAGAACGAGGAACGCGACGGAGGACCTGGTGATGCTCAGCGCGAGGTCGAGCGCCGCCTCAGCGACCCCCGGCACGGTGTTGTGGCGAGCCAGCTCTTCAGAAGCGGTCCGGAACGTCTCGAGAACGTCGCCGTAACCGGCGCCAAGGCCCACGGTTTCCAAGAATCCCCCCTTCTGCGCCCGCTGCGCCCAAACAAGATTTTACTTCCGTCGTCCGGCGGCACGCGAAACGCCTGGATACGTACTCGCGAGTACTGATCGACGCGCGCGCGTTGATCAAACGAGGGAGCTCTGACTGGCTGCTTCAGTGGAGCTCCTCCAGGCTGGGGTGGTCGCATGGAGAGGAAGGGTGGTCAATGACTGAATCTTTGACGTCGCAGGCTCGGGCCGGCGCGCACCAATACTCGGTCGCCGGGACGCGTTCTCTAATCGCAGTGGTTGCTCGACGAGCGCTTCAGCTGATGAACGGTTCGGCGAGCCTGTTCCTCCTGGTCAAGCCCTTCGTGGTCATGGCCGCAAGGATCCTGGGACCCGGCCCGACGCGACTCATGCTCGTCAAACTCGCCCACACTCTCGGCGCCAACGCGGCGGTCGTCGAGCTTTCCAAGGCGGCCAACGATGAGGACCAGCGGGCGGCTGTTCAGCCCACCTCGCGCGCGGCGTAGGCTCGTTCTCGGCGCCTTCCCGCTACCCCTTCGCGAGGCGTCATCGAAAATCTCTGAGGCCGCGGGTACTCCGGTTGTGGGAGGCGTTTCTGCTACAGATGAACGACTTCGACCGGTTCCTGGAAGTACAGCTCCGGAAGATGCTCGACCCCGTCGCCATGAGCCGGCCTCCCGCGAGAGGGGGGCGGCGTGAGAGGGTTCGGAAGCCAATCCTGGCCATCGCGCCGGCCGTGATTGAGCTCGCTGCGGAGACCTTCACGGCGGTCGAGCCCGCGGTGGTGACCATCTCGGTCGCCTCCGCCCCGCGGCTCTAAACCAAGCAAGAACCCCTTCCTTCCTCTCGCGAGGCCGGGTCGAAAGATCCGGCCTCTTTCCGCCTCAAGGCAACCCGTTACTGTTGGAGAACGGTGAGCTCACGCACTTCGGCCCTCACGTTCCAGCTCAACCCGGTCGCCCGCCGGCTGCCGGCGGCGGAGAGGGAGCGGCGCCTGGCCGACCCGGGCTTTGGCCGCATCTTCACCGAGCACATGATCCGCATCCGGTGGTCGGCGGCCCAGGGCTGGCACGACGCCGAGCTCGCGGTCTACGCGCCGCTGACCCTCGACCCCGGGACTTCGGTCCTGCACTACGCCCAGGCGGTGTTCGAGGGCCTGAAGGCATTCCGCCAGGCGGACGGTGGGGTCGCGGCGTTCCGGCCGGACGCCCACGCCGCGCGTTTCCGCCATTCCGCCCGGCGGCTGGCCCTTCCCGAGCTGCCAGAGGAGACGTTCCTCGAGGCGATCGACCTTCTCCTCGAGGCCGACCACGAGTGGGTTCCATCGGCGCCGGAGCACAGCCTCTACCTGCGGCCGCTGATGTTCGCCAGCGAGGTCAACCTCTCGGTGCACCCGTCGGACGAGGTCACGTTCCTCCTCATCGCCTCTCCATCCGGCTCCTACTTTCCCCGCGGCGTGAAGCCGGTGACGGTGTGGCTCTCCGAGGACTTCAGCCGGGCGGCGCCCGGAGGCACCGGGGCCGCCAAGACCGGCGGCAACTACGCGGGCGGACTTCTCGCCCAGGCGCAGGCCGCGGAAAAGGGGTGCGATCAGGTCGTCTGGTTGGATTCGCGCGAGCACCGGTGGGTGGAAGAGATGGGCGGGATGAACCTCTGCTTCGTCTTCGGCGACGGCCGCCAGGCGCGACTTATGACGCCCGCCCTGACAGGGACGCTTCTGCCGGGCATCACGCGCGACTCTCTTCTGGTCCTGGGACGCGACCTCGGCTACGCCGTCGAAGAGGGCCGGATCAGCGTCGACGAGTGGCGTACGGCGTGCGAGGACGGTTCGCTGACCGAGGTGTTCGCCTGCGGGACGGCCGCGGTCATCACGCCCGTCGGCGCCGTGAAGTCGGCACATGGCTCGTGGACGGTGCGTGACGGCGGCCCTGGCGATGTGAGCATGAAGCTGCGTCAGGCCCTGGTCGACATCCAGCGCGGCGCGGCGCCCGACCGCCACGGCTGGCTGTACCACACCCGCGTATCGTCAGGAAAGTAGATGTCGCGTGTCGTGATCGTCGGGGGTGGCGGCACCGGCGACGCCGCGGCGTTCGCCCTGCGCAAGCGCGGCTTCGACGGCGAGATTGTCATCCTGAGCGCCGACCACGACCGGCCGTACGACCGGCCGTACCTGTCGAAGGAGTTCATGCGCGGCGAGATCGAGCTCCCCAAAGTGTTCCTGCATGACGAGGCCGACTACGCCAAGGAGCGGATCGAGCTTCGCCGCGAGCAGCACGTAACCGGAGGTTCGCTGCAAGAGCGCCGGCTGACGGTGAGCCCCGGCGATGACGTCACCTTCGACGTCCTGGTGCTTGGACTGGGCGGCACGCCGCGGCGGCCCCCCGGCATCCCGAGCGCGGACAACGTGCTCACCCTGCGCTCTCTACGCGACAGCAAGGCCATCAGAGACGCGCTTGGCAGGTCGAAGCGCCTGCTCCTGATCGGTGCTGGATTCATCGGAGCCGAGGTCGCCGCTTCTGCGCGCACCCTGGGCAAAGACGTGATCATCGTCGAGGCGCTGCCTGTGCCGCTCCAGAGAGCGCTGGGCACCGAGGTCGGCGAGATCTATGCCGGGATTCATCGAAGCCATGGCGTCGACCTGCGCACCGGCACGACGGTCAAGGAATGGCATCTCGAGACCGGGCGCGTGGTCGGGGTGACGCTGTCGGACGGGACGCGCGAGGACGCTGACCTCGCGCTCGTCGCGGCGGGCATCGAGCCCAACACGGACCTGCCGCGGGCGCTGGGACTCAGCGTCGACGGCGCAGGCGTGCATGTCGACGAGGGGCTGAAGGCCGCCGAAAACGTGTACGCGGGCGGGGACATCGCGGTCCACCCGCACCCGGTCCTCGGCCGGTCGATCCGGGTCGAGCACTGGGAGGTGGCGAAGGGTCACGGACGCGGTATCGCGGCGTCCATCGCGGACGGCGATTCGCCGTACAGGAAGCTCCCCTACTTCTGGTCCGACCAGTACGACGTCAGCCTCGAGTACCGCGGCAACGCGTCCGGTGACGACAAGGCGGTCTGGCGCGGCGACCGCAAGGCGCTCGCGTTTTCGGTCTTCTATCTCCGGGACGGCCTCGTCGCCGCCGTGCTGTCGATGAACGACGGCAAGACCAACGAGCTGGGCGGGAAGCTGATCGAGAGCCGCCGCAGGGTCGACCCGGCAATCCTGGACAACGTTACCGTCGACCTCAACGAGGTGGTCAGTACAGCAGCCGGTTAGGCGTCGGGCTGGTTTTCCTCGGGCAGGAGCCACGGCAGCGCCTCGGACAACGGCCGGAGGAGGGTCGCCTGCTGCTCATTGCCGATCAGGTTGCCCGCGACCAGGCCGAGCGCGGCCATGAACGCCGCGTCCTCAGCCTTGTGCCCGACCTCGCCGTGCTCCGCCTTCCAGCTGACTAGAGCTCCGCCCGACTCGGTCAGGCCGAACAGGTTGCGCCGGACCTCGTCCCAGGCCGCGCCGCGGCCTTCCTTCTCGATCGCCCGGATCGCGGCCTTCTCGGCTTCGTGGATCGCGTCGAGGCCGTGCAGCCGCGCGTGCTTGTCCCAGCCCTGGGCCGCCCGCTCCACCCCGGCAGGGGACAGGACACGGATGTCATCGATGAGGCGTGACAGCGTCCGCTGGTGCTCGGGGAAGCCGTAACCCTCGGCGTCGACGCTCACAGATGAAACGTTATCTCAACCAGGCAGGCACCCATCCGAAACGGCCGAGCGCAAACGAGCCGGGGCCGGACACGATCACCTGCGCGTTGACGAGCACGCCCAGGTAGTACAGCCACCGGAAACCGTCGTCGTTGACAGCGAAGGCAACGGTGAGGGCGAGGCCTCCGGCGAGCAAGGTGCCGAGGACCGCCGCCCAGCGGCCGGCCAGGCCGAGGATCAGAAGCACCGCGACAACTGTTTCCCCGGCGGCCTGGCCCACAGCGAAGAACCACCAGTTCGGGGCCACCAACCCGACGAGCAGCTCGTGCAGGCCCGGGATCGGGTTCGTATTCGCCGACTGCGTGATCAGGGAGTGCATCCACCCAACGCCCTGCCACTTCTGGCTCGCGAAATACAGCCAGTACAGCCCGACGACGATGCGGAACAGGCTCGGCCAGGCTTCACTCATGTTGAAAGACGCTACTTGAGCGCGCGCAGGACGGGGTCGGTGGCGAGCTGGAACGCTCTGGCGGCGGGTCGCATGTGCATCCGGTTGAGGCGATGCTGGATCGCGCCCTTCAGGATCGCCGCGCGCAGCTTGTGCTCCGAAAAGTCCGTGTTGAACAGCAGGCGATTGTGGCGAACCTTGTGCCACTCGCCATGCAAGCGACGCTCGCGCACGCGGTCATAGAAGCCGGTGCCGGGAAGCGGATACGCGATCGTATAGCTCACGTAGTCCAGGGGCAGGCTGCTCGAGAAATTGATGCTGCGGATCAACGAGTCCGTGGTTTCGCCGATGTAGCCGACCATGAAGAACCCGGCCGCCTTGATCCCCGCGGCGACACACGCCTCCACCGCCGCGCGCGCCTGGTCGGGCGTGATTCCTTTCTTCATCTCCTTCAACACGCGCTCGTCACCGGACTCGATGCCGAAGAAGATTCGCTTGCAGCCGGCGCGGTGCATCTGCTCGAAGAGGGCCTGGTCGACGTGGGTGACGCGGCTCAGGCATTCCCACGTCAGCGGCAGGTGGGCTTCTTCGATCGCCTTCGCCAGCTCGAAGGTCCGCTTGTAGTTGAGGGTGAAGAGGTCGTCGGACATCCAGATGTGGTCGTAGCCCAGCTCCGCGATCTCGCGCATCTCCGCCACCACGGACTCCACCGGTCGGGCGCTGAACAGGTCGCCGAACACGGACTTGTGGCAGAAGTCGCAGCGGAACGGACAGCCGCGGGTAGACATCAGCGGCGTGGTCGCGTCCTTCCAGTGCTTGCGCCAGTAGCGGATGTACTCGTCGTTGGGGACGTCGCCGCGATAGGGGAGGGGCAGGTCGGTCATGTCTTTGGTGCGCTGCCTCGCAGTGCTCTTCACGATCTCTCCGTCGCGCTTGAAGACGACGCCGGGGATCTCCTCGAATCGACGGTCGTCCAGGTGCTCCATGATCGAGACGATCGTCTCCTCGCCCTCGCCCACGGCGACGAGGTCGAACTGGTCGACAAACGTCTCCGGCTCGCCCGACGGATACGGCCCGCCGACGACCGTCAGCGCTTTGCCGCGCACCTGCTCGGCCAGGGACAGCGCCTCGTCCTGCATCGTGATCATGCAGTAGATCCCGATCACCGCCGGCCGAAGGCGCTGTATCTCGGCGAGGACCTCATGCCGTTCCAGGAACGTGTGGTCGATGTGACGCACCGAGTAGCCCGCGCGGCGCAGCGACGCGCTGAGGTACATCAGGCCCAGCGAAGGCATGATCCAGTGCCGGCCCTGCCTGGGAGCGCGCTGCGGGTAAACGAGAACGACGTCGACCGGGGCTTGAGATGGAGTCATCTCGCCTCCTGCACGTTGATGTGATAACCGGCGCTGGAGAACGACGCGGGAAACATGTAGTCGAGCCCTGCCCAATCGAAGTCCGGCGCGACCAGCTCCCGTCCGGCGAAGAGCTGCGCTCCGGGAATCGCCGGCGCCGCCCACTCCACGTCGAGCGAGGCGGAGCGCAGGCGCGCCCAGTCGCCGGTCACCGGGACCCAGTTGCCGAACGCGCTGCCGACGAGGGTCGGCTGCTGCGCGGCGGCGAAGTCGTCAAAGGCCGCGGACTGCTCGTTGAGGATGCCGACCTGCGAGTAACCGGGCGCGAGCCGGAGCGGCGTGACCGATACGCTCACCCCGGTCTGGTCGACCGTGTACAGGACCTCGATCGCGCCGCGCGATCCGATGGGCGCGAACTGGTATTTGTGCGCCGCGTCGCCGCCGATCTCGTCGAGCTGGAAGGTGCGCTTCCATACGGTGGCGGTCGCGGTCGACAGATCGACCGTGGTGGCGGTGCGCGAGTAGACCCACCCATCGGCGTAACGGACGATCGGCACGCCGATGCCCATGCCCTCGCCCGCCACCTCGCGGCCGGCGACCTCGAGGACCAGGCCTCTGGCGAGAGGTGCGGTCTTGCCCTGACCCGGCGCGCCCTCGATGCAGGCTTCGACTCCTGGGTAGATCGACTGCGCCAGCAGCGCAGCCCCGAGCCGGTAGGCGAACACCGTCTTGCCGCCGGGGACGCGGTACTGCGCCTGCTCGCCTAGGGGACGGAAAGGAGCAGTGGCCTGGCCGGAAGCCAGCTCGGGGAAGACCTCGGTGGCCCGGTAATAGCTGATGTCTTCGAGCACCAGCTCGCTCACGTTGTGGGTCTGGATCCAGTCCAGGGCCTGCGTTCGGTCCAGAGGCAGGGCCTGGCTGCCGGTGATCTGCGATGGCGGCTTCGCGCTGTAGTACGCGGCTGTGGGTGAGTCGGTCATCAGCACCCCAGGCGTGCCAGCCGACGCGCGCCCCGCGGCCACCAGCCCGGCGTTGTCGTTGGCAAAGCCCTCGAAGACGGGCAGGAACGCGAGGGCCAGCGCGGCTGTCGCCGCCACCGCCGAGAGCCGGACAGCCACCGCGTAGCGATCCAGGGCGGCGGCCGCCAGCAGCGCCATCGCGGGCAGCGCCGGGTACAGGTAGCGGTGGCTCCCGCTGTAAAAGCCCGTCGCCACGAGGCCGAACACCGCCACGAGGTAGACGGCGGCCGGCGCGTAGAGGAATCTCCAGAGCGCAGTGGCCTGGCTGCGGACTGCCGCGACGGCCCCGATCGCGCCAAAAGCCAGCAGCGGCAACGCTGCCAGGCCGAATGTCGAGGCAAGCTCGCCCAGCCTGTCGGCGCCCCCGGCCGGGATGCTGCCCCGCGATGTGGCCGACATCACCTCGACCGCGCCGCGCGCGAGGGAATGGTTGGCCGGCGCGAACCCGAATTGAAGAAAGACGAGTACGCCAAGCGCTGGGATCGCCCAGGCCACAGCGCCGGCGCGCTGGCGGCCGGCCACGCGCGACCTCGCCGCCTCGATCACGGCGAAGGCCGCCGCCGACCCGACCCAGATCCACGCCTTGGTCGAGGTGGCGCAGGCAAGCACAGCGAGCAGCGTGGCGAGCTTCATCTTGCCGCGCACCGCCGCCAGGCCCGCCGCCGTGAGCAGGGCGGTCAGTAGAGGCTCGACGACCGCCGACCCCGACGTGAACAGGAAAACGGGGTTCAGCACCAGCAGGGCCACCGCAAGCCGGGCCTGGCGGATGTTCGGCGCAAGCGCGTAGACGCAAGCCGCGATGACCACGCCCATCAGCGCGCTCAACGCCTTCAGCGCGTCGAGCTGCCACAGGCCGAAGATGCGCAGGACTCCCGCCGCCAGCACGTGATAGGCGGGCAGCCATGTGTCCTCCATGCCGAAGAGCGGGTCATGGAGGTGGCCGGTGGCCGCGAGGTTGGCGGCGACGAGCCAGTGAGCGTATCCGTCCTCGAACGGTTCGGGCATCTGCGCCGCGATCAGGAGGAGCACGCCTCCCAGGCCGAGCAGCCCCACCGCGGGTGCCATCGACCGGACGCGCGCGAGGGCGTGGCGGCCGAGGCGGCGCAGCGTCAGCACCTCGAGCAGATCGGCGAGGCTGAGCGCTGCCACGGTCAGAAAGCCGACCGCGAACAGCCCCGAGTAGACGGCAAGGAGGCCCTGGCCGAGGACAATCGCAAACGGAACGATCGCGAGCGCGCCAAATCCGAACGCAGCCTCGAGGAGCGCCCGTGGATCGCCTACGCGCACGTACGCCTGGTCCCGCCATTCCTGGCCGCGGCGCACGATGTGGTGCTTGGGCGTGCGCACGAAGGTCCCGCCGGGCCGGAACGCCCTGACCAGGGCGAAGATGACGTTGAGCGACATCCCGGCGCCGATCACCTGGCACAGCAGAGAGGGAATCGCGGTCCACCAGCCGCGCCCGCGTCGCGTCTGCGCGACCATGAAACCGAGCCACGGCGACGCGGCGACGCACACGCCGAGAAGCAGCGCGGCCCCGAGCTGCCAGGGGATGTTCTGGCGCCCGACGAGGAGCAAGAGAGCCGGGTAGCAGACCAGCTGGACGAGCATCAGCGGGCCGACCCCATAGGCGAGCAGGTGGATGGTGGCCTGGACCTTGACAACGGGGCGATTGGCGCTTCGCCAGACAGGGCCGAGGAGTCGGAAGGCGCACTGGAAGGTCCCAGTCGCCCATCTGGATTGCTGGGTCCGGTAGGCGTCGATCGAGACGGGAAGCTCCTCCGGCACGACAAGGTCTTCCACGTACGCCGCCGTCCAGCCCCCGAGCTGGGCGCGGTAGCTCAGGTCGAGGTCTTCGGTGAGCGTGTTCGCGGTCCACCCGCCGGCGTCCTCGATCGCAGCCCGCCTCCAGACGCCGGCCGACCCGGTGAAGTTGACGAAGTATCCACGTGCCGAGCGCACCGACTGCTCGACCAGGAAGTGGAAGTCGATGAACAGCGCCTGGAGGCGCGTGAACCATGAGTAACCCTCGTCCAGGTGTCCCCATCGGGCCTGGACGAACGCGACCCGCGTGCCGTCGAAGGCGCCGATCGTGCGGCGGAGGAAGTCGGGCGGCGGAACGAAGTCGGCGTCGAAGATCGCGATGAAGGGCGCCTGAGTCAGCTCGAGGCCGTGCGCCAGCGCGCCCGCCTTGAAACCCCCTCGCGATCCGCGCCGGACATGCGTGATCTGAACTCCCTTGCTCCGCCATCGCGCGACGCGCCGGGCGACGATCTGCGTCGTCTCGTCATCGGAGTCGTCGAGGACCTGCACCTCGAAGCGATCGCGCGGCCACTCGATGGCGCAGGCCGCGTCGATGACACGCTCGGCGACGTAGCGCTCGTCGTAGACGGGGAGCTGGACACAGACAAGAGGCTCGTCTGAAAGCACGGACCGCACTTTTGCGCTGCGGAGACGCAAAGCCCGCGCCGTGAGGTAGAGCAGATTCAGCCCGAAGACGAAGAGCAGAAGGCTCGTTGCGGCCACCACCGCGATCGGGATCAGGCGGATCAACTTGCGTCGAACAATGTGTACGGCCGCATGGTCTCGCGCACGAAGGCCACCCGCGCAAGCGCTTCCGGACGGTTGCGCCGGGTCCACTGCATGTAACGCCAGGCCCCCTGCCCGAGGTATCGCGCGGGCCCATCGAGGGATGCGGGATAGAGCATCGCGGGAGCGCGTCGCGTCGGAGGTTCGACGAGGCGTGACGCGGTTCTCTCCGCCAGCTGCGGGAAATGCTCGAGAAGTCCGCGGTTCTCCTCAATGACCTCCCTGACCGTATCGAGCCCGAACACCGGCTCACTGACCAGGAGCTCGAACGCCATATCCTCGTCCTGCCTCTCGAGCGGGCGGCACTGCGAGCGCTCGAGGATCAGGTTCGCCGTCATCAGCCGCGGCGCGATCGGCCGGCGTGTGAGGTCGTCGACCGGCTTGCCGCGGTGGCGCATCGCGTGGAGCAGGCCGATCACGTTGACCACGACGTACGCCAGGTGGCGGTGGCCGTCGTCGACGACCAGGTTCAGGTCGACGTCGTCCGAGGCCCGGAAGCCGCCGCTCGCAAGCGACCCCGCGATGGAGACGGCCCGGATGAATGGCGCGACGGCGACGAGCTTGCGGACGAAGGCGAGGGTCAGCTCGAGGTAGGCCGCAGATTCGGTCTGGTGAGCCAGCGATCGGCTGCGAATCGAGCCCACCGTGCCGATTGCATCGCGCTCGACGACGAGGTCATGGGCGATCGCGAGGTCGGGATCGGCCGCGACGGCCCATCGGATGTCGGTCTCGGAGAGCGCTCCGCCAAGGCACAGCTGGGCCAGGCGTGGCGCCGTGACGGCGTAACCGCGCCGGCGCAACAGCGCGACGGTCCGGCGTACGCGCTCCCCCACCGAGCTCGCGGACTCCGCCGCGTAGCCGACGCTCACCAGTCGGGATACGGCTTCGGGTTACGTGCCATGATCGAGGCGCACGATCACCGCGCGAAGGAGGGCAGATGACCGCCGACGGACATTTTCAGGTTCCCCAGCCGAACAACGAGCCGGTTCGCTCCTACGCGCCGAGTGACCCTCATCGCAAGACCCTCAAGTCACGGCTGGCCGAGCTGACCGACGCCCGCACCGAGGTTCCGATGCTGATCGGCGACCAGCGGCGATGGGGCGCGTCACGCAGCGACATCCGATCTCCGCACCGTCACGAGCTGGCCATCGCCGAGTATGCCGTCGGCGGCGCCAAGGACATCGACGACGCGATCAACGCGGCGCTTGGCGCGCGCAAGAAGTGGGCGGCCACGGCCTACCACGAGCGCGCGGCGGTGCTGCTGCGCGCGGCCGCCCTGCTCGCCGGGCCGTGGCGCGACACGATCAACGCAGCGACCATGCTCGGCCAGTCTAAGACCGTCCACCAGGCGGAGATCGACGCGGCTTGCGAGACGATCGACTTCTGGCGCTACAACGCGTTCTTCGGCGACCAGCTCCTTCGGAACCAGCCATACAACGACGGGACCGCGTGGAACCGCCTCGAGTACCGGCCGCTCGAGGGTTTCATCTTCGCCGTCAGCCCGTTCAACTTCACTTCCATCGCCGGCAACCTCCCGACCGCACCGATGCTGATGGGCAACACGGTCATCTTCAAGCCGGCGACTCAGACGCTGCTCGTATCGCACTTTCTGATGGAGATCCTCATCGAAGCGGGCATGCCGCCAGGCGTGATCAACATGGTGAGCGGCAGCGCGTCCGAGATCTCGGACAAGGTGCTCAGCCATCGAGAGCTCGCGGGCATTCACTTCACGGGCTCGACCGAGGTTTTTCAGAACATGTGGCGCGAGGTCGGCGCGAATGTCAGCCGCTATCGGACCTATCCGCGACTGGTCGGCGAGACGGGGGGCAAGGACTTCGTGATGGCGCACGAATCGGCTGACGCCGACGCGCTGCGCACCGCGCTGGTCCGCGGCTCGTTCGAGTACCAGGGCCAGAAGTGCTCCGCAGCCTCGCGCGCATACATCCCCCAATCGATGTGGAAGAGCATGAAGTCCGAGCTCGTCGACCTGGTGGACGCAATCCCGCAGGGCGACGTGGCGGACTTCCGCAACTTCATGGGCGCGGTCATCGACGGACGCGCTTACGCCAACCACATGAACGCGATCGAGTACGCGCGGAAGAGCGAGAGCGCAAAGGTCATCGCGGGCGGCAAAGGCGACGACAAGGTCGGTTGGTTCATCCGGCCCACAGTCATCGAGACCACCGACCCGGATTTCAAGCTGCTGCGCGAGGAGCTGTTCGGTCCGATCCTCACCGTCTATCCATACGCAGATGGAAAGTTCGACGAGACGCTCGACCTGTGCGACCGCACGAGCCCGTACGGCTTGACGGGCGCCATCTTCGCGCGTGACCGTCAGGCGATCCGCGAGGCTTCGGAGAAGCTGGTCAACGCGGCCGGCAACTTCTACATCAACGACAAGCCGACCGGCGCGGTGGTCGGGCTCCAGCCGTTCGGCGGAGCGCGCGCCTCGGGGACCAACGACAAAGCGGGGTCGATCCTCAACCTGATCCGGTGGGTTAGCCCGCGCGTGATCAAGGAGACGTACGCGCCGCCGACGAACCACCGCTACCCGTACATGGAAGACGAAAACGACCGAGGCGCTCTCTAGCAAAGTTCGCTACGAGGCCGACGGGGCGGTCGTCACCGTCACCATCGACCGGCCCGAGGTGCGCAACGCCGTCGATGCGGAGACGGCCGCCGCACTGGCCGCCGCCTTCCGGCGGTTCGACGCCGATGACTCACTGTCGGTCGCCGTCCTCACAGGCGCCGGCACGAGCTTCTGCGCAGGGTACGACCTGAGGGCGCTAGCCGCCGGCGAGGCAGGCCGCCTCGATGAATCAGGCGACGGTCCGATGGGCCCGACGCGGATGACGCTCGGCAAGCCGGTCATCGCGGCGATCGAGGGATTCGCCGTCGCGGGAGGCCTCGAGCTTGCGCTGTGGTGCGATCTTCGGGTCGCTGCGCGCAACGCGGAGCTGGGCGTCTTCAATCGCAGGTTCGGCGTGCCCCTGATCGACCTCGGCACGATCCGCCTTCCGCGGATGATCGGCCACGGACGGGCCCTCGACCTCATCCTCACGGGACGCAACGTCGGAGCAGACGAGGCTCTGCATATCGGGCTTGTCGATCGTGTCGTCGCGCACGCGGCGCTCGATGCCGCACTCGAGCTGGCGCAACAGATCGCCGCCCATCCGCAGGCTGCGCTTCGGGCCGACCGGCGCAGCGTTTTCAACCAGTGGTCGCTCTCGCTGGAGGACGCGATGCGCGCGGAATACCGCGGCGGCGTCGACGCTATTGCCTCGGGCGAAGCTCGAGAGGGCGCGCGTCGATTCGCGGAAGGGTCAGGGCGTCACGGGAGCTGAGCGCGGCCACCGATAGAAGAAGGAGGGCGCCCACCTCGGCGGCGATGACCGGTGCTGGACCCCAGATCGGCTCGCCCTCGACGGCGACCATGGCGGCCAGGACGTAGACCCAGGTCCACGCCGGCGTCTTCGCGCGCAGGGTCAGCCAGCCGGCGAGCCCGAGCATGAGCAGGTCGTCGAGGTGGACGTAGGGGGTCGCGAGCATGCCGCCCACGAGGGCGCAGACGAACGGCCACTCGAGCCCGCGGTTACGGAGGCGGTAAGCGAGGACGAGCGACCAACCCGCGATCGCGACCTGGAGGGGTCGCGCAGCGTCACCCAGGAAGTAAGCGAGCGTGAGCTCGCGGTTCACCGGCACACTCGCGGCGAAGGTCAGGCGCGCCTCGTAGGAGCCGATCCCAATCGTTCCCAGGGCGAGGGCTGAGGCGACGGCCAGCGTGCCGAGCGCGATGGCGCTGCCGATGAACGCCCGGTCCTGGCGTGCGGCCAGCAAGGCCAGAGGCACGAGGAAAGCAAGCTGCGGCTTCAGCGCCGCCGCGCCGAGCGCGACGCCGGCCCACAGCGGCCGGTTGGCGCGCAACAAGGCGTAGGACCCAGCCACGCCCAGCGCCACGAGCAGGCCCGGCTGGCCGAGCTGCAGGCCGTAGATGACGGGAAGCCAGCCGACCGCGGCGGCCAGGAAGATGACGCGCTTGGGGCCGCTGCCGGGCGCGACGAGCCACCAGGTGAGGAGCAGGGCGGCCAGCAGGAGCCCGCTCCAGACCCAGTAGGCCGCGGGATATGGCAGGGCGGTCAGGGGCAGCGCCAACCACGCCAGGGGTGGCGGGCTGATGTAGCGTGCGAGCTCGGCGACCTTGATGCCAGATTCCAGCGCATTCAGCTCAGCTTGCTGGAGGGACAGATCGTAGATCGAGGGCCATCCGTGCGTGACACCGACCACCGCCGCGGAGTAGTAAAACGTGAAGTCGTTGTGGAAGCGGTCGCTCGCGTAGGCGACGGCCCACTGGTAAAGGTCGAAGATGGCGAACAGAGCGGCGGTCGCCGCCCCGGCGGCCGTGCCGAGGTTTCGCCACCGCGGGCTTGAAGGATCGGCCACGCGCGGAGGTTACCTTTTGTGTCCGTGAGCACGACCGCTTACCAGGCGCGGACCATCGAGGTCCGAGATGGCACCAGGGTGCATCTCCGTTCGATCGTGCCCGAGGATGAGCCCCTGCTTCACGAGGCGGTGGCCGCCATGTCGGAGAGGACCGTCTACTTCCGGTTCTTCTCGCCGATCAAGCGAATGTCGGACGCGATGGCCCACCGGCTGGCCGTCGTCGACTACAACGATCGCTTCGCGATCGTTGCGACCACTCGAAAGCAGAACGGCAAAGAGCGCATCGTCGGCGTTGCACGTTACGACCGGGCGAGCGGCACCGACGTAGCTGAAGTGGCCGTGGCAGTGATCGACGAGTTCCAGCACCGGGGCCTGGGCAGCCTTCTATTGAGCGACCTGGCCCGGGTGGGGCGTGCGCACCACATCAAGACGTTCTCCTTGATCGTGCTGCCGGAGAACAGCGAGATGCTCGGCTTGCTGCGCAAGATGGGCTGGATCCACCAGGCCAGGCTGCATGGCGGCATGTACGAGATCTCGTTCGATCTCCCGGACTCGCAGTGATCGACAGCCAGCTGGTTGCGTTCGCGGGAGTGTCTCTTCTCCTGGCCGTCACGCCGGGGCCCGACATGGCGGTCGTGACCAGAAACGCGCTGGCCCACGGCCGGCGCGGCGTGCTGCTGACCACCAGCGGCATAGCGCTCGCGCTGGTGATCTGGGTCACCGCAACGGCCGTGGGGCTCTCCGCACTGCTGCGAACCTCAGGCAACGTGCTGTTCGTGCTCAAGCTTGTTGGCGCCTGCTACCTCGCGTACCTGGGCGTGAGGACGCTCATCGAGTCGCGCGCGCGGCCGGCGGACCTGCTGATCGGGACGCCGCCCGCCGCCCCCGCGCACGCGGTGTTCAGGCAGGGATTCCTGTCTGCGATCAGCAACCCCAAGCTCGGCGTCTTCTTCGTCACGTTCCTGCCCCAGTTCGTGCTGCCGGGACAGGCCGTGCTGACCCGTCTCCTCGTCCTCGGCATCACGTTCGCCGTCATCGGTTGGCTGTGGATGAACGTCTACGGCCTCTTCGTGACGCGGCTGCGTCAGGTGATCACGGCGCCGCGCGTCAGGCAGTGGATGCAGCGCGTGACCGGGGTCGTGCTGCTGGGCTTCGGCGCTCGACTCGCCCTCGAACGTATCTAGAGGCCCGTCCGAAAAGCCCTCGACGGATCTGCGGCGCCCATGCAGCCCATCTTCGGGTTCAGCTTCTGCGCTGCTCGCTCACGCATCTTCGATGCGCTCGCTGCGCTGCTCGGCGCTTCACCCGAATCTGAGCCGCCTGGATCGCCGAATCTCTCGCCGAGGGTTTTCGGCCGGACCTCAGCTCCAGGCGAACTCCGTGCAGAGGTAGTCGAACGCCTGCCCCTCGGGCATCCCGTTCGGTGAGTTCTTCGGATCGGCCGGGTCGAGCGCGAAGACCACGACTGTCACGCTGCCCCTGGTCGCGGCGATGACTGCCAACCGCACCTTCGTCGCCGTTTGCGACGTGCCGAGCAAGTTGGCCGAGAACACCTCACCCACTCCGTCCTGGTCGCCGATGTGCGCGCCGTGGAGGCTCGCGACCAGCGTCACGTCCTGATAGCTGGCCGTCGGAAGGGCGTTGATGGTGGCTTGCAGGGCCTGGTCCGGCGTGCCTCCGCTCTGCCCGACGACGGAGACCAGGCCGAGCTTCGTGCCGAGAGTCACTCCACTCGCGTCCTGCGAGCGCACAGTCCACCTGGAGGAGTAGTTGACCGTGAAATGGTATGCGGAGCTGCGCCAGGACGCCTCTTCGGGGAGCGGCGCGACTACCTTGGGCGCGCAGTTCGAGGTGCACGCTGAATGCGAGCCATTGACAAATTGCGACAGGGCGAATCCCCCGATCGCGACCGCGCCGACGAGCACGATCAGGATCAGGCCGCCCGCGATCAGCGCGGGGCCAATCTTGTACTGGCCCGCGGGCCTGTAACCGGCGCTTGGGGGCGGGGGATAGCGGTACACCGGCGGCGCCACTGCGGCCATCTGCACTGGCGTCCCGCAGCGGCCGCAGTAGGTCGCCCCGGCCGCCAGCGGCGCGCCGCATCGCCCGCAGAACCGCGTCGGCGCCTGGGTCGCCATCACCCGCCCCCCACCAGCCTGGTCCGGCCGCGACCCTGCTTCGAGGCCGCGGCGCGCGCGGCACCGCAATGCGGGCAGAAAGCCATCGTCGGCACGACGCGATGACACTCCGGGCACGGTGCGTCGGGACCGATCTCGTGCTCGGCGCCTTCGACGAGCAGCGCCTCGTGGATGGCCAGGCGCAGGTAGAGCAGCAGGGCAGCCGCGGCGAAGCCGATGACGGCGACATTGAGAATCAGGTCCTGCGCTGCGAACTCGAGCATGCCGAGGACGACCTGGACCCCGAAGGCAACGAGGATCGAGGCGAGGAGGCTCGAGCGCCAGGGCCGGCCGTGGCGCCGCCGGTCGAAGCGCTGCAGCCAGAGCGCCGCCGCAACCAGCGCGGTCGTGCAGGCGTTCACGATTGCGACGAGCAGTCCCGTGCGGGTCAGCCGCACGGCCCAATCGAGCGCCGATCCCGATCCGATCACGGGGCCGCTCAGCAGCGGCCAGTACTGGGTCAGCGAGCTCGCCAGGGTGAAGCCAAGCGCGGACGCCGCCCCAAAGGTAAGTCCGTCCAGCGGCTCGCGAAAGCGGTCGCGAAACAGATAAAGGAAGAGTGGGCCGGCGAGCATCAGCGCCTGCGAGACGACGGGGATCACGACCCCGGCCAGGATGAACGCCGTCTCCCGGTCGCCCGTCAGCTGAAGCTGGGAAAGGGCGCCGCCCGCGAGCATGGTGAACGCAATCCCGAGCAGTCCACCCATCACCATCGTCGCGCCGACGACCAGCCAGGGCTCGGACTCGTAGATCTCCACCTCGTACAGGTACATCAGGTAGAGGACCGGAAGCACGAGCACCGCGGCGACGGTTGCGAACGCCAGGAGATGCAGGGCGGCGAGCACGACGACCACAAGACCGCCCGCCACGAGGGCCAGGCGGAACGGCCCACCGCGGCGGTGGGGCAGGTGTGGAAAGAGCGTCGTGACGATCGATAGCTGCGCCACGCGCTCCGCCGGCACGGCCGCAAAGGCATGCGTCCGGCGGGCGCTTCCCGCGGTGAGGTGCGCTCCGCAGTGACCGCAGAACTCCCCCTCCGGCACGATCGAGCCGCAGTGCGGGCATGTGACCAGCTGCGGGCTTTCTGAACTCCGAACCACCGGGTCGGCCGCCCGCCGTCCGCCCCCCACACGGCGATCTGGTCCGCGTTCTTTCATGCGCCGCCGCCCTTGATGTAGCGGATCCAGGCCGCGTCCATCGCCGCCGCGTCCATGCTGCCCCAACCGGTCGCGGAGTCCCAGCCCGCCGCGGCGTTGAAGTAAAGGTTGTTGCCCGCGACCACGTCGTGGAAGGGCGCGGGGTTGAGCTTGGCCGAGTTCTCGCCCATCCAGTAGAGGGCAGGGTTGGCGAATCCAACCTCGCGGAGGCCCTTCTGCTTCAGGTCCTGGTTGATCAAAGCCACGGTCGCCGCCCACAGCGGCGTCGCCGCCGACGTCCCCCCCGCCTGACCGTCCTGGCCGCCGAAGATGATGTGGAAGCCCGTCGACGGATCCGAATCGGCGGCAACGTCCGGCACCTGGCGCTGGCCATGAGACGGGGCCTGCAGCTCGTTCTTCTGGTAGGCCGGCGCGGCGTAGAAGTGGCTCACTCCGCCGCCGCCGCCGCTCTGATCGATGGGGCTGCCCCACGCATATTCCTTGTAGTAGATGCCCTGCTGCGACTCGAACACGCTCGTGCCGCCCACGGCGGTCACCGTCGGCAGGGTCGAGGGAAAGCTTCCGGCCGGAGCCTGGTCGAGGCCGCACGTGTAAGCGCCGCTGTCGCCGCTCGCCACGAAATGCGAAAGGCCGAGCGCGATCGCGCGGTCCTGGATGGAGGCGTACACGTTTCGCGCACCACTCGGCGTGTCGGGCTCGCACGACCCGAGGCTCTCCGAGATGATCGACCCGAGGTGGTCGGTGACCAGCTGGTCGAGCGCCCTGTCGCCGTGGCCGAAATCTGGCGCGGAGAAGTACACGACCAGCTTGGCGTTGGGCGCGACGGAGTGCGCGATCTCGAGGTCGAGCACGGTCTCGCCCTGCGGCTTCTCGGGAGTGCCCCAGTTCGGGTCGCGCTTGAGCGTGAGCAGCGGTCCGAACGCGGGCAGTCCGAACTTCGCGGCGAACTTGTCCAGGTCGTTGAGGTTTGGAAGGTCGTCGATCTCCGGCAGCATGATGGTCTGGCCTGTGCCGTCGAGCCCCGCGTCTCGCAGCGGCTTGATGTCGTAAAAGGACAGGACGTCGACGGGCCACAGGCCACCCGGGCGCACCGCGTAACCGCGGGCTCCGCGATAGTCGTCCAGCCCGCTGACGTTTGAAGTGACCGCCGACAGCGGCGGCGGCAGGTGAGGCTGTTCGAGCGTGGCGTAAAAGGTCGTGCCGTCCGGAAGCCGGTACGACTCGATGTCCACGTGGAGGAGCGACGCGGCGGCGGGGGCGGGACCGTCCGCGGCGATCACGCTGGACGGAGGCTGCCAGGTCGCCTTGAGGCCTACGGCGTTCACGGCCGACACGGCTTCCTGCACGAGGAGAGGGTCAGGTCCGAAACGGGCCGCGTACTCGGCGGGCGAGACAGTCCGGCCTGAGCCGAGAAGGGCCGCGAGCTGGTCCTGGTTGCGCGCG
>WNFD01000557.1_pt1 | contig 36939 bp, 32 predicted proteins | sample 5400491 | NCBI WGS metagenome assembly WNFD01 (sample SAMN13153343, study PRJNA577476) | soil metagenome | isolation source: 120 cm saprolite under Douglas fir tree site 2 hole 2 replicate 2 | place: USA:California | collected 2015-04-18 | reverse complement strand
CCGCGCCCTGCACACCAGCACCGCACGCAGGCGCGCAGCCCGCGCCACCAGCCTCGGAACCATCACCTACAAGATCACCATCGCGGCCAGGCCAGGCACCCCCGGCCAGCCAGGGCCTTAAGTACGCGGCATTGAGTTCCAGCTACACCAGCGCGGCATCCACACTATGGCTGGGGCAGGGACGGTGTCACCGCGCTTCCGTTCGGCATACAGAGCCCCTGCAATGCACCACGAGGGCGTGTCATCCGTGGCCGCCGGAGTTCCCGGCGTGAAGATGATCTTGCTTTGGGCCGCTTCGCGGGCTGGGCCAGCGGGAATAAGACAAAATGACATGAAGGGTGACAGGGTAGAGATCGTCATCGATGCGGGCGGCAGTACTAAGACGTACGACGTATCCGCCACCCGCGCGGGGCGCCGGGTCGAGGTGGTGAACCGGCGCGGTCTCGTCGAGGTCAGTGAGCTTACCCGCGGCGGCACCACCGTAAGGACCGCGCGGTTCATGGCGAGCCGGGTGCTCGCCCTGGTCGAGCATCCGGCACCACGGCGGGCCGCGGGGACGGAACGCGCCGAGGACACGGGGCGCGCCGTGGACAAGGAGGCGGCGCGCGGCAAGAGGCCGCTCGGCCCTGCCGCCTGACACCCGGGCGCCGCGGTGACGCGTACAGTCGATGCGGGCATCCCGCCGGGCGCGGGATGCAGGGCAGGGAGCATCACATGAGGGACGTCGTCGAGGCGCTGGCCGCGGCGCTGGCAGACGGCCGCGGCGCGGTGCTCGTCACTGTTGTCGAGGTCACAGGGAACCCGCCGTCGCGTCCGGGCGCAAAGCTGCTTGTCGTCAGGGGACGGGTTGAGGCGGGCACGCTCGGCTGCTCCGGGTTCGACGCCGCGGGCGTGGAACTCGCGGCCGGGCTGACGGGAAGCCAGGAAGCCTCGCCCGCCACCATGCGCCGCCGCATTGTGGCCACCCGCGACGGGGAGCAGGCGATCGAGTTGTTCGGCGAGCACTTCGAGCCGGATGCTCAGGTGATCGTCATGGGTTCCGGCCCGGTGGGGCGGGCGGTCGCCGGGCTCGCCGCCTCTGTCGGCCGCCGGGTGCGGAATCTCGACGAAGACGGCGATCCCGTTGCCGGGCTGCGAAGCCGTCCGCCCGGCGCGCGTGACGCCGTGGTGGTGTCCGACCACGAGGCACCCGGCGTCGAGGACGTGCTGCGCATCGCCCTGGAGAGCGACGCGTTCTTCGTGGGGATGCTCGGCAGCAGGCGGCGCGCTCCGCAGGTCACCGGCAGGCTGCGCGACCGCGGCGTCCCTGCCGACCGCGTGGCGGCCCTGCACATGCCGTGCGGGCTGGACATCGGCGGGCGGAGCCCGGCTGAGATCGCGCTGTCGATCGTGGCGGAGATAGTCGCGGTCGAGCGGGGCCGCTCCGGCGGCAGCCTCCTGGACGAGCGCCAGCCTAGAGTTGCCCGGGGACGGGTATGATCATGAACTGGGGGACCCAGATGAAACGGGGTGACCGGCTCATCAGGTCCGTCCCGGCGCGGTCACCAGGTGGCCGCGCCGGGACGGCCCCCGCCAGCGGGGCGCCGCTCCGACATACTCGTTTATACGTTTATATCGTTAACTTGAATGAGTCGCCCTAGGGGGAGTAGCGTCGACGTCATGGATGCCGACCGGCTTCGCGGCGCTGGCCTACGGGTGACCGCGGCGCGGCTGGCGATCCTCGACGTCGTCCGCTCCGCGGATCACCCGGGAGCCGAGGAGATCGCGTCCGCCGTCCGCGACCGGGTCGGCCATGTGACGATCCAGGCGGTGTACGAGGCGCTGAACGCCCTCGCCGCCGTCGGCCTGGTGCGCAGGATCGAGCCCGCGGGAAGCGCCGCGCGGTACGAGGACCGGGTAGGGGACAATCACCATCACATCGTGTGCCGCGCCTGCGGGACCGTCGTCGATGTGGACTGCGTCGTCGGCCACGCTCCCTGCCTCGAGCCCGCGGCAAGCGAGGGCTTCGCGATCGACGAAGCCGAGGTCACCTTCTGGGGGCTGTGCGCCCGCTGCAAGGATCCATCACCTGAGCAGGATCAGATACAGGAACCGAGCCGTGAACTCAAACCGGGAGGATGAGTATGAGTGATCACCGGCCCGTCACGACGACAGACACCGGAATGCCAGCGCCGAGCGACGAGCACTCGCAGTCGGTCGGGTCTAACGGCCCGCTGCTGTTGCAAGACCATTACCTGATACAGAAGATGGCGCAGTTCAACAGGGAGCGAGTCCCCGAGCGGGTCGTGCACGCCAAGGGCGGCGGCGCGTACGGGGTTCTCGAGGCTACAGAGGACGTCAGCCAGTACACCAAGGCAGACCTCTTCGCCAAGGGGAAGAACACCCGGCTCATCATCCGCTTCTCGACGGTGGCCGGCGAGCTTGGCAGCGCGGACACCGTGCGTGACCCGCGCGGCTTCGCTATCAAGTTCTACACCGAGCAGGGCAACTATGACCTGGTCGGCAACAACACGCCGGTCTTCTTCATCCGTGACCCGCAGAAGTTCTCCGACTTCATCCACTCGCAGAAGCGGCGTGCGGACACGCACACCCGCGACAACAACATGCAGTGGGACTTCTGGACGCTCTCGCCGGAGTCCGCCCACCAGGTCACGTTCCTGATGAGCGATCGCGGCACCCCGGCCAGCTGGCGGCATATGAACGGCTATGGCAGCCACACGTTCCTGTGGTACAACGCGGGTGGCGAGAAGTTCTGGGTTAAGTACCACATCAAGACCGACCAGGGGATCCAGACCTTCACCGATGCCGAGGCGAAGGAACTGGTCGCCCAGGATACCGATTTTCACCTGCGTGACCTTTATGCCTCGGTCAAGCGGAGCGATTTTCCCTCGTGGACGGTGAAGGTGCAGGTCATGCCGTTCGCGGATGCGGCGGACTACCGCTTCAACCCCTTCGACCTGACCAAGGTCTGGCCGCACGCCGACTATCCGCCGATCACCATCGGCAGGATCACCCTGGACAGGAACCCGGAGAACTATTTCGCGGAGATCGAGCAGGCCGCGTTCGAGCCCGCCAACTTTGTGCCCGGCATCGGCCCGAGCCCCGACAAGATGCTGCAGGGCCGGCTGTTCTCCTACCCGGATACCCACCGGTACCGGATCGGCCCGAACTACCAGCAGCTGCCGGTGAACCGGCCGAAGGCACCCGTCCACTCGTACAACAAGGACGGCGCCATGCGGTACGAGAACCCCGGTGACCCCGTGTACGCCCCGAACTCCGTCGGCGGTCCCGCGGCCGATCCGCAGGTGTGGAAGGGCGAGGAGTACCACGTCGCCGGTGAGATCATACGCAGCGCCTACACCCTGCACGCGGAGGACGACGATTTCTCGCAGCCGCGCGCGCTGTGGGAGAAGGTGCTCTCGGAAGCCGATCGCGATCACCTGGTGACGAACATCGCCGGGCACGCCGGCGCTCCCGAGGTGACGGCCGACATGAAGGCCCGGGTCGTCGAGTACTGGAGCAGCGTGCACACAGACCTCGGTGCCCGCGTCGCCAAGGAGCTCAACGGAGGCTGATCGCCTGCGTGACGTACGGGGCGGGAGCCCGGGGGCTGCCGAGCAGGGCTCCCGCGTCGAGGAGGAGCGCATCGGATGCTAATCGCTGACTGATGGGTTGCGGGAGCCCGGGGTCTGGCTGGGGCCGGGCTCCCGCGTTACGGAGGAGCTCATCGGTGGCTGATCCGCCCGCCGGTGCCTTGCGGGAGCCCGGGGTCTGGCTGGGCCGGGCTTCCGCCTCCTCCGCCTACTCAGCGCGCTGAGGCTCTTACCTATTCCGAACGGGAGCGGCCAGGCGCGAGCGCCAGGAATGGCGGCTTCCCGCCCGCGAAACCTTCACGGCCGCTTGAGCGCTAGCACGTCGAGCGCAGTAGCGCGGCGTACAGGGTGAGCCCCGGACCGAACGCGAGCGTCACCACGTACCCGTTCGGCGGCAAAGCTGGCCACAGCCGCTCGAGCACGAGCAGGGTCGTGGCGGACGAGCAGTTCCCGTAGTCGGCGAGCACGGCGCGCGAAGGGGCGAGCGCGTCGTCGCTCAGGCCGAGCCGGTCGGCGACAACGTCGAGTATGCGCGGGCCGCCCGGGTGGACCGCCCACCCGGCGATGTCCCCAGGGCCGAGGCCATGCCTCGACAGCATGCCGGTGACGACGCGGTGTACGTGCCGGGAGAGCACGCCCGGAACCCGGGGGGACAGGCCCATGCGGAAGCCATGGTCGGTCACGTCCCACGTCATGTATCCGCTCCCCGCGGTGTCCGTGACCGCGGCCAGGTCGGCGAGCTCCAGGCGAGCGCCCGGCCGGGCGTCAAGGCCGTCCGGGGTGACGACCGCGGCGGCGGCGGCGTCGCTGAAGAGCGCGTGCGCCACCACCTGGGCCAGATCGGGGCGACTCGGGGAGGCTGGCTGCACGTGCAGGCTGGGCAGCTCGACGCAGAGCAGCAGCGCGGGCCGCCCCCGGGCACGCGCGTAGTCAGCCGCCACGCCAAGGCCCGGCAGCGCGGCGTAGCAGCCCATGTGCCCGATGAGCAGCCGCTGCACGCCTGACGGCATGCCGAGATCGCGGGCAAGCAGGATGTCGAGCCCCGGCGTGACGTACCCCGTGCACGACGCGACGGCGAAGAGCCCGATCTCGTCCGCCCCCATACCCGCCGCGTCCAGCGCCCCGGCGACGGCCTCCTTGCCAAGCGGCGGCGCCACCTCGGCGTAACGAGCCATCCGCGCGCCGGTTCCCCAGCCCGACACATCCACGTCAGGCGGGATCGCGACGCCGTGCCGCTTGTGTACCCCGCTCGCCTGCCAGACCCGCTCAGCCCGCGGGTCGGCGCGATAGTGGGCACGGAAGAATCCCTCCCACAGGTCCCGCTGGCCGCAGGCCGGCGGGACAGCATGCGCGATGCCTGTCACCGTCGCTGGTCTCATGGCCGTCGGCGGCGTCACCATCGGGATGCCTCGGCCTCAGGGTCGAGGCCGAGCACCGCGCAGCCGAGCCAGTCGGCGCACACGTCGCTCGTGGCAGGCTGCAGCGCGCCGCAGCGCGCGTCACGGTACAGCCGTTCCAGCGGATGGCCGCGGCGGGTGGCGGATGCGCCGCACGCCTCGAGGGCGGACGCGGCCACCTCCTGGGCCGTGTCGCCGGCGATCAGCTTGGCCCGCCAGATCCAGCGGCTCGCCGTCACGCTCCCGGGCTCGGCGTCCACCTGGCGGGCCGCCTGGCGCACCACCTCCCGCGCGGCGGCTGCCCGCGCGTCGGCCCGGCCGAGACGGCTGCGCACGGACGGCGAGCCAGCGAGCCCGCGGCCCTTCAGGTCCATGGCTGCCGCCGTGACCGCGGCCTGGGCGAGGCCCGCGTACACCGCCGCGTATGAGGCGACGAGCCACTGCGGCATCACTTGCGCCACCAGCAGGGTTATCCCCTCCATCCCGCCGAGCAGTGACTCAGGCGGCGCTACCACGTCCAGGTGCACGTCGTGGCTGGCGGTGGCCCGCATGCCGAGCGAGTCCCAGGTCTGTTCGACCGTGATCCCCTCCCCGTCCGGGATGAGGAAGTAGCTGACCTTGTCGTCCCGCCGGGCGGCCACGAGGTAAGCCTGGGCGTGGCCTGCGCCCGAGCAGAACGCCTTGCTCCCCGTGATGTGCCAGCCGTCAGGGACCAGCGTGTATGACGTGCGCACCTGGGACAGCCGCGAGCCGATCCCCCGCTCCGACATAGCCACCGCGTAGAACGCCCCGTCGGCCGCGGCGCGCAGCACGCCGTCCCTGAACGAGAAGAAGTCCTCGGCCGCGCCGAGTGCCCGGGCCATATCGTCCGGCATGAGCGCGATGGCGCCAGTGACGGAGGCGTGCATGTTGTAGATGAGCGCGGTCGCGGGATTGCCCTCAGCGAGCGCGAGCGCGACTTCTGTGTAATCAGCGAACCTCGCGCCCGCCCCGCCGAGCCGCGGCGGAACCATCAGGCCGAGCAGGCCGGCGGACCGCAGATCGGCGAAGTCCTCGGCAGGAAAGGTACTGCCTGAGTCGTAGCGCGCGGCCCGGCCGGCCAGGCGCGGGGCCAGCTCCCGTGCGGCTTCGATGGCATCGGCTGGCGTCATCCGCGCTCCCCGGGAAGGTTTTTCGTTCCGACGCCCTGGAAGAGCACGGCGGTCAGGCGGGACGGTACCATCCGCACGTCTGCCCGCAGCCGGGCAAGCCAGCGCAACGCGTCGGGGACGTCCGGCCGCAGCCCGCGCAGGCGCAGCGGCACGCCGTGACGGGCGCACTCGGCCACCAGGGCTGTCCGGTCGACGAACAGCGCGGGGTCATGCAGGTTCCGCGGCGCGCCGCCAGGCAGCCGTTCGGCAACGGAGATGGCGAGCACACGGGCGAGCCAGGTGTCGGCGATCGTGTCGATGATGAGCGTTCCGCCAGGCCTGAGCACCCGGCAGCACTCACCGACCACGGCAGGCAGGTCGGTCACGTGCTCCAGGATCTCGCCAGCCGCGACGACGTCCGCCACCTCGTCGCCGAAGGGCAGCTCGTTCGCGTCCGCGCGCAGGGCGTACCGCAGCCCGTGCTCCCTGGCCACGCGGACAGCCGATGCGGACATATCAATACCAACGTGCGCGTATCCCGTCCCGTTCAGGCGCGGGGCCAGCAGGCCGCCGCCGCATGCGACGTCGAGGAGGACCGCGCCGGGACGCGTCGCTGGCGGGACCAGCGCCGCGCGGGCGGTCGCGAGCCAGTGCAGCATCGCGAACGCCCCGCGCGGTTCCCACCACTGGCCGGCGAGGTCGTCGTATTGTGCCGGGTCGTTTCGCGGCCGCTGGCCGGATCGTTGTCGCGGGATCACCCCATGAGCCTGCCGGACGCCACCGCAGGGGCCAAGTAGCGGACGCCAGATTCCGCTACGCCGCGCCCGGGTCAGCTCAGCCGCCGGGGGCGGTGTCGCGCAGCCGGGCGAGATGATCACGCAGGAGCTGCTCCGTCTGTCGCTGGAATTCGAGGATGAGCGTCAGCTCAGCATCGGTGTACCGGGCTGCCACTGCCTGCCACGCCTGCACAATGGGGAGAAAGACAGGACCGATGTCACGCAGCGCCCGCTCCAGTATCGCGTGAATGACAACGCGTCGCCGGTCCCTGGCGTCCCGCTCCCTCCGCACGTATCCGGCTTCCTCCAGGCGATCCACCACGCCGGTGATGGACGCGGTCGTCAGCCCGGTGGCCCTGGCAAGCTCGCCCGCCGTCATCTGGCCTGCCAGGGCGAGGACGTTCAGGCAGTTCAGGTCGGTGGTGTTGATGCCGATCCGCTCGGCGGCCGCGTGGCTGATGAGCTGCATCAGCGAGCCCGTCCTGCGGAGGGCCAGCCCGAAGGCGGCCTCGAGCTGCTGGCGCGCGGTAGCCCCGGCGGGAATCTCCGCATCCTGATCACCGTCGTGCTCGCTGCTGCCCAGGGGGGACGACCCCCCCAGACCCCCCCGCGGGGGCATGCCCAGGGGGGACGACGCTTCGCGCCCCCCCAGGCCCCCCCGCAAGGGCTTGGACGGCCCCCAGGGTTCACTCGGCATAATCCGACTCCCTATTACCTAGGAAGACTAGACAATTATCTACCTAGATGTCAAGTTATCTGATGTAGTTAGAGAAACCCGCAGCGGAGTTCCCATGAATTCCGACGCCCCGATCCTGGCACCTCCGCCCCACGGTGCGCGACATCACCGACCCGCTGGTCTGGCTGGCCTTGCCCGTCCGGACCGGTCTAGACCGGTCCGGACGGGTCTAGGGCGACCCTTAGGGGCGGGCGCCCGGATACGGGATCAGAGGCAGACGGAGGACTCGTGGTCGGCGTGGCCGGTGGGCTCTAGCTGGAACGTGGAGTGCTGGACATCGAAGTGACCGCGCAGGCACGCCTGGAGCTGATCGAGCATCGCGTCGCTGCGGCCCTCGGCCAGCAGGCCGGGATCCACGACCACATGCGCGGAAAGCACGGGCAGGCCTGAGGTGATCATCCACGCGTGCAGGTCGTGCACGTCGGTGACGCCATCGACCTCGGCCAGGTGGCGGCGCACTTCGGTGAGGTCGACGCCCCTTGGGCTTGCCTCGAGCAACACGTCTACGGCGTCCCTGAGCAGCCGCCACGTCCTGGGCACGATGAGAACCCCGACGACAAGGGATGCGATCGAGTCCGCGCGGGTGAAGCCGGTTACCGCGATCACCGCGCCCGTGACGATGACCGCCGCGGCTCCGAAGGTGTCCGACATCGCCTCGAGGAACGCCCCGCGTACGTTCATGCTCGCTGCCTGTCCGCCCCTGAGTATCAGCAGGGAGGTGCCGTTCCCGGCGAGCGCGCCCGCGCCGAACGCCATCATCAGCCCTGAGCTGACCCCCGGCGCGGACGAGAGCCGCCCGGCGGCCTCGGCGAGGATGAACGCGGTCATGCCGAGCAGCAGCAGCGCGTTAACCGTGGCCGCCAGGATCTCGGCGCGCGCGTAGCCGAACGTGCGCCGGTCGGTGGCCGGCCGTGTGGCGAAGTACGCGGCGAGCAGTGACAGCCCCACGCCCGCGGCATCCGCGGCCATGTGGCCGGCATCGGCGAGCAGGACGAGCGAGCCGGTCACGAGCGCGCCGGCGACCTCCGCGATCACGATTATCAGCGTGATGACGAACACAGCCGCGAGACGGCCGCTCTGCTGGCCGGTCGCGGTGTGCTCGTGCCCGTGCCTCGCACCCATGGCGGCCGGTCACCCATCTTCCCGGGACTGGCCCGAACCCTGGGCGAGCAGCTCATACGCGGGATTGACCATGACAGGCCGATCGTCTCGCAGGCCCACGGGGCCGCGGAAGCGGATGCGGGCGCCGCAGATGAGACCGGGAATGTGCGAGCGCCCGTAGAACAATGCGGTCAGTTCACCGGTTGAGTCGGCGATCTCGCAGGCCAGCACCGAGTTCCGCTCTACCGGCCGGATCTCCACCGTGCGCACGCGCCCCTCGACCGTCACCCTGCCCGGCCGGGTCAGCGAGCCGATGGGATTGACGCCGGCGGGCGGTACCGGCCTTTCGTAGTCCACGGTCTCGTCTCCTCCGGTGACCGAAGGGGCGGCCGGCGCCCCGCGGCGCCGCCTGAGCAAGGCCCGCAGGCCCCTGGCTTTCCTCCCGGCCGCCGGCGCTGGCTGTGCCTGTGTCGTTTGTGCCTGTGGCGCCTGTGGCGCTGTCGCTTGCGGGGCTGCCGGCTGTGGCGCCGCCGGCTGGGCCGCTTTCGCGTCGTCGCGCGCGGCCCGTGCCTCTTGCCGTTCTTGCAGGACCTGGAGCCGGCTCTCCACGTCGAACGGGATGATGGTCGCCGCGGCACGCGGGATCCTGCTCACCACCCCGGCGATCTTGTCGGCGGTACGGTCGTGCAGCAGTCGGCCGAGCAGCGGCGAGAAGCTGCGCCGCGGGAGGATCGCCGTCACCTGCGTGCCGGGATCCGCGGCCTCGCGGCTGACCAGCTCCGCGGCGGCCCTGGTCAGCCTGCGGTCCGCGCAATTGACGAAGTCGAGCACGATGCCCCGGTCTGCCCTCAGCCAGTGCTCACGCAGCTTTTCCGCCTGCACGCTGTCGATGACGAAGTGCACCGCGCGCAGGGTGGTCGGCCGGAGGCCGCGTGCGTAGCGCAACGCGGCCAGCGTGGCCAGGTCGAAGCTGTCCACGAACACGAAGACGCTGCGGCGCGGGAAGTTCGGCGGATCGGTCGGCGCTCGGCCGCCGATGTTCTCCAGTACCTGGGATTCCATCCGGTACTCCCGGTTGAGCCGGATGAACGCGAACACCCCGATCGGAAAGACAACGACGACCACCCAGGCGCCCTCGGTGAATTTCACGGTCGCGAAAATCGCCACGACGAGCGCCGTGTACGCGCCGCCCGCAAAGTTGATGACAAGCCGACGGCGCCAGGCGGGCTCCTTGTGCCGGAGGTGGTAGCGCACCATGCCGAAGCCGGCCATGGAAAAGCCGGTGAACACGCCGATCGCATAAAACGGGACGAGGCTGTTGGTGTTGGCGCCGACGGCGAGCAGCAAGGCCAGCGCCAGAACGGTCAGCACGATGATGCCATTGGAGAACACCAGCCGGTGACCGCGCTTGCTTAGCCAGCGCGGCAAGAACGAATCCTCGGCAACGAAGCTGGCCAGGAACGGGAACCCGCTGAAACTGGTGTTGCCCCCGGTGAACAGGATGGCGGCGGCGCCGACCTGGAGGATATAGAACATGATCTGGCCGAAGAGGGTGCTGCCGAAGATGAGCTTGGCCTCCTGCGAGAGCACCGTCGGAACGCCCACTGTGTATGGAATCGCATGAGTGACGTGCGCCAGCCAGGAGATCCCGGCGATCAGGAACGCCACGATGCAGCCCTGGGTCACCAGCAGCTGCCGGGCATTCCGCCCTTCCGGCGGGCGGAGCGCGCTGACCGCATTAGAGACCGCCTCGATCCCGGTAAGCGAGGAACCGCCGTTCGCGAACGCCCTCGCCAGGATGTAGATGGCGGCGAAGGTTATCAACCCGCTCGCGTGGTGCTGGGGGGTTACGATCCCAGCCGCCCAGGTGGCGTGCGGCAGCCCGCCGCCGAACGCCTCGCGGGCCAAGCCCACCAGGATCATCAGGCCCACCGATCCCGAGAACAGGTAGGTCGGCAGCGCGAACGTCTTGCCGCTCTCCCTGACCCCGCGCAGGTTGACATAGCACATGATCAGCGTTGCGGCTACCGCGATGATCAGCAGGGTCGTCGTGTTGCCGAGGGCGTTCCCGAGGACGGGAAAGGTGGAGAGAACCGCCTGGCTACCGGCTGCGGTCTGCACCGCCACGGTGACGATGTAGTCGACCATCAGCGCTACCGCGGCCACTTGGGCGATCCGGGGTCCGAAGTTCTCCCTCGCCACCACGTACGAGCCGCCCGCCCGGGTGTAGACCGACACCACCTCGCGGTAGGACAGCACAACGAACGCGATACCGAGCAGGATCACCCCCGTCATCGGCAGCAGGATCGTGAACGCTGTCAGGCCGAAGAACGGCAGCAACTCGTGCAGTATCAGCTCCGAGCCGTAGTTCGCCGACGAGATCCCGTCGCAGGACAGCACGCCGAGCGCAAGCGGCTTAGACAGCCGCTCCTCGCTGAGCTGCTCGTTGACCAGCGGCGGCCCGAGCAGGCGGCGCTTCACCGGATACCAGAAGCTGTCCGGCAGGACACCGCCCCTGCCGAGGAAGCCCACCGCCTTCCACATCGCCACGGATCCGCGCCCTTCGTCGTCTCGCGCTGACGGGGCCTTCATATCACCCGCGACAGAGGCGGTGCCGCAGCGGGCGTCACCAGGCAGCCGCTGTCCGGGCCAGCCACGGCGTGTCGTTGCTGGCCTGCGGTGATGCGGCATGGCCGTCACTCCGCGTTCACGCGGGGGTGAGATGGTGGTCGCGCGGTCATGGCGGCAGGCTGATATCGCTGCCGCATGTGAGCCATGGGAGGCATAGTCATGACAACCACACCGTCCGCCAGCCCGGTCCCTGAGACGGCGAGCAGGCGCGTCCTGCGCCTGTCTGGATTGCTCAAGCGCACGGTTGCCGATCGTGGCGGGGATTCGCTCGGCCGCCTCTCCGATGTGATCGTGCGGTTGCGAGGGGATGACTATCCGCTGGTCACAAGCGTGGTCGCCACGGTCGGCGGCCGCAGGGTCTTCGTGCCGATCGAGCAGGTCAGTTCCTTCGACGGCGATGTGCTCAAGCTGACGAGCGCGAAGCTGGACCTGCGGCATTTCGAACGCAGGGATGGCGAGGTGCTGCTCCGGGCCGACGTGCTCGGGCACCGGCTCATCGACGTGAAGAGCGTGCACCTGGTGCGAGCATGGGATCTGGAGCTCGCCAGGCGGGACGGCGAGTGGGTGCTCGCGGGTGTGGATACCCGCCGGCCACGCCGGCTGTCCGCAGTCTTTGGCCGAGAACCCGAGGAGCGCCCGTTCCGGGACTGGCGAGATTTCGAGCCGCTCATCGGCCATACGAGCAGCGCGCTGCTGCGCGGGCCGTTCGCGCGTATCCGCGGGCTGAAGCCCGCCCAGATCGCCGATCTGCTCGAAGACGCATCCAAGGACGAGGGGACCGAGATCCTCGGGCACGTGCACGCCGATCCCGAGCTCGAGGCGGACGTGTTCGAGGAGCTGGACGAGGACCTGGCCTCCCGGCTGCTCGGCGCGCGCACCGACGCCGAGATCGCCGAGGTTCTCGCCAGGATGCGTGCGGACGACGCCGCGGATACGATCGCTGAGCTGCCGCAGCACCGGCGCCAGGCCGTTCTCGACCTGCTCCCGCCCGGCGAGCGCACCAAGGTGCTGACCCTGATGGGGTTCAACCGGACGAGCGCTGGCGGCCTGATGGGCGTCGACTTCCTCGCCCTGGCGCAGGACATCCAGATCGGCGACGCGCTGACGGCCGTCAGGCAGGCAGCCAGCCTGCAGCCGGAGGCGCTGACAAGCGTGCACGCGGTGGATGACAGGGAATGCCTGACCGGGGTCGTCAGGCTGGTCACCCTCCTGCAGGCTGACCAGTCCGCGCGGCTAGGCGACATCAGCGATGCCGATCCGGTGCGGGTCGGGCCGGACACCGACGTGGTCGATGTCGCGGTGCTGATGACCGACTACAACCTGATCACCATCCCGGTGGTCGATGACGACTGCCGCATCCTCGGCCTGATCACCGTCGACGACGTGCTCGAGGTCACCCTGCCGGAGGACTGGCGCCGTCGCGAGGCCGCGGAGCCTCCTGACGCGTACCGCGGCGCGGTACGAGGCGGCGAGCACCCGGACTCTGAACGGGAGACGCCGCATGAGCCCGGCAGGCCCCCCCGGGAGGCGCCGTGACCGACGCGAGCGAGGGGCCGCCGGAGGGAGGATCCGGAGGGGCCGTTCCCTCCGGGAACGCGCGGCCTGGCTCTGGCGGCAGCGCCACGTCCCCGGCCAGCCCTCAGGCAAGTCCCCGGAGCAGCCCCCAGGCCAGCCCACAGCGCGCAGCGGGCAGCGCCCAGCGGACGGGAGCGAAGGGCCCGGCGTCGACCGCACAGCGTCGCGAGCCGCCCGCTCCGCCCCATCGACCCCATCAGCCCGCGCCGACGCGGGCGCTTACGACGCCGAGCGCCGTACTTGACGAGGCACATCTCGGCGACATCGAGGGCGCGCTCGGCCGGATCCGGGTGGGCGACGAGCAGCAGAGCGGGCTGCGGCGCCGCCTGGTGACCTTCCTCGCGATCATCGGTCCCGGGCTGATCGTGATGGTCGGGGACAATGACGCGGGCGGCGTGTCTACCTACGCGCAGGCCGGCCAGGACTACGGCTATAGCCTGCTCTGGGTCCTGCTGCTGCTCATCCCCGTCCTGATCATCAACCAGGAGATGGTGGTCAGGCTCGGCGCGGTGACCGGCGTCGGGCACGCCAGGCTCATCAACGAGCGATTCGGCAGGTTCTGGGGCTGGTTCAGCGTCGGAGACCTGTTCCTGCTCAACTTCCTCACGATCGTCACCGAGTTCATCGGCGTCTCGCTGGCGATGCGCTACTTCGGCATCAGCCCGTACATCGCGGTACCCATCGCCGCCGTCCTCCTTGTGGGCATCACCGCGAGCGGTAGCTTCCGCCGGTGGGAACGCGCCATGCTCGCGTTCATCGCGGCGAGCCTGATCCTCATCCCGCTCGCCTTCCTGTCTCGCCCGGCTTACGGCTCGGCCGCTTATCACTTCGTGGTGCCCGGGATCCAGGGCGGCATCAACTCGAACGCGGTCCTGCTCATCATCGCGATCGTCGGAACGACCGTCGCTCCCTGGCAGCTGTTCTTCCAGCAGTCCAACGTCATCGACAAGCGGATCACGCCCAGGTTCATCGGCTACGAGCGTGCCGACACCGTGTTCGGATCGTTCGTGGTGGTAGGGGGTGCCGCCGCCGTCATCATTGTCGCCACCTACGCGGTCCAGGGCACCAGGCTGGCCGGCAGGTTCACCGACGCGCTCGGCGTCGCCCACGCGCTCGGTGACCACGGCAGCCTGCTCGGCGCGTTCTTCGCCATCGTGCTGCTCGACGCGAGCATCGTCGGCGCTTCGGCGGTGACCCTGTCCACCAGCTACGCGTTCGGCGACGTGTTCGGGCTGAAGCACTCCCTGCACCGCAGCTTCCGGGACGCCAGGGCTTTCTACCTGAGCTACACCGCGCTCGTCGTGGTCGCCGCGGCCGTCGTCCTCATCCCCGGTGCGCCGCTCGGGATCATCACCACGAGCGTGCAGGCCCTGGCCGGCGTGCTGCTGCCGAGCGCCAGCGTCTTCCTGCTGCTGCTCTGCAATGACCCGGAGGTTCTCGGCCCCTGGGTCAACGCGCGCTGGCTCAACATCGCCGCCAGCTTCATCATCGCGGTCCTGCTCATGCTCTCGGGCACCCTCGTCGTCTCCACGCTGTTCTCCAGCATCAACGTCACCCAGCTCACGATCTGGCTGTCTGTCGCGGAAGTCGTCTGCGCGGTGGCGGTAGCCGCGGGGCTACGGATCATGCGCGCTCGCCGGGGTACGCCCCCCGCTCCAGTCAGCCAGGCCAGCCGGGAGAATCGCACCAACTGGCGGATGCCGCCACTGGCCCTGCTCAAGCCCGTGGAGTGGTCCGCGGGCACCAAGATCGGCGTGCTGGTGCTGCGCGGCTACCTCGTCGTCTCCGTCCTGCTCCTGGTGGTCAAGGCCGTCCAGCTCGGCGGCGGCTGATCCGCCGCCCGCGCATGACAGGCGGGAAGGCCCCGGACGTTTGGTCACCATGAACGCGCCGGGTTACAGTTGAGCGCCGGGCCCTGACTGGCTTCAATGCCATGCGGGCCCTTGCCGGATCGTGCATGGCCGACCGCGTTGTTCAGGAAGCGGCGCCGAGCGAAGGAGGTGGGGACCGTGTCAGACGGAAGTGATAGTTGCAGTACCAGCGATCCTCACGAACTCGCGCAGACCCGCAGTGCTGACCCCAAAGACATGGGCTGACCGCGACAGGTGCTGACCGGAACGTTTTCTGGTCGCCTGTGGATCACGTGGTAGCTGCCTGAACTGTCACGGCGCTCCCGTTCGGTAAATGTTGCCTGCCCTAGGGCATCTCGTTCATGGTGCCAGCTGGCTTACAGCGACGTTCCTGTCTCGGTCGGCGATGCCGGATCTGTGCCCGAATGCCCCATAAGGGGAGATCGGGAGACTGTCATGGCACGTTTTCCATTCGGCAGCTGGTCACAGCGGCGCGCGGCATTCCGCGAGACAGCGGCGGCCACCGGGACCGCCGTGCGGGACTGCGCGGACGCTGGCGATATCCGGGGCGCGTTCGGCACGGTGAAGGCGGACGCGGCGGACCGGCCGGCCGGCTGGGGCCGGCGGCTCCGCTACCTGCTGGCGATCATGGGTCCCGGGCTGATCGTCATGGTCGGCGACAACGACGCCGGCGGCGTCGCCACCTACACCCAGGCTGGCCAGGACTACGGCACGCGCCTGCTCTGGGTGCTCGCGCTGCTCATCCCGGTCCTCATCGTCAACCAGGAAATGGTGGTCAGGCTCGGCGCGGTCAGCGGAGTTGGGCATGCCCGGCTCATCCATGAGCGGTTCGGGCGATTCTGGGCCGCCTTCTCCGTCGGCGACCTGGCGCTCGTCAACGGCCTGACGATCGTCACGGAATTCATCGGGATCGCACTGGCCGGCGACTACTTCGGCGTGCCGCGCTGGCTCAGCGTTCCCGGCGCCGCGGCGCTGCTCGTCGCATTCACCGTCACCGGCAGCTTCCGGCGCTGGGAGCGCTGCCTGTACGCACTGATCGCTGTCAACGTGCTGATGATCCCGCTGATCCTCGCCGCGCACCCACGGCCGGGCCCGATAGTCCATGACTTCCTCGTTCCGGGGATTCCGGGCGGGCTGAACGCGGGCGTGCTGCTGCTCGTCATCGCCATGGTGGGCACCACGGTCGCGCCGTGGCAGCTGTTCTTCCAGCAGTCCAACGTCGTGGACAAGCGCATCACGCCGCGCTGGATCTCCTATGAGCGCGCGGACACCGTGATCGGCTCCTTCGTGGTGGTGATCGGCGCCATAGTGCTCATGGCGGTGACCGCGTCCGGCTTCGCCGGAACGCCGCTGCATGGGAGGTTCACCGACGCGGGGGGCGTGGCCGCGGGCCTCGCGCGAACGCTCGGCCACCACGCGGGCGGCATGTTCGCGCTGCTGCTGCTCGACGCGTCGCTGATCGGCGCCGCCGCGGTCACGCTCGCCACGTCGTACGCCCTGGGCGACATCGTCGGGGCGAAGCATTCGCTGCACCGCGGCATCAAGGACGCGCCGCTCTTCTACGGCGTCTACGCGTTCTTCCTCGCCGCCGCGGGAACGGTCGTGCTGATCCCTGGGGCGCCGCTCGGGCTGATCACCGAGGGAGTGCAGGCGCTGGCCGGCGTGCTGCTGCCGTCGGCCACCGTGTTCCTCGTGCTGCTCTGCAACGACGCCGACGTCCTCGGCCCCTGGGTGAACAGGCCATGGCACAACGCCGTCGCCGGCGTGATCATCAGCGTGCTCGTGCTGCTCTCGGTCGTGCTCACCGTGGCCACGCTTTTCCCCGGCCTGAGCGGCGGCCAGCTCGCCGCGATGCTGGCCGGCGGCGCGGCCGCGGGGCTCGCGGGGGCCGGCGGCTGGGCACTGGCCCGCTGGCGGGCGCGGCGGCGGCTGCCAGGCGACCCGGAGGAGGAACTTGACACCGGCGTCGTGCTCGAGGCCGAGCGGCTGACCTGGCGCATGCCGCCGCTGTCCGAGCTGCGCAGGCCGGCCTGGTCCACCGGCCGCAAGCTCGGGATGGTCACCCTCCGCTGCTACCTGTTCGGCGCCGTTTCGCTGGTGATCGTCAAGATCGTCCAGCTATCGATGGCGCACTGACCCGGGCGCGGCGCCCAGGCCCCTGAATCTGTCAGTCCCAAAGGCTAGCCTGGGCCTGACCAGGCCTAGCGGGCCATCCCGAGACACGCCCAGGAAGCACACCTTGCCCACTGTAAGTCTGCCTAGCTGTGCTGTTGCGTTCGCCGCGTTCTGCAACGCCATGCAGCGCGCTGTCCTGATCCAGCGGGTGAACCGATCCGACAAAGAGTTCCACTTCCAGAACTGGGTCGGAGCGCGCCTAGATGATGCTGGCCTCCAGCACGACTCACCAGGCCGCAACAGCTACCCCGACTACACCCTCGTACACCATCCGGAGGGCTATGAGGTTAAAGGACTCCGCTGGCCCGGACGGGAAGCAAGTTACGACTCCAACAGCCGGGTACCGACTGGTATACACAATGGACGCACCATCTGGTACGTTTTCGGCCGGTACCCGGCAGACACCGACGACGCTGAGTATCCCGTTGTCGACCTCGTACTGTGCCACGGCGACTTCCTCAACGCCGACCACACCTATGCGCACAAGAACAGGAGCTTCAAGGGCTTCGGCTCATACGGTGACCTGCTCGTCCGTGATCGCAAAATGTACGTCGCCCCGACACCGTTTGCGCTGACGAACGGAACGACCGGCCTCGCAACGCTCATCGTCCCTGCGGGGCTCACACTCGACGGCGACCTGGAACAGGTTGGCGAATTCACGAGAACCGAGACAGAGTTCGTGGTGATCGGCTACTTTTTTGACATGCGTTCCAACAAGCTGACGCCCGAAACCGCCCGCAATCCTTCTGCGGGTAGAGAGCATCGCTTTGCCGCATACCGGATGAAGGGCGTGGGCGGCGGTACCGTCAGCATGGGGAGCCTCGATCAGGATGGTGACGAGCTGGCATACGGTGATGACGAATGACGCTTTTCGATCTGATATCACCGCTCGCGGGACAAGCAACAGAAATCAGGCTTGCCAGTGTACCGCAAATAACCGCTCTGGAGAATGATTTTCCGGCCGTCACGCTAAGCCGGATTGGAGAGCACGAGTCGTGGCGCAAGGAAATCCACCGGCCTGCGACGAGCACGCATAAATGGTGGGCGAAGCGGCTGGGTACCGTTTTTCGTGGAATCCTGTGCTCGGCGGTAACCGAGGACAGCCTCGGGGCGATAGATGCATACAGCTCCGCAGCCAGGCTAGACGGCCTCACCGTCTTCGACCCTTTCGCTGGCTCGGGAACTACGATCATCGAAGCAGCAAAACTCGGCGCGCGCGCCATCGGATGGGACATTAACCCAGTCGCCACACTCGTCCAGCGTCAGGCACTGCAGCGGTGGGACACTTCTGAGCTGCGCCGCGCATATGACCTAATAGAGAAGACTTGCCGCACGGAGATCGACCGTGTTCACCGGGCCGAAGCCGGTGAGACTGTCCTGTACTACTTCTGGGTCGCGAGCGCTGCCTGCCCTGAATGTCAAGCGAAAACGCGGCTCTTCTCGACGCACGTATACTCGCAGAACGCCTACCCAAAACGAGTTCCGGACGCGCAGATCGTCTGCCCGACATGCCTTGAGGTTATGCCAGGGAGGTATGATTTCGAGGTGGCGATGTGCCGCAACGGCCACCGTATCAAGCGACTGGGTGCCGTTAGGCGCAGCATCATGACCTGTGTGAACGGACACACCTCGAAAGTGCTCACTGCCCTTGCGGGCAGCCCGCCGTCCTGCGAGATGTATGCCAAGCTCGTTCTGGGATTCAACGGCTGCAAGCGCTACGAGCCCATCAGTGAATTTGACCGATCCCTCTACCTGGAGTGCTCTGAACTGCTCAGGAAAGCCGGACCGCGGCTGATCCTGCCAGCGGGAGAACTCGACGACGGGGAGAACACCCGTCAGGCGATTCGCTGGGGCTACACAAGATGGCGGCAATTCTTTAACGACCGGCAGCTTTATTCGCTCGGATTGCTAGCAGCGGCGATCCGTGACCTCGGCACAGGCGAAGCAGAGCGTGAGGCGCTAGTGGCCCTCTTCTCTGGCAGCCTTGAATTCAACAATATGTTCTGCTCATTTAAAGGAGAAGGAACTGGTGCTGTCCGGCACATGTTCAGCCACCACATCCTGAAACCGGAGAGGACACCCCTGGAAGCCCACCCGTGGGGGACTCCCGCCTCATCCGGGTCTTTCTCAACTCTCTACCAGAGCCGCCTACTACGTGCACATGCCTACAAGAAGGCTCCTGCTGACCAGATTCTGTCAGGCCAGAGTGTCCGGCGAATCGAAGGGATTTCCCTGCCTACAGAAGCTGCGGTGGCCGACGCCTGGCCCGCAGCAGGACTTGCACACGGAGTGATCTACCTCCGCACCGGTGACTCATCACGCACCGACCTGCCTGATTGTTCAGTTGACCTGATTGTCACCGACCCTCCATACATGGACAACGTGCACTACTCTGAGCTTGCCGACTTCTTCCATGTCTGGCTCCGTGAGCTGATGCCGTTTCCCGGCTACCCGATTAGCAGCGTGACAACCCGTAGCAGTCACGAAGTGCAAAGTGCGTCGCCGGAGGAATTCCAGAAGACCATCACCCGCGTATGGCAGGAGTGTAATCGAGTCCTGCATGCTGATGGTCTCATGGCCTTCACTTTCCATCAGGCACGGTTGTCAGGCTGGGTAGCAGTCATGCTGGCGCTAGCCGAAGCAGGGTTCATTGTCACAGCCGTGCAGCCAGTTAAAGGGGAGATGACAACTAGCATTACCAAGAATGCTGTGGAGCCCTCAAACCTCGATGCAGTGATCGTATGCCGCAAGCGTGCAGCAGCGGTCCGGGATCCCTTGACGAACCCCCATGCGGCAGCCGAGACAGGAGAACGCCGGTTGGTCGAGCTGCGGTCAGCTGGTGTCGAAGTCGGCGCGGGAGATATCCGCTCGGTTATCCGAGGCCACGTACTTGCCACGTACACGGCAGGTCCGGAGGTCACAGACATCCAGTCGCTCGCGACCCTTGCCGACCAGCTGGCCGACCAGCTGGCGGCACGCCTGTCGATGGCCCGCTGACTCGGCTGCACGGGGCGCGGAACCGGGTCAGGCGGCGACGCCACGGGCCCGGAGCGCGGCGATCTCGCTGGCGGTGAGGCCGACACCGGCGAGTACCGCGTCGGTGTCGGCGCCCGGGCGGGCCGGCGGTCGCGGAGTGCCAGGCGGTGTACGGGACAGCCGCGGGGCCGGTCCTGGCTGCACCAGGCCGCCGACCTCAACGAACGTGCCGCGAGCGGCGTTGTGCGGGTGGGCGGGTGCCTCGCCGGGGCCGAGCACAGGGGCCACGCAGGCATCCGAGCCAGCGAACACCCCGGTCCACTCCGCCCGGGTGCGCTGCCTGAACGCGTCGGCGAACCGCGCCCGCAGGACCGGCCACCCGTCACGGTCGTACTGGTCAGGCAGCCCGGCGTCGCCGAGCCCGAGGCCGCGGATGAGCTCGGCGTAGAACTTACGCTCCAGGGCGCCGACCGCGACATACTGGCCATCCGCCGTCTCGTACGTGTCGTAAAACGGCGCGCCGCCGTCGAGCAGGTTCGTGCCGCGCTCGTCCCGCCACCCGCCGCCAGCACGCAGGCCGTAGAGGAAAGAGGTCAGCAGCGCCGATCCGTCTACCATCGCCGCGTCGATCACCTGCCCGAGGCCGGAGCGCTCTCGCTCCACGAGGGCCGCGAGCACCCCGATGGCGAGCAGCATGCCGCCGCCGCCGAAGTCGCCGAGCAGGTTGACAGGAGGCACGGGGCGCTCGCCTGCCCGGCCGATCAGGTGGAGCGCGCCGGAGACGGCGATGTAATCGATGTCGTGCCCCGCGGCGGCGGCCAGCGGGCCGTCCTGGCCCCAGCCGGTCATCCGGGCATAGACAAGCCGGGGGTTGCGCTGTGCGCACACGCCCGGGCCGAACCCCAGCCGCTCGGCGACGCCCGGCCTGAACCCCTCGACGAGCACGTCGGCCGGCTCGGTGAGGCGCAGCAGCATCGCGACGCCGTCCGGATCCTTGAGGTTGAGCCCGATTGATCTCCGGCCCCGGCTGAGCGGGTCCGCCGCCGCCGCCGCATCCGCCCGGCACTGGTCGGCGCGGTCGACCCGCAGCACGTCCGCGCCGAGGTCAGACAAGATCATGCAGCCGAACGGGGCCGGGGCGAGGCTAGCGATCTCGATGACCCGAACACCGTGCAGAGGGCCCATCCGGCCGCCTTCCCAGTCGTCTAGCGAGATCGTATGCCGAGCGGCGGGGGCTGAGCCCGGTCACGGAACCTTGGCACGTCCACGGGCAGGAGCACGGACTGAGAACGCTTCACGGGCACGCCGGTTGGGTGACATGTCGGCCCGCCGTTGAATTCCTGTTACCTGATGGTCTGATCGCTGTTCTCCTCGTTTGGCAGACTGCCGCACGGGCAGCATCGCTGCGGACGGACGGAGACCTGCCATGGATGCTCAGGGAAGTTCGCCTGGCGAAGGGACAGCGGGGGGCCTCGGGGGGTCGTCCCCCCAGGGCTGCGCTGCGGGGGGCACTGGGTCATCGGGGCCGAGCAGGCGCGGGCTGCTGAAGGCGGGGCTCGCCGCCGGCGCGCTGGCGGGTGCCGGGGCGTGGCGGTCAGCCGCGGATCCAGTGGCGGAGCGGCACGGCCCGCTGCGCCAGCCGGGGTCGCTGCCCTTCCCGGACCGGCAGGCCGGGACCGACACGATTCCGCGGATCGAGCACATTGTCGTGCTGATGATGGAGAACCACTCCTATGACAACCGCCTCGGGACGCTGCGCCGTCCGGGCGCGGACGGCTTCCGATTCGGCCGCGACGGGCTGCCCCTGGCGTCCAATCCGTACCCGGACGGGCGGATACAGCACGCCTTCCAGATGCCAACCACCTGCCAGCTCCCTCGCAGTCCGGCCCAGGACTGGCTGGATAGCCATATCTCGTACAACGGCGGCAGGCTTGACGGGTTCGTCGAGTCTGGCAGCGGCCCGGTGTCGATGGGCTACTGGGAGCAGGCGGACCAGCCGTTCTACTACTCGCTGGCCTCGACGTTCCCGATCGCGGACCGCTACTTCTGCTCGGTTCTCGGCCAGACCTACCCGAACCGGCGCTACCTGATGGCGGCCACCTCGCTTGGCTGGGTCGACAACGCGACACCGGCACTCACCGATTACCCGCCGAACGGGACCATCTTCGACATCCTCGACGCGCACGGCGTCACCTGGAAGGACTACTTCACCACGCTGCCGACGGCGCTGCTTTTCCCGCCGCTGTACTTCAGGAACGCAGGCACGAAGATCGTTTCTATAGCTCAGTTCTTTACCGACGCGGCAGCCGGTACTCTGCCGAACTACTCCCTCGTCGAGCCCGACTACGGCACGCAGTCCGAGGAGAACCCGCAGAACATCGCCCTGGGGGAGGCGTTCGCGGCTCAGGTGATCAACGCGGTGATGGCTGGCCCGGCGTGGGAGCGAACGCTGCTGATCTGGACCTACGACGAGCACGGCGGCTATTACGACCACGTGCCTCCGCCGCGTGCCGTGCCGCCCGACGCCATCCCGCCCGCCGTACCGGCGGGTCAGGGAACGGCATATGACGGATTCGGCAGATACGGGTTCCGCGTCCCGTTTGCGGTGGTGTCACCGTGGGCGCGCAGGCACCATGTGTCTCACCGGGTGTATGACCACACCAGCATCCTGAAGCTGGTCGAAACAAAGTGGAACCTGCCTGCCCTGACCTACCGTGACGCCAACGCCACGCCCATGCTCGACATGCTGGACCTGCGGAGGGCCGCGTTCCGCGAGCCGCCCGCGCTGGCCGAGCCGCTGCTTACCACCGACCCCGGCGCGCTTTCGTGCAGCGTTTCCGGGCCGGGGACCATCCCGCCCCCTGGCTCGGTCACCGGGCCGGAGTAAGGCGCCGTGCTGCGCCCTCAGCGGGAACATACCCCCGCTGGGCGTAGCATCATGCCGTGCGAGGCTATACGCAGGACAAGGATGCCTACATCAGGCGGCTGCGCAGGATCGAGGGTCAGGTCCGGGGCCTGCAGCGCATGGTCGATGACGACACATACTGCATCGACGTGCTGACCCAGGTGGCCGCGGTGACCCGGGCGCTCCAGGCGGTGGCGCTAGGGCTCCTCGAGGACCATATGGGGCACTGCGTTGCCCAGGCGATCGAGCATGGCGGCCCGGAGGCGGACGAGAAGGTACGGGAAGCCGCCGAGGCTATCGCCCGCCTGGTGCGATCTTAGGGCCGGGTATGGCGGTTCCGCGGATCGCCGTCAGCGTGGACCTGGTTATCCTCACGGTCCGCGATCATCAGCTCGCCGCGCTCGTGTGGCGGAGGGACACCGGTCCGCACTCGGGCCGGTGGGCGCTCGCGGGCGGGTTCATCCGGCTGGACGAGGACTTGCCCGACGCGGCGGCGCGGGTACTCGCCGAGCGGGCCGGGATGGCGGCGGCGCCGGTTCACCTGGAGCAGCTCAGGACCTATGGCTATCCCGATCGCGACCCGCGCCAGCGAGTCGTCGCTGTCGCGTACCTGGGCCTGGCCCCGGATCTGCCCGCGCCGACGGAGGCGCAGATGAGCTGGCAGCCGGTCACCGCGCTCACCGATATGACGTTCGACCACGCGCGGATCCTGAGGGACGGGGTGGAGCGCGCACGCGCCAAGCTCGAGTACACCCCGCTCGGGGCGGCGTTCTGCCGCGTCGAATTCACCGTGGCCGAGCTGCGGCGGGTGTACGAGATCGTCTGGGGCACATCGCTCGATCCGCGAAATTTCCACCGCAAGGTGACGGGGGCGCAGCGGTTCCTCGTGCCGACAGGCTCTGTGACGACGCGGGACGGCGGTCGCCCTGCCCGGCTATACCGGCGGGGGGAAGCCGGGATGCTGCATCCGCCGATGCTCCGCCCCGCGCCGGCCTGCCCGCTCACCCGCGAGCCAGGGTTCCCTGGCGGGCTCTGAGGCGGTGCGCGCGCGGCGCGCGCGGCGCGCGCCCGCATCGCAGGTGCGAGACTAAGCGGAGGTCACGCGGGCCAGGGCCGCCCGCGTGACGTCCACGCATCCGGCCGCCCATACCTGCGGAAGGGACAACGGTGTCGCAGCGATCGCCACGCTTCCGTCCTGTCCTTGACAACTTCGCCCCGTACAAGCCGGGCACGACATTGTCCAGCCCGGACGGCAGGTCGTTCAAGCTCTCGTCCAACGAGTCCCCGTTCGGCCCGCTGCCGTCGGTGCTCGAGGTCATCGCCGCCGCGGCCAGCCGCGTCCACCAGTACCCGGACAACGGGGCGGTCGCGCTAACCGAGGCCATCGCGCGCCGCTATGGCGTGCCCGGGGCGCACATCGCGCTCGGCTGCGGTTCTGTAGGGGTGACGCAGCAGCTCCTTGCCGCAGTGGGTGAGCCATCCGCTGAGGTGCTTTACGCGTGGCGTTCGTTCGAGGCATACCCGAACCTGGTGGGCCTCGCGTCGGCGTCCGGAGTCCGTGTGCCGCTACGGGGCGAGACCCATGACCTGACCGCGATGGCCGGCGCGATCACCGGCCAGACAAGGATGATCTTCATCTGCAACCCGAACAACCCGACAGGCACCGTGGTGTTCCGCCGCGAACTCGAGGAGTTCCTCGACCGGGTGCCGCCCACCTGCCTGGTGGTCCTTGACGAGGCGTACAGGGAGTACGTGCGTGACACCGGAGTGCCCGATGGCATGGCCGTCTACAGGGACCGGCCGAACGTCGCGGTCCTGCGCACGTTCTCGAAGGCATACGGGCTGGCCGGCCTGCGAGTCGGGTTCATGATCGCGCATGAGCCCGTCACCGAGGCGGTCAGGAAGACGATGCTGCCGTTCACGGTGAATGGCATCGCGCAGGCAGCGGCGATCGCGTCGCTGTCGGCGGGGGCGGAGGCGGAACTGCTCGACCGGGTCGAAGCAGTGGTCAAGGAACGGGCCAGGGTCCGCGAGGCGCTGCTCGCCCAGGGCTGGAACGTGCCGCCGACCGAGGCCAACTTCGTCTGGCTGCGCCTTGGCGCGGACACCATGGATTTCGCGAGTGCCTGCGAGCGTGCCCGGATCAGTGTCCGGCCGTTCGCACCCGACGGAGTGCGGATATCGATAGGCGACAGCGAGGCGAACGACGCGTTCCTCGCGGTCGCGCAAGGCTATCCCCGGCGTTATTAAGGCCTGCCAGTAAATAACTACGGCGTGTCGGCGCGAGCTGGCCGCGGACGGCGGCGGCGCCGGGCATCGCCGTCGGCGGCCGGGCTGGCGGATAGCGGGAACTGCATCAATGGACCATTGCTGTAGTCAGGTGTGGGTGAATGGACCATTGCTGTAGTTCCGGCAAGGGCTGCTGGCCGCCCGGCCCGAAGCCCTCCTGGCATCACGCCGGGCCGGGGCCACGCTAGATCAGGAAAAACATGTTATTTCCGGACAGCTCCTAACCGTCATCATCGGCGAACGGGCTCGCGCAGCTGTGATCCTTCGCCCGATGAAACGGGTGCTGCCAAGCACGAGTACCCGCACGCCAAGGACTCCTTCGCTGTGTCTCATTCAGAAATGGACGGGCTCAGCGGGTCGGCCGGTAGTCCAGCTTCTCGACGATAAGCCGGTAGAACTGGCGGGGCCGGCCGGGCTGCGGGGCCCGGCTCGGTGGCAGCGGCCAGGCGAGTCCTTCCTCGACGAGCGTGCGGAGCAGGCGCCTGGCGGTCCGCGGCGTGACCTCGAGCAGGTGCCCCGCCGCCTCCGCGTCCACGACGAACGCGCTGTCCGATCCGGTGAGCTTGTCGGCTAGCCGGGCCAGTGTCTCGATGCCCCTTGGCCGGGCCGCGTGCGGCGTCGTGCTCGCCTGGCGCGGGGCCGGCACAAGCGGACGGCCTTCCCTGTCCAGGGTGAACCCCTGCGCTGACGGCGCGGAACGCGATCGGATGAGCGCCGTGCGGGCATGCGCCTCGGCTTCCTGGGCCGTCCTGCCCATTCCGACGCCCACCTCGATCACGACGCCGAGCTCGGCACGGGCCCTGTCGATGAACGGCGGCACACGGAACTCGTCGGTCGCGCTGGCCAGCGATCCCCGCGTGGCGGTGACCATGAAGCAGTGATCGTCCATCGGGCTGACCGCGGCATGAATCCGCTGGGCTTCCTGTACGAGGAACCTGTGGACCGTGAGGCGGAGTTCTTCCCTGGCCTGGCGGGACGTTGTCCTGCGCAAGGCCTCCCGCAGCGTCGGTACCTCGACGACGATGACCGCGAGTTGTGTCGCTTCGAGCCGGTGGTGGCCGCCGAGCAGCGCGGCGGTCCTCAGCGCGGACCGGATGGCGTTCCCCGTGGGCCGCACGGTGATGACCGGCACCCTCGCGGTCGTGAGCCGCTGCGCGACCGAGTGCACGCAGGTGAGCGCGACGGAGGTCTCTTCCCTTCGCCAGAGACGCTCGTGGAACGCGGCGACCGTCGCGGCGCTGGCCGGCTCCTCGCGCACGTGCAGGTTCTGCGTCGCGATGCCGAGCTCGGCATACGCTTCCTCGACGTCACCGCGGTTGAGCACGTCCAGGCTGACACGTGCGAGGTCGTAACGCTTGTCCTGGCTAGCCCGGACAAGCGCCGCGTACAGTGCCGTGCCGTTCAGCGGGACGTACGTGGCAGGGCTGGTGAGCACGCCGGCCCTGCGCGCGTACTCATAGGGAACAGGGCTGGCGAACAGGCAGACGTCTACGGCGGCGCCCAGCCTGGCGACCTTGTCGGCCGCTTCCTGCTCGTCCCGGTAGGCGGCGGCGACCAGCCTCCTGGCGAGGCCGAGACTCGCGGCGATGCCGTGCAGGCCTGCGGAGATGCCCGGCTCTCCTGACATCCCGGGCACCATAGGCGCTCCGGGGAAACCGCTTCCAGCGGCGGCGCCGGACAGCATTACCCGTTCCACGAGGTCATGCGGGCCGACTACGCCGATGGTGAGCTCACCCAAGGGCTGCCGTTGCGCGATCATCGACCGCCTCCCGCCCCGTCGCTGTGGCCCTGCGCCCGCGCTTCCTGGCTATCCATACTGGCCACCGGGTATGTAGCATCGCCCGTACGGCTGCTTAACTTTCGACTGCCTGCCGCTTGAATCTGCGCCCGAACGCTCAAAGCCGCCCCACTTACGTCGCGTGACTACTCGATCGTACATTTCGTGACTCACTGAGAAGATCGCATCAACGAGCGCCCGCGATACGCACGGCGAGACTAGGCGAGACTGCCGGCTGAACGCGCTCGGCGCTGTCGGGGGGCCTGGCGGCTTGCTGACGTAGCGGGTGATCGCTAACAGAGTGCATGTGGCCTGCGTGCCCGCAAGAGCGGCGCTCTACACGGAACCCGCGCGACTAGGCGTGACTGACCACGGAACGTAGGCGCACGGATACCATCCCGAGTGCGCCCGCACTCTAGATAATGACCCAGCGGTCAGTCGACTGTCTCCGCCGATATGTCCGCGCCGAGAGCCGTGAGCCGCTCGGCGACGACGGCGTGCCCACGGTCGATGGGGTACCCCGGGGCGACCACGGTCTCCCCCTCGGCGGCGAGCCCGGCGAGGATGAGAGCGACACCGGTGCGCAGGTCGTGGGCGACGACGTCGGCACCCCTTAGCTCGGAGGGGCCGTGCACTATGACCACGCCGCTGGGGTCCATCTCGACCTTCGCGCCCATCTTGTTCAGCTCGCCAACCAGGGTGTAGCGCCCGTCGTAGATCGTCTCGCGGATGTAGCTCGTCCCGTCGGCGAGGCAGCTGAGCGCCATGATCGGTGACTGGAGGTCCGTCGCGAAGCCAGGGTACGGGCTGGTGATCACGTTGATCGGGCGCAGCCTGCGCTCGCGGCGCACCTGGAGAACCGCACCGTGGGTGGAGAACTCCACGCCCATCTGCTCCAGCTTCCAGCGGACGACGCCGAAGTGCTCGAGTGACGCGCCGACCAGGCTCAGCTCGCCGCCCGTGATCGCCGCTGCCATGGCGAACACGCCGGCGTCGATCCTGTCAGGCATCACCGTGTGCTCGACCGCGGTCAGCTCGCTTACCCCGTGCACCGTGACGAATCCCGTGCCGCCGCCGGTGATCTGTGCGCCCATCCTGCGCAGGAAAGCGATCACATCGAGCACCTCGGGCTCGAGCGCGGTGTTGTCGATGATGGTCGTTCCCGGGGCCAGGGAGGCGGCCATGATCAGGTTCTCGGTGCCGGTGTGCGACGGGGTGTCCAGGTAGAGGTGGGCGCCCCGGAGCCGCCCGGCCTTGACGTGGATCCTGTCGTCGCCCTCGTCCACGATGGCACCGAGCCGGGCGAACCCGCGGTAATGGAAGTCGAGGTTGCGGCTGCCCAGGTTGCATCCGCCGATGCCCTCGATCACAGCCTCGCCGAGCCGGTGCAGCAGGGCGGGAACGAAAAGCACGGAGCCGCGGAACTTGCGCGCGATCTCGGCAGGCAGGACCGGGCTGGTCAGCCTGGACGCGTCCACCACGAGCGTGCGCTCGGCCTCATGAAGTTCCACCAGGGCGCCCACCGCCTGCGCCAGCTCGACGGCGCGCCGCACATCCTCGATAGGCGGCACGTTCCGCAGCACTGTCCGTCCCCTGGCGGCGAGCAGCGACGCGGCGATCATCTTGAGCGCGGCGTTCTTCGCGCCCTGCACGAAGACCGTGCCGTGCAGCGGATTGCCCCCTCGCACGCGGTAGCGGGTCTCAGGGCCCATGGTCATCTGGATGCAACTCCTGTCCGATGGGTGGACTGCGGCCCGGCCGCCGCCGGGTTGATGATGGCCGCCGGTGCCTGACCTGGGCGGTCGCCTACCCGGCTGGCGGCCGGGCAGTCACATGCGTAGACCAGTATTCCACCGGCCCTCCGCTGCTGCGGCCATCCCCGGCGTGTCACACCGGCCACAGGCATCCCCCTGCTGACGGACAACGCCTCAGCGCTGTCTCGTCACTTGCGAGCGACGCCGCCCGCGACCCGGTGGAATGCCCCGGGCAGCGTGTGGCGGCGGCTCGCGATCGCCAGCTCGGCGTCCTCGGGACGTGCGCTGCCCGGGTTGCAGAAGTGGCTGATGGCCATGTGGCTGCGAGCAGGATGCGGTTCAGTCGAGGTCGAAGGCTGCGCAAATGGCGGCGGTCAAGGCTGCCTCCTGCGCTGGCAGCAGGTAGCCGATCTGGCGGCCAAGGGCACTCTTGAGGACGGTCACGATATTGTCGCAGCTGACCACGCAGGCGTGATCGAGGCCGTTCGCCGGGCCCAGCGGCACTTCGGTGGACAAGCCGCGGACCGTGGTAGTGATCGGCGCGACCGTCACCCGTGCCAGATGGGGCCGGACCAGCTCCCGCGTCAGGACCAGAACCGGCCGGGCCTTGTCTAGGCGGGCCGTGTGGATCGGGCGCACTAGTCGAGGTCTAGACGGGCGTGAGTGACATATTCAGCAAGGCCGTCCAGGTCGGGATCGGCGCCAGCCTCGGCCAGGATGGCCGCGTCTCGGGCCGCGGTCTGCCGACGCCGTTCCCGTGCCAGGGCGCGCGCGATGACGACAGCCCTGCTGTGCGCCTGCCCGTCAGCGACGAGGCGGTCAACGAAGTCAACGATATCGTCGGGCAGCCTGACGGCGATCTGCTTGCTCATACCTGTATGGTATCATCTCGGGATGCGAAAGAGAAGCATGTTGGGATGCGTGTCCAGCCTGGCCCGCGAACGCGGGCTGCCCTGAGCGGGCGCGTCATGACAGCTGCGCCAGCCGGTCGAAGACGGGGCCCAGGCGGGCCACGTACCATTCCGGGCGGCATGCCTCGTCCAGGCGCGGCTCGTCCAGGGTCCGGCCCCTGGCTATGGCCTCCTTGCGCAGCGCCTCGCGGAAAGGGGTCCTGCCCTCCCAGGTGTGCATGGCGGCGGCCTGCACGAGCGCGTAGGCATCCTCGCGAGGGATGCCCGACCCGATCAGTTCAAGCAGCACGGCCGAGGAATAGATCAGGCCTCCGGTAGCGTCCATGTTCGCGCGCATCCGCGCGGTGTCCACGGTCAGGCCATGGATCAGGCCGGTGGTCAGGTGCAGCAGGTAGTCGGTCGCGGCGGCCGCGTCGGGTAGCGCGACTCGTTCCACGCTGGAGTGCGAGATGTCGCGCTCGTGCCAGAGCACCATGCCCTCCATGACAGGCGTGACGAGCGCGCGGACCACCCTGGCCAGGCCGCAGATCCGCTCCGACCGGATGGGGTTCTTCTTGTGCGGCATCGCGGAAGACCCCTTCTGACCGGCGCCGAAGGGCTCGGACAGCTCGCGCAGCTCGGTCCGCTGGCCGTGCCGGACCTCCAGCGCGATCGCCTCGCACACCGTGGCCGTGAGCGCGAGCACGCTGACCCACTCGGCAATGCCGTCGCGGAACACGACCTGCGTGGCTACGTCCGCTGGCCGTAGCCCGAGCTTAGCCATCACCTGAGACTCGATGTCCGGGTCGATATTGGAGTAGGTGCCCACCGGCCCGGAGAGCTTGCCGACCGCGACGGCCTCACGGACCCGGACGAGCCGGTCCCGGCAGCGCGCCATGGCGAACGCGAAGTCGGCCACCCGGTGGCCCCAGACGTCGGGCTCGGCGTGGATGCCATGCGTGCGGCCGACGCGCAGCGTGCCCCGGTGCGCGAGCGCGTGGTCGCGCAGCACGGCGACGAGCGCGCCGGCCCTGGCGAGCAGGAGGTCCGTCGCCTCGGTGAGCTGCAGGGCGAGTGCCGTGTCGAGCAGGTCGGAGGATGTCATCCCGAAATGGACATAGGCCGCGGCCGAACGGGGCGTCGTGTTGTCCGCCCATGCCGTGAGGAACGCGATCACGTCATGATCGGTGACCGCCTCGACCGCGGCGACCGCCGCCGGCGAAGGGGGAGGCGCGAGGCGCACCGGCTCGACGGAGTCCGCGGGCACCGTCCCGGCGCGGGCGTGCGCCTCGAGGACGAGGATCTCCACCCGGCACCACAGTTCATACTTGTGCGCCTCGCTCCAGACCTGTCCCATCGCTGGCAGCGTGTACCGATCGATCACACGCCCCATCCTCGCGCATGGCGCGGGTCAGGATCTCAGCCGGCGCTCTGTGCGCCGCGCAGAAGTCCGGCGCGCGCGGCTGTGCTCGGCGGCGAGCGCGAGGACAACGATCACGACGAGGAGCGCCGTCTCGGCTTCGACTGCGAAGGTAACCCCCACGGCGGTGGTGGCAAGAGTGGCAAGAGCGGCCAGAGCCCCGGTCGCGCGGAACGCCACCGGGCCGATCCGCAGGGCGCGCCGGAACGCGACGGTGCCTGCCAGGAACAGTGCGACGCCGCCGGCCAGGGCGAGCGAGGGACCGGCCGGCAGCGTCCCTCCCGCATGACCGATTGCCCGCTTCACGCCCGCTGCCACCGCGACCACGCCAAGCAGTATGGGGATAATAGGAATAGAAGTAGGCCGAACCATCTCGGCCGAACGAGCGCGGGATGGCCAGTCCCACCACGAGGAAGCCTCCCATGCCGAGCAGCAGAAGCAGGCGCTCGGCCGGGAGGTCAGGGGTTCGGGCATTCGTCAGCCAGGCGTATCCCCCGTACATCCACCACAGCACGCCGAAGATGAGCAGCACGCGCAGCGCCCCGGCCACGGTCAGGTCGCGGGCGAGCATTCCGGTCAGCTGGGTGATGGTGAAGACGAAGACCAGGTCAAAGAAGAGCTCGAGCGTGCTGACCCGCGGCGGACGCTCGTACCGGGGGGTATGTCCTCAGGCTGTATCTCTTCAGGCTGGGCGGCCGCACTCATGAAGCTGGCGGGTGCTGGGGGGGTCGTCCCTCATGGGTGTGCCGCGGGGCGGCGATGTCGGTGCGGTACCAGCCGCCGCGCATCCGGATCGCGCCAGCGCACCCGTACGCGGCGGCGCGCGCGGCGGCCAGGTCAGGGCCGGTTCCGAGCGCGTTGAGCACCCGGCCGCCGGCCGACACCAGTCGCCCCGCCCCGTCGGTGGCCGTGCCCGCGTGCAGGATGCTGCCACCGCGTACCCGTTCGGCATCCTCTAGCCCTTCGATGGCGTCGCCTCGCACAGGGGCGTCAGGGTAGCCCTCGGCGGCGATCACCACGGTCACCGCCGCGCCAGCGACCCAGCGCAATGCCGGCGCACCGGCCAGCGATCCGGTGGCGGCCGCGTGCAGCAGGCCGCCGAGCGGAGTGGCCAGCCGGTCGAGTACGACCTGGGTCTCCGGATCGCCGAAGCGGGCGTTGAACTCCACCACCCGGATTCCGGCGGCGGTCAGGCAGAGTCCCGCGTAGAGCAGCCCCTGGTACGGGGTGCCGCGGCGGCGCAGCTCATCGATCGCCGGCTGGACGACGGTCTTCGTCACCTCGTCGGCCAGCCCCGCCGGCTCCCAGGGCAGAGGTGCGTAGGCGCCCATGCCGCCGGTGTTCGGGCCGCGGTCGCCGTCATGGGCACGCTTGAAGTCCTGCGCGGCCACGAGGGGGACCGCCGCGGTGCCGTCGGCAAGCGCGAACAGCGACACCTCGGGGCCGTCGAGGAACTCCTCGATGACGACCGCGCCGCATCGCCGCGCGTGGCCTTCCGCGGCGGCGCGGTCGGTAGTGACAACGACCCCCTTGCCGGCCGCGAGCCCGTCGTCCTTCACGACATAGGGCGGCCCGAACTCATCAAGGGCGTCGCTCACCTGGCCGGGAGTGCGGCAGCCGCGCGCCGCCGCCGTCGGGATCCCGGCGCTGGCCATGATCTCCTTCGCGAAGGACTTCGAGCCCTCGATCATGGCCGCGTCCCTGCCGGGGCCGAAGCAGGCCACGCCGCCCGCCCTGAGGGCATCGGCCACCCCGGCGACGAGCGGTCCCTCCGGGCCGATGACGACCAGGTCGGCGCCTAGCCGGGTGGCAAGGGCGGTGACGTCTCCCGGATCGGTCATCGTGACCGGGTGAGTGCCGGCGATCGCGGCGATGCCCGGATTGCCCGGCGCCGCGTGCAGCGTGGTGACCTCGGGGTCGCGGGCAAGCGCACGGGCCAGGGCATGCTCGCGGCCGCCTGAGCCGAGGACGAGGACTCGCACGGCGCGAGCCTACCCGCGCGGCCTGCGGCCTGGGGAGGGCTAGACGAGCGGGCGGAGCTGGAGCGTCTGGTCCCGGCGCGGGCCGACGCCCACCGCGCACACCGGGGCACCTGCCAGGTCCTCGATCACCTTCACGTACGCCTGGGCGTTGCGAGGGAGGTCGGCGAAGTCCTGCGCCGCCGAGATGTTCTCCCACCATCCGTCCAGGTATTCGTAGACGGGCCTCGCATGATGGAACTCCGTCTGGGTCAGGGGGATCTCGTCGTGCCGGACACCGTCCACCTCGTAGGCCACGCAGACAGGGACCTTCTCGAGGCCGGACAGCACGTCGAGCTTGGTGATGAAGTAATCGGTGATCCCGTTCACCCGGGTGGCATACCTGGCGATAACGGCGTCGAACCAGCCGGTCCGGCGCTCCCTGCCCGTGGTGACGCCGTACTCGCCGCCGGTCTTGCGCAGCCACTCGCCCTGTGCGTCACCCAGCTCGGTGGGGAAGGGACCCGCGCCTACCCGCGTCGTGTACGCCTTGAGTATGCCGATCACCCTTGTTATCCGGGTGGGCCCGATCCCCGAGCCGGCGCAGGCGCCGCCGGCCGTGGGCGAGGAGGAGGTCACGAAGGGATAAGTCCCGTGATCAACGTCGAGCAGGGTCGCCTGGGCACCTTCGAGCAGGATGTCCTTGCCCTCGTCGAGCGCCTTGTTGAGCACAAGCCCCGTGTCGGCCACATACGGCCGCAGCCGCTCACCGTACGCGACGTACTCGTCGGCGACTGCCGGGAGGTCCATGCCGCGCCGGTTGTAGACCTTGGCGAGCACCTGGTTCTTCTCGCGCAGCACGAGGTCGAGCTTCTGGCGGAGGATGCCGGGGTCGAACAGGTCCTGGACCCGGATCCCCACCCTCGCCGCCTTGTCGCCGTACGCCGGGCCGATCCCGCGGCCTGTGGTGCCGATCCTCGCGCTGCCGAGGTAGCGTTCTGTCACCTTGTCGAGTGCCCGGTGGTGCGGCATGATCAGGTGCGCGTTCGCCGAGATGAGCAGCCGCTCGCACGTGATGCCGCGCTGCTGCAGCGTGTCGATCTCCTCGAAGAGCACACCGGGGTCGATGACCACGCCGTTGCCGATGACGGGAGTCACGTTCGGCGAGAGCACCCCCGACGGCAGCAGGTGGAGCGCATAACTGTCGTCGCCGATGACGACCGTGTGGCCGGCGTTGTTGCCACCTTGGTATCGTGCGACGTAATCGACGCGGTCGCCGAGCAAGTCGGTTGCCTTGCCCTTGCCTTCGTCGCCCCACTGGGCGCCGACGAGCACGATGGCCGGCATCGGGCCAGTCCCTTCGTCGCGAACAAGCCCCTGCCGGCTCCGAGCGTCATTCAAAACCGACGAGCGAGCGCAGGCCCGGAGGGTTTGCGCGAGCGGTCAGCCCAGGCCATGGCCGCGGCATCCTGGATAGTTATTGTGAATGACGCGGTTGGAACAAGACACTGTGCAAGCGGCGGCAGGGGCTCTTGCGTTCCGAGGCTACCCGACGCGGGATGAAAGCTTCTTATCCCGCCGACCGCATCGCGAGAACTCAGCGCTGCCGGGTTCAGGCGCCGTCGAGCTCCGCCGCCGCGACGGCGCTGCTTTCGCGCAGGAAAGAGCGGCAGCGCTGCGCCTCGTCATCCTCGCCGATTGACCGTGCGGCGGCTGCCAGCATGTGCAGCGAGCGCAGGAAACCGCGATTGGGCTCGTGCTCCCACGGGATCGGCCCCACCCCCCGCCAGCCGGCCCTGCGAAGCTGGTCCAGGCCGCGGTGGTAGCCGGTCCGTGCGTACGCATAGGCCTGGATCACCTCCCCGCTGCCGAATGCCCGCTCCGCCAGCGTGGCCCAGGCACTGGGCCAGGTGGGGAAGCGCGCCGCGACATCCGAAGGATCCAGGCCCGACGCCACCGCGGCCTCGGCCTCCTGGTCCGCGGGCAGGTACGTCGGCGGGTGCCCGAGGCTGTCGGCGAGCAGGTTCTCGTGTTCCATGCGGACATCCTCTTCTTCAGCGGTGGGTACCGGGTCGCACGCTAGCACTGGCGGCCTTGCCGCGGCTTCCTACCCGTTTCCGCGGCCATGGCCAAGACGTTACGACGTGATCATGGTCGTAGTGTGCAGAGAGCTGTGGAGCGGGCAGGGTCGCGGTTGCGCACTCCCGAGCGGAGCGACGTCCGGTAAGCGGCGGCCGTCTCTCGGGCCGAACGCGGTGAGCGCATCCGCGTCGCTGGCACGTGACCGCAGGAAGTAGTCCGCCCACTCCCGCGCGTCCTTGAAGCCGGAGGTGGCGGCCACCCGCGCGCACGCGTCGTCAAGGTCAAACTCGGTGCGCCGTAGCTGGACGCCCGGCCCAAGCAGCGCCCAGTGAGACCCTGCCCGTCCGTAGGGCATCCCGACGCTGCCCGGGTTGATGACCAGGCGGCGATGCGCGAGCCGGGTGAAGGGCATGTGGGTGTGCCCGCAGACCACGGTCTCCAGCCTGGGGTCGAGGTCGCTGAAGACCTCCGCCCACCGGTCAAGGCGGGAGTCGACGAGCACCACTTCTTCGTCATCACGAGGCGTCGCGTGGCAGAAAAGGACCTCGCCCAGGCCGGTCACCTGGAGCGTCCGGGATATCGGGAGCCCGGCCAGGAACTCCACCTGATCCGGGCGAAGCTGGCCCGCCGCCCACAGGGTGATGTCGTCAGGGGCGGCTGCCCGGGGGTCCCGCGCACACTCGACCAGTTCACGATCCGCGTTCCCCCGCACCCACACCGCGCGGTGGCCGAGTCCGGACAGCAGGTCGAGCGTCTCCACCGGCTGCGGTCCTGAAGCGAGATCTCCGGTCAGCACGACGCGGTCGGCCGAGATGACATCGGGCTCGGCGAGCACCGCCTCGAGCGCGGGCAGCACCCCATGGATATCTGAAAGCACCGCCACGCTGCCTGCCGCAGCTTCCATGGTCACACGGTGACACACACCGCACCTGCCAGCCCCCCCGTTCGCTAACCGCTGACGAATCGGGCTAACAGCGAGCAGCAGCTCGCCTAGGTGCTTCAGGTGAGGCGCTTGCCGGCGGACAGGAGGTCCTCGCAGGCGCGGGTGACATCAGCGTGGAGGGCAGCCAGGCTGTTGGGGCGGATGGGAGCAGGCAGAACAGCGGTGCCAGTGCGGCGCCGCTGACCGGGTCTGGTGCCAGGCCAGTTCGGACATATACGGTTCCCCGGTCGTTTCGGCGAGGCAGGCCAGCGGAGACCGACGTTCAGGGGTTTTCCTCGGTGTCATGGTGGAGTCTGCTCACACGGTCGAGTTGCACCTGGAACTCCTCACGCCGCTGCTCGCGCTGTTTCCAGAGCACGGCGAGCCAGCGCAGCGCGCAGGTTCGCCGGGCGGCGGCGAACCTGCGTCGCATGGGGTCACCGTGGACGCCGAGGCCGGTGACGATGCGGTCCCATACGGCATCGCCGATCTCACGGGCGCTGATGTGCTCGACGAGGTCGGCGCACTCGAAGGCGAGGTCGCTCCAGCCCGCGAACTCGAAATCGACGCACCGGCTGGTGGTCCCGTCCCACAGCCAGTTGACCAGGTTGGAGTCTCCGCGGGCGAAGATACGGGGCGCGGGCCCGGTGAGGATCCCGGCATCAGGGCCGTCCCGCCACCGGTCAAGCAGGTGATGCAATTCGCCCGCCAGCGGATCGCAGGGGTTTTCGGCGAGCTGCGCGGCCCAGATGCTGGTGATCCGCTTCATGTAATGGCCGGCGGAGTCGATGCGGATCAACCCGGTGAACTCCCCGCTGAGGGGAACGGCATGGATTCCGCGCAGGGAGCCGGATTGAAACAAGCTATTCCGTTGATGGCAGAATGTTGTAGTTCCAGTCGCCGTGAAAATCATATCTTACGAGAGGTATCGACTGCTTCTCTCGATCGGTTACCTTGATCTTCGTAGGATATTTGCTCAGG
>WNFD01002101.1_pt1 | contig 36982 bp, 29 predicted proteins | sample 5400491 | NCBI WGS metagenome assembly WNFD01 (sample SAMN13153343, study PRJNA577476) | soil metagenome | isolation source: 120 cm saprolite under Douglas fir tree site 2 hole 2 replicate 2 | place: USA:California | collected 2015-04-18 | reverse complement strand
CTCCTGGCTGGGAATTCACGTCTACAAGGGTCACCGACCCGCTGCTCGTGCCTGGCTCAGCGGCTACTTTGATCGGTTGGGCTGAGAATCCATTGGACGCGAGTGATAGTGTGACCATCAACAATATCAATCCGGGGGGGGTCCATGAGACGCTCATCCAGGCACCGCTCACAGTCAACCTCGCAGGTTCGCTAAATCTCCCGCCCAATTTCATTAAGGGACAGTTGATCGATACCGAGGGCAGCAGCGTACAGCTCCGGTACCCAGGTGTCTACGCAATGTCAATCGGAAGCATAACTTTTGAATACGCAGTGCCTGGCATGACCAATTTGCGCATCAGTGGTCTGACCATAACAGAACCACCTGACATTAATGCCGAAGCCCCGGGAGTCGGTTCGTCCGTGGATACCAATTCCCTACCCTTTCGCCTGTACAATTGGCGTAGCAATTCCTGGGACGCCTTCTCGCTCAGCCAGGACACCTTTACAACGAACAATGTTAGTGCGTACATTGGCCCGGGTGGACGTGTCTTGTTGCAGTTTGCTAACCAGGACAGCTCACTCGGTACATTCGCAGTCGGCAAGCCGTCGCTCAACCTGCAAGGGATTGCTTTAGGCAGCCCGCCTGCGAACACTTAGCGTAGTCAAGGGCCTGTGAATTATGCAGTTGCCTACTTTTTGGGAACATTCACAGACCCTGGCGTAGTCAAGGGGAGCGTGTACAATAGAACTATGATCAAAATTCAGCACGTCTACAAACAGTATCACTCGGTGCATGCGCTGGAGGATCTCAGTCTGGAGATACCGCAGGGAGCTATTTATGGCTTGATTGGGCCGAACGGCGCAGGTAAAACTACCCTGCTGCGCATATTGGGAGCATTAATCACACCTACTATGGGCCAGGTCTGGTATGATAGCGAAGAGATCACCCAATCGCCCGGAGCAATACAGCGTAAAGTGGGGTATATGCCGGACTTCTTCGGCGTCTACCCCGACCTGACTGCGGCGGAATATCTTGAATTTTATGCAGGTATACACGGCGTTTCACGCCGCAAGCGCGCCAGTATTGTTACGGACCTGCTCGAACTGGTTGACCTCACACCAAAACGGGATGTCCCTGTCGAGACGCTATCCCGTGGGATGAAGCAGCGCCTGTGCCTGGCACGTGCGCTGATACACGATCCCGAGGTGCTGCTGCTTGATGAGCCGGCCTCGGGGCTTGATCCGCGAGCCAGGGTGGAGTTTCGCGAACTACTGCGGACATTGCAGGGTATGGGTAAAACCATTCTCATCAGTTCGCATATCCTGCTCGAGCTGGCAGAGATGTGTAGCGACATCGCCATTATTCGAGCGGGGCAACTGGTCATAGCGGGGGACGTTGAGCATGTCACGCACAGCCTGGGCGGAGGACAGCAAATTGAGGTGCGCGTTTTGGAGCGAGCTGCAGATGCCCGGCAGTTGCTCAAAGAAATGCCAGAAATCAACAATGTGTCGCATGAGAATGGCGACGGTGAAGTTATCCACGCCGAATTCAGCGGCGATCATCGATCTCTCCATCGTATCCTTGAAGCGCTCATGTCACACGAAATACCCGTTGTTTCGTTCGCGCCACGCAAAGCTGCTGATCGGCTAGAAGAAGTTTACATGAGCATTACGGAAGGAGTTAGCTCTATATGACGTTTGCAGCACTGCTTACCAAAGAACTGCGCTCGCGCCTGCGCCGCGAACGTTTTGTCTGGGTCATCATCGCCTATTTGTTAGTGCTGGGGCTGCTAGGCATTGGCTTCCTCCAGCGAGAAAATGCACTCGGTGGTGGCTACCAGGGTTTCCTGCTCAGCCAGATTGGAGCGCAACTCTACGCCCTGCTCTCATTCGTACAACTCTTCTTGATCGTCTTTATTGCGCCCGCGTTTACCTCTACCTCTATTAATGGAGAGAAGGAGCGACAGACCTATGATCTGCTGCTGTGCTCTAAGCTCTCCGCCTTCTCGCTGCTCGCGGGAAAACTGATTGCGGGGTTGGCTAATGTACTCCTGCTGATTGCCGCATCTATTCCACTTTTCAGCCTCGTTTTCTTCTTCGGAGGAGTTGCTCCAACGCAGATTCTCACTACGCTGCTTGTTTTTGTGATGACCGCGCTGGTAGTAGGGACTTTTGGCCTGTTTTGTTCGACCATCCTGCGTCGTCCCACCATATCCACGGCGGTGGCCTATACGTTCTCTGTCCTCTGGATGTTCTTGTACTGGATAGTATACTTTCTAGCCCAGGGAAGCTCAACCTCTAGCACCCCTCGATTTACATTGAGCCAGTGGTTGAATGTCTCGAATCCAATCTCAGCCCTGAATAGTACTTTGAGCGCCGGTCAAGGCGGAGTCACTACTTTTCTGTTGTTTCGTCTACACCTTGCTCCCTGGCTGGCCTATACGCTGGTGTGCCTTGTAGTAACCATCTTTTTGTTTCTTCTGAGTGCTGTGTTCGTCAAGCCAAACTCACTTGCCCGCTTTCTATCCTGGCTCCGGCAACTGAGTAAGGAATTTCAACCATCGAAAGGCTAGAGAATTATGGCAACCGTTGTACCTACGGCAATCGTCCAGGGAGCTGGTGATGGTCACCAGCTGACCAAAGCCCTACAATCGTGGCGCAAGCGATTATTGTTACAGCAGGTGCTGCGCTGGGCAGAAAATGGTGTCATTACGGGGCTGATAGTTGCATGTCTTCTGTTACTTGTCTCGCGCTTTACTCCCTGGGGAGCTGTCTCCTATTGGGCATCTGGCGTTGCCATAGCTGCCCTGCTCGGCGCATTGGGAGCGGCATTGTGGTATCGTCCTTCCTTTGCTCACAGCGCACGCCTGGTTGATACGCGATTATCATTACACGATCGCTTGAGTACAGCCTGGGAACTGCGTAACAATTCAGCCCCCCTCTCCGTACTACAACGAGGTGATGCACTCAAGCAACTGAGTAAGCATAGACCCTCAGCAGCGGTCTCTCTCCGGCCACGGCGTATGCGATTGATTTCAATCGGTATAGTCGCCGTCGCTCTCGCTCTGCTCTTCTTGCTGCCCAATCCGATGAATACTGTGCTCCAGCAGCAGGCTGCTTTCCAAGCCTCTCTGGCCAGGCAGATAGCGGCCATCAAACAGGAGCGCACGGCAATCGATGGCCAGTCGTCGATTTCAGCGCAGGAACGCGCCATGATCGATAAAATCTTGAGCCAGGCTTTAGCCAGGCTGCAACAGGCAAAAAACGGAACACAGGCACAGCAGGCCCTTGCCCAGGCGCAGGCACAGCTCGATCAACTGCGTGACCCACAGGCTAGCAATAAAGCCCAGGCTCGTGCGGCCGCCAGTTCGTCATTACAAGACAGTTCCAATACTAATTTGAGCGCTGCAGGCAAAGCGCTTGCAACGGGAGACAGCCAGGGTTTGGGCACTGCGCTTCAGAAGCTCGCATCCCAGGTAAATAATATGACCCCCGCACAGCGCGCGCAACTGGCACAGCAGATTGAGCAGTCGGCCAGTCAGGCACTCGGTAACCCTCAGCTCAATGCTGCCCTGCACCAGCTTGCCAAGGCCGTTGCTGACAATAACCCTGGAGAGATTTCCGACGCCGTTAAAGCTCTCGAGGCCGCTGCCGCGCAGGATAGCGCTAACCAGAACACGAACAACAGTATCAACCAGGCTTCTCAGACGCTGCAAAATGTAGCCAATGCGCTCGCGTCATCTACAGATAACAGCACTAGCCAAAACCCCAGTCAAAGCCAGACGTCAGCTCAGGGGCAGAATCCCGGACAAGGCCAGGCCTCCGGCCAGGCGCAGAATCCCGGACAAGGTCAGAGCAACATCCCGAGCCAGTCGAATAATGGCTCTGGCGCGCAAAATAATACCGGGAACAAATCGGGGAAGAACGAACAGGTAGACATTCCAGGGCAGCTTGGCACGGGCACAAGCACGGCGGACGGCAACGGAGGCAACGGTCAAGTTCAGCCCGGGACGGCCGTTCCTTACTCGCAAGTCATTGCAGACTACGAACAAATGGCTCACGAGGCCATTGATAATAGTAACATACCTCCAGATTTAAAAAATCTTATTCAGGGCTACTTCAATTCGTTAGAAGGGCAGAAATAACAGCATGGCAAAAAAAGGTGAGGGCACTTCAGCACAGACCGGGGTTGAGCCGGAAGTGCAGCTTGAAAATCTCGGTGAACAAAATGAGATTGATGCTGCGATTTCTGATACTGGTGCGGTTGGAGAAGGCCCTGGCGAGGCTGATATTGAAGAATTTATGAATATCGCCCAGCAGTTGGAAAACGAACTCTGCTCTATTGTTGTCGGGCAGGAACGTGTTATCAGGGAACTGCTGCTGGCTTTACTTGCTGGTGGTCATGTGTTGCTAGAAGGGGTACCTGGTCTCGGCAAAACATTGCTTGTACGTACACTATCCGACGCGCTCACGCTGAAATTCGCACGCATCCAATTTACACCAGATTTGATGCCGGCCGATATTGTCGGTACAACCATCGTCACCGAGCAATCAGACGACAACGCTGCAGGGAGCCGGCGTATCTTTAGTTTCCAACCAGGCCCCATCTTTGCCAACATTGTACTGGCCGACGAAGTAAACCGTGCTACACCCAAGACACAATCGGCTCTGCTCGAGGGGATGCAGGAACACACCGTCAGTGTGGGAGACGCGACGCGCCCCCTGCCCCGGCCATTCTTTGTGCTGGCAACACAGAACCCGCTGGAGATGGAGGGCACCTATCCGCTGCCGGAAGCCCAGCTTGATCGCTTCTTGTTCAAAGTGCTCGTTCGTTTCCCGAATGCCAAAGACCTGATACGTATTATCGACACCACCGTTGGCACGCAGGCTCTCCGGGCTAAACAGGTCGCTTCTGGGGAACAGTTGCTGCAGTTAATAGAGACGGCCCGCGCTGTTCCGGTAGCAACGCACGTCAAAGAGCACGCGGTACGCCTGCTCCTGGCAACACATCCAGACCAGGAGGACGCGCCCGAACAAGTCCACAAATACGTTCGCTACGGTGCCAGCCCGCGTGGCCTGCAGGCGCTCATCCTGACGGGTAAAGTCCGTGCTTTGCTCGAAGGCCGCTATAATGTTGCCCTGGAGGACTTGCAGGCCGTTGCTTTCCCCGCGCTGCGCCACCGAATCATCCTTAACTTCGACGGCCTGGCCGATGGGATCACTCCAGAGGATTTGATTGAGACGATCATCGAGGAGACCTAGAGGGCCTGGCACCCCTTGCGGGTGCCACTACATTTCACCTCTCAATTGAAGGTGGTCAGATTATTAGTGCGTAGATCTTCCCTTTTTAAACGATGTAACACCGCGATACAAGTGTTACAAGTGTTACAAATGTTACAAGTGCGACAAGTGCGACAAGTGCGACAAACTTTGGTAACACACTAAGGCAGGAGGCGATTACGTTGGTCAACGAGAGCAGCACGGCGCGGTTCCCTTTGGACGCAGGTACGCTACAACGCCTGGATAACCTGGCGCTTATCACGCGCAAATCGAAGGCTACAGGGCGGCCAGGACGTCGCCGGTCCCCGCTCGCAGGCTCATCGATGGAGTTTGCAGACTACCGTCGCTACGCCCCGGGCGACGACTTCCGCCGCATCGATTGGCGAGCGTATGCGCGGCTGGAGCGGCTCTTCCTGCGTATATTTGAAGCCGAGGAAAACCTGACGGTAACGATGCTCATCGATTGCTCCGAATCCATGCAGTATGGGAGACCAGCGAAAGCCTCTCTTGCAACCGCCCTGGCGGCTGCATTAGCATATATAGCACTTAAATGTGAAGATAGCGTCATCGCCGGTGCGCTCACAGACCGGCTGGCGGCACATCGCCGTGTAGGCAGTGGCAAACATGCTATCTGGGCGGTCGGCGAATTTCTCAGCCGCTTGCCACAATCCGGCGCAACCGACTTGAATCGTGCGCTGTTTGATCTCGGCAGGATAGTGAAGAGCCCGGGGCTGACCATTGTGATCTCAGATTTTCTGGCACCAGGGGGCTACCAGACCGGGCTACGCGCAGTAAGCCAGTTACGCCAGGAGGTGGCACTCGTGCAAATCCTCGCACCGGATGAGATCGAGCCTGACTTACAAGGTGACTGGCACCTGCGCGATAGCGAAGGATCAGGCAGCGTCGATATCAGCAGCACACCAGGTGTACTACAGGCATACCGGCAGCGACTGCTCACATTTATGCAAGAACTGGCCTCGTTTGCTCATGCTCATGCTATGACATACGTCATGATTCCCAGCGATACTACTCTTACCGATGTTGTACAGAGGCTGCTCAGGCAGGTTGAGATAGTCAAATGAGAACATTGAAAGCCACACCTCCAACGCTGGTTCTTGCCCGTTCCTCCAACGCCACTGCGTGGCTGAACCTATCCGTCTCGCCAACGCGGCTGCGCCGCTACTGCTGCGCAGTCAGGCGAGACGCAAGGCATACCGTGCGCGGTCAGTCGGAACGAAAGGCACTGCGCATCTACCCTGCGGGTCAGGAGGTGTGATATGAGTCTACTTGTTCCGGCGGCACTCGCCTTTAGCATCATTATACCAGTGATCCTCCTGCTCTATTTCATGCGGCCCAAACGGCAAGAGCGGGTGGTTAGCAGCACGCTGCTCTGGCGGCAGGCGCTACAGGACCTGCAAGCAAGCCGGCCCTGGCAGCGCCTGCGTATCACACCGCTGCTCCTCCTGCAGATCCTGGCGGCGCTAGTGATCGTGCTTGTACTTGCACGGCCGGCAACCTTCATACGTAGCCCCATCGGGGGCAACACCATCATCATTTTACAGGCATCAGCCAGTATGCAGGCTACCGATGTATCTCCCAGCAGGTTTGATGAAGCTAAAAGCCTGATCGCGGATTTGATCGATGGGCTGGGTCCTGGTGACCAGCTCTCAATGATTTCGATGGCACGCACACCACAGGTGATGATTGCCTTCTCCTCAGATAAAAGCCAGCTTACTGCCGCGCTCCAGCGTACGAAAGTCACCAATCAGGATGCTGACCTCGAGCAGGCGCTCTCACTGGCGACATCGCTGGCTGCCGGCCACACAGATGCGCAGGTACTGGTCATCGGGGATGGCCATGTGTTGTCTTCTGATCAAACACTCGTGGCCCCCTTTGCGGTGCGCTACTTGCAAATCGGTACCGATGCCCCGAATGTCGCGTTTCTGGCGCTCGCCTCGCAAACTGTCCAGGGCCGTCTCGTCGCCCTGGCGCAAATCGCAAACTATAGTCACCAGCAGCGATCAATACCAGTCGAACTGTATGCTGATGGTAAGCTGGTAGGCGTGCAAACCGCCGTCCTGGCCGCCGGAGCCAGCGGAACGCTCGAATGGGGCCCATTGCCGCCAACGACCCTTTTGCTGCACGCACACATCATCTCTCAAGATGCTATGACGGTTGACCACGAGGCGTGGGCCGTTGCTGGTGGATCGATACATAGCCGGGTGCTGCTGGTAACCAGGGGCAATAGCTTTCTTGAAGCTGCGCTGCGTCTCCAGCCGGGTATCAACCTCTATGAAACGACCCCCGGTAACTATGTTGCAAACGCGGGCAATTATGACTTAACGGTGTTCGACGGCTTTGCGCCCTCGACCCTGCCGGCAGGCGACTTATTCTTCATCAACCCACCGGCCGGCTCTTACATCTTCGGCCAGTCAGGTGCCGAGATCGATGTCAGTCACATCGGTGCAGGTAGCGACAACCAGAATCTGCTGAGCGAGGTTGATCTCAGCAGTATCCATGTGCTGCGTGTCAGTCACCGGCTAACCTCTGCATCCTGGATGCAGCCAGTCATTGTTACTCCCGAAACTCCGCTGCTGATTGCAGGGGAGCGGGAGAACCGGCGGATAGCGGCGTTGAGCTTTGACTTGCACGATTCTGACCTGCCCCTGCAGCCAAGTTTCCCCATCCTCATTTATAACCTGGTCAGCTGGTTCCTACCAGCTCCTGTGCCGGGCAATGGGCAGGTCGCCCCCGGTACGCCTATCACTGTTCAGACATGGTCGGGTGCACAGCGCGTAACGGTCAGCGGGCCAGGCCAACAACCGGTCACGGTTGCTCCCCCATTTCCGGTAACAGTCTTTGATCAAACGGATAGGACCGGCATCTACACTGTGACACAATATACACCGGACCAGGAGCGACAAGGAGCCTTCGCCGTCAACCTGTTTGACCCGTTACAATCGCAACTGGCACCGGCAGCCCAGCTTCCAATAGTACATAGCACACCTTTTAACCCGGGAGCGCCCTCTGTGCCTCGCGTATTGCGTGAGATCTGGCCCTGGATCGCAGCCTTTCTATTGCTGGTGCTTTGCGCGGAATGGTGGCTCTTTAGCCGCAGCTATACAATGCGAGGCGCTTCGATTCTGGAGCGTCCAGCGTCATCACGTAATGGCAGTCGCACTCATCAATTGCAACAATTTGGAGCGGTTGCCAGTCTACAAAACCAGCTAGTAACTCGTTTTAGAGCCGTGAGGAAGCGGGTTATCAGGGTGAGAAAACGCTTGAAGAGCAAGCCAGGAGCGAAAGGAAAGAGAAATGCTAGAATTTGAGCAGCCGCTGCTGCTATTGCTCTTAATCCCCATTGGCGTGCTGGTATTTCTCACCTGGCGACGTATGTCCCTGCCGTTTCCCGGAGCGCAGCGTTACATGATTCTGGCGAGCAGGCTGGCACTCTTCGTGTTAATCGTCTCGGCTCTGGCCGGAGCGGCGCTATCGCTGCCCATCTCGCGCCAGGCAGTTGTTTTTGTCGGTGATATCTCTGCCAGCACTTCGCCACAACGAGCTTTCATCGAACAATGGATCAATAACGCCATTCAGCATAAGCGACCCGGTGACCAGGTGGGGATTGTAGCGGTTGGGCGTAACGCGCTGGTTGAGCAATCGGTCAGCACACAGATTGACTTTTCCCAGTTTGAGTCAACCCCTGAAACCGATTACACCGATCTCGCGGCAGGGCTGCGACTTGCGGCGGCCATCCTCCCGCAAGATAGCGAGAGGCGCATCGTACTCTTGAGCGATGGCCGGCAGAATATGGAGGATGCACTGCAGGAAGCGCAGCTCCTGCAACAGGAAGGAATCCGGCTCGACGTTGTGCCACTTCCTGCCTCTAACGGCCCGGAGGCACGTGTTGACGGCCTCAATGCCCCAGGTACACTGCATACCAACGAGCGTTTTCTACTACACGCCCGGCTCTTCAGTACCGTGGCGCAACCTGTCACGCTTCACCTCTACCTTGATCAAACGCTCTTATTACAGCGATCGTATCACCTGGTAGCTGGTGAGCAAGATGTTACATTCAATCTAATGGCTCCGCCAGCAGGTTTCCATACCTATCGCATCACCATGGATGCCAAGCTGGACACGATCAGCCAGAATAACGAAGCTGCTGCCTTCGTCAACGTGCAAGGCCCGCCAAATGTGCTCGTCATCGAGGGCAAACCCGGCGCAGGGAGCAACATCGCTGCCGCGCTCCGGGCTACGCAGATCAACGTCACGATTGGTACCCCTGCTGATGTGCCAATAGCCCTGCAAGGGCTGGTCAACTTCGACGCGGTTGTGCTGGCAGACGTGCCTGCCGCAGATCTGGGTCCCACGCGCATGCAGGTGCTCCAATCGTTCGTGCGTGACCTTGGGCGCGGCCTCGTTGTGAGTGGGGGCGAGAACAGTTATAGTATCGGCGGCTATGCTAACACTCCGCTGGAAGAAACGCTGCCTGTGAGTATGGAGATACCACAGCACAAAGATAAGCCCTCTATTGCTGTCGTCCTGATCATTGAGAGTCTAGAGAACGAGTCTGGGGTAAATATCTCTAAAGAGGCGGCCAAGGGAGTTGTCGGCCTCTTAACTCCACGTGATTATATCGGTGTTTCAGAAGCGTCCGGTGGCCTGGTTATTCCCATGCAGCACGTCACAAGTAAGACTGCTATTGATCAGGCTATTGATGCACTGACACCTAACGACCCTCAAAGCTATATAGTAGATCTGGTCGCTGCGGAACAGGCGTTATTGCATACGAATGCACAAATCAAGCACGTGATTTTGTTGGGTGACGGGGATGCCCCGGATAACTATGCTACGCAAGTGCTCAAAATGGTAAGCGAACATATCTCTGTGTCAGTGGTTGGTACGAATATAGGGTCATTTCAGGATTTGACGATGATGCAGCAGATTGCTGTCTGGGGTAAGGGACGTTTCTACCGGGCCGATGACCCGAACGCCATCCCGAAGATACTGCTTGATGAGACACATCAGGCAGCCCGGCAAGCAACCATCAATGAATCATTTGTTCCGGCTATCGTTGTGCCTCATCCTATCCTGGCGGGCCTGGGTTCGCTGCCGCAGTTGAATGGCTATGTCGCGACCACGCCCAAAGCAGCGGCGCAACTGGTGCTTATCAGTCACCTTGATGATCCTGTGCTGGCCGTCTGGCAGTATGGGCTGGGTCGTGTCGTCGCATGGACAAGCGATGCCCTGGGCCTGTGGACGGCCAACTGGCTACAATGGAAGGATGCCGCCCGCTGGTGGGCCAACCTGGTCACCTGGACATTACCTCCGCCCGATAGTCAACTCATCGTGAATGGGGAGGTAACCGCTGGCAACGGGCACATCATCGTCGATCTTCCCACCGGAATCTCACCTGCGCCCGGGTTGGCAAATCAGCAGCAAGTGCAGGTCAAGATTATCGCGCCTGATCTATCGCAGCAAACGGTGACATTGCAACCTAGCGCACCTGGCCGCTGGGAGGGGAACTTCCCAACTACAGGGGTGGGGGCATACTTACTGCGTGTCGCCTGGCAGGCACGGGACAGCACTAATAAAGCCGTCAGCCAGTTGAGCACTACCAGCGGGCTGGTAGTGCCCTACTCACCTGAATTCAACGCCTCAGGAACAGACCTGCGCTTCCTCAACCTTCTCGCCCACGCCGGGGATGGAAGCGTGCTTGGCCCGGACGACTATGCCGCCGCCTTTGCTTCAAACCTACCATCTGTGCACGCGGCTCTGCTGATCACCTTCTGGCTATTTGCCCTGGCAGCGCTCTTGCTGCCGATAGACATTGCGCTACGCCGCCTCTCGAGCCTGGAGTTCCTGGTTGTTGGCTACCGGTGGCTGGCCTCACATGTTAGATTGGGCAAAGCTGCGCAAACGGAGGTGAACCTGGTACTTAACACTATACGTGCCCGCCGCCAGGAACGCAGGAACCATGTAGCCAGCCTCAAGCCGAAGGACGCTCCCGCCGGGATGCTCAGTGACAGGTCACGGACTACTCAGCTTGAATCCGGCAAGCAGGCGACTACGACTGTGAAGAAAGAGCAGAAGTTGCCAGGGAAGCAGCAGGAAGGCTCGATGACGAGCACGCTGTTGGAGGCGAAACGGAAGAGGGGGGACAAGGGGAAGATACAATGAGACAGCGCGAAGTGCCCCCGGAAAGCGAAGCACGCGTCCCTCCGGCACAGAGTGGACACCTGCCAGCAGAAGGTCCTGGCAGCCAGGAGCAGGCGAATAAATGGGTGGTGCTGCTGCTCGCTGCCACCGGTGCATTCATGACGACCCTCGATGGGTCGATTGTCAATATCAGCCTGCCGGCAATTGCACACGCCTTTGGCGTGCCACTCAGTGGTGCTCTCGAGTGGATCATCATCGGCTACCTGGTGGTGATTGCTGCGGTCTTGCTCACCTTCGGGCGCCTGGCTGATATGATCGGGCGTAAGCCGGTCTGGTTGGTAGGCCTGGTCGTTTTCACCCTCGGCTCAGCGCTCTGCGGCGCAGCGCCTGCCCTGGGAGTGCTGATTGGATCTCGCCTTTTCCAGGGGCTGGGAGGCGCGCTCATCTTTTCCGTCAATACAACGCTTCCCAATTGGTGTATGACACGTTTTCAGAAATGCCTCTGCTTCTCATAAACTGCATGTCTGCATACGAGGAGTTGAGGTCAATAAGCGTATTTCTTTGTGGTCTGCGTTGTTCCAGGTCTAAGTGGTGTTTCGCATACGAGCGCATAGACCATAATGTTCGCTCTGGCAACAATGCCATAAGTTCGTGTGTAGGCATGGTTGCATAATGCTGCTCTAAAATGTCAGCTTCTTCCGTACTCCAATCTTTTAACGCGCCTACACGACGACGATAGTACATGCGCTCTACCCCCCATTCTTCATTGAGCCAAAGCACCTGTATCTCTATCCAGTGTGTTGACACTTTGTTTATCTTGACCTCTTGTATGGCAAAGTTGAGAAGAGAACGGCGTTTCTTAAAGCTGTAGTCAGCCCAACCATTTTTGAGTTTAATTAACTCTTCGTCTAAGCTGCCTATATCGTCTTCAATTTCTTCCTCTAACACCTCCTTTGCTTTTAAGAGTCTTCGCCGTTCCCGTTCAAGCGTCTCTATTTCCTGTTCAAGAAGTTGTAACCGTTTCTCTTTTATCTCAACAGTAACGGTGTCGTTTTTCGCTTTCGATTCCTCTATCTCAGTCTCTACCCTTCCGATGTTTCGGGTTAGCCCGCTCTGCTCTTTATCGATGTCTTTTAATGAGTCGTCAATTTGCGCTACTTTTGCAAGGCGGGTTTGTCTCACTGCTGCGGTTGTGGCTTCATACGCTTCAATTTCTCCCTGCCTTTGGCTTAACTGCTCTGCTCGTTCAAGCAGTCGGGTAACAACGAACGTATCTACATCCTCACACGCAACCTCAGCGTAGTATATTTGGTGTCGGAGAAAACCTTCTTTAAGTCCCTGGATGCGGTAGACTCCTGCTGTTTTGCGACAACCCTTATGGACACGTACTTCACCTTGATCTGATTGAATGCGAAATTTCAAAAGCCCTATTTCCGCGTCTTTATCGTGAAAGTATCGTCTCTTGCTTTTTCCCTCTAAGGGATTTCCGTCAAAGTCGGTTCGTGCAAGACGATAGTACGCAAACTCGCGCAGTTCCTTATCGATAACTGGCTCGAAACTTTGTAGTTTATTTCCGTCTTGGTCACGGCGTATCACACCCTTAACCGCTCGGTACCCCCCATACATAGGGTGCGTGAGAATGGAGACGAGTGAAGACTTGCCTTTAATGTAGTATCCCCCGCCAGGATAGCGACTTAACTTAAATTTGCTTATCACACGGCGGTCAATGGATGGGGGAAACTCAGGGAACACAATAGGGGATGTTCTCAGGTACTGGTAGAATAGGCTTATTTCCCCTCCCAGTTCCATATACAATGTAAAGTGTTCTTTCACCTTTTCAATATGCGGCCAGTACGGTATTGCGTGTTTATACGTTTCGCTTAGCGGATCGTAGTCGCATATGAAACCAGGGGGGAGGTCGCCCATACCCGCCCATTCATCATCTTCCCACGCTGCCCGCTCGCGTGCGGGATGTAACCAACCTTTAATATGCTTGGGGATAAACTCTGCCGCTTCTTTGAACTTGTCGCGTAAGCGTTCCTGATCGAAAGGGTCGCGCATGTCGTAAATGTACAGTCTTGGAGAAAGTACAACCATGACAACATCATGTTGCAGCATCTTATCTATAAGCTGGTTATAGTAAATGTGCGTCTCATCACGAAATGGGCGGTTTTCCTGCCAGCAAGCAATAGTACCCCCGTCAAGTTTCCCGCTATCAAGATCATCAAACAACCGTAACATGTCGGGTCGCTGGTCTGGCCGTAGCGTTCCACTTAAACCAAGATCAGCAAAGTACGGAAAAATGAGACTGTCTACCCAACTGTTTCTTTTTCCCCACTTGATAAAGTCTCCCGTTTGCATTTCCCTGCTTTGGGTCTTGTCCTTCTTCGCGTTCTTTGCGGTTTGGTCAGACCGCCTTGCATAGATAGCAAGCGGTCTAGTTGTTCGTAGCTGCTTGACTATTATCAGGTTTTGCTGTTCGATTTCTCTCTCTGGTAGAAATGTCCTCATCTGTCTCGTGTCCTTCCTTTGCTTGGGGTCGCTTCCGTTTCGGGTTGTCTACAAACAGGTCAACTAAGAGGCGGTAAAAAATTTCCCTTTCTTTCTTGGTCATGGCTTCCCCTCATTTCTGTGTGTTTCTGACAGGGGTGAAAAAGCCATAAAGGGACTACTTTTTTTGTGTGCGGCGGGCTGCGGGCTGGTATTTTCAGACATGCGAAACTCCCCATTATGGAGAAAGGAGAGTGTAAAGAGGCATGGAGGTGCTGGTGAGTAAGAACATGCTTACTCATCGGAGTTTGAGGATACCTAATCACTACTATACCCGAAAAGTTATCCATTTGCAACCCTTTTGCGCGGCGAAATTATGGACTCACTATAGACGCTGCTTTAGTGACACCATCTGCTCTCTCGACAGACGCCTCCTGCTGGTCGCGGCGTCCCTGCATCGTAAAGCGTGCGAGTTCGCGCAGCGTTTCGCCACTGAGTTCCATGACCGTATCCAGGTAGACACATACCTGCTGGTGGAGCCAGCGCGCGATAGCTGTGTGCCTCCGGCAGTAGGACTCCAAGAGCACAAGCTGCATGGCTGCCTTCTCGGTGTAGTGCTTGAGCAGGGAGAGTCTGAGGCGCAAGCCAACGGTGAGCGGGGCCGGGCAGTCCTGCATAAGCACATATGCATGCAGAGAAGCGGCGAGCTCGTGCATAGTGCGTGCCACCTTGATGGCCTGCTTGCAGTGTCTCGGTTGGATGAGAGCCTCACATTCAAAGAGCAAGAGAGTGGCTCCTAGCTGCTCATGGGCCTGGAGCAGGGTGCAGTGCGTCACCTGCACCCGGTCAAGCAGCAGTGGCACCTCTACAGAGAAACGGTGTTGCATAGATAGTTCTCCTTTCCTCAAAATCCATGCAGGGCATGGAAGACCTGTAGCACGATCTGCAGTGCGACGATCATACACACGGTAATGACCAGGGCGCAGACGAAGAGCATACAGCCAAGTTGGACCTGTTTCATACGAAGCAACTCCTTAGTGTTTTGGTTCGATCTGCCAATAGCTAAAAGCCTGCGGTAGTTCTCTACCGCCCGCAGTGATCCAGTAGCTCGCTTCCTCCCCGTCGATCTCGCGGGTCGCTGGATTGTCGGGCCGGATGGTGGTGATGATTCCTACTGCGCCGCTGTATTCATGCCCCGCGCTCTCGTTGACGGTTACCTCCGCGTGAAGCGGATGGGGCGCGTAGGTTGGTCCGTCGTCTGCGCCTGGCCTGGCGTTCCAATACTGGCCGTCAAGGATGCGCCCCGCTTTGCGGCGGCCTACACGATAGAACGTAGTCCTGTCTTGAATGAGAGTCGGCACTGGCTTGCGTGACTTGCCTGGCTTGAGCCGGTACAGGGGGGCGCCAGCCTCTTCGATCATCTCTGCTTCTGCCCCTGGAAGCTCGGTAGTGAATTCGCCCCATTGCTTGAAGTGGTAACTTACCCTGGCTTCTTCGCACTGGTCGCGTAAGCGCCTGGGCCAATCAGGGTGCATGGGTCGCGCATGCTTGCCACTTTCGCCCCCAGCAATAACCCATCCTAGCCGATCAAGCCACTTGGAGAGGTCAAGAGGACCGATCAGCGGCTCGGCGCTCACAAAAAGCTGGCTGGAAGCAAGAGGAAGCTGCGTGAGCAGGGGCAGACGTTTTTCTGCTGTGGCCTGGTCCTCCGCTGAGACGCCCACAATAACATGTGGGAAATTGATACTGTTGAAGTCGGCAAGCCCCTCTGGCGGGGTTCCTTCTAAGAGTTCCAGCAAGCGCTCTGGGCGCTTGGTCAGGATATAGTAGGTGTGCCAGCTGTAGTTCCATATGGCGCTGAAGACCTGGCCGATGAATGCACCAGGTACATCCTTGTGAAACAAGTCGCTCTGTGAGCAGACAAAGATGTCCCGGTGCTCCTTCCAGTGGGCGGGATCGGAGAGACGCTCCGGTAGCGTCTTGACCGCCCCTGTCCAGTTCAGGATGCCATTGGCTTGTTTGGTAACAAGTCCACTATAGACGCTGCTGATCTTCGGGTTGGGGTTGCTTTCCATGCGCCTTGCGTCCCGCATGGCATAGCAATCGTAGCAGCCAGGTGAGACTTTGTCGCATCCGACCGTGATGGGCCAGGTCGTATCGGCCCATGAGATGTGTGTTCTATCCGACATAGGTATCTTCTCCCTTTGCTAGTCCTTTTGAGTTGGGTCTTTGCCGCTCGCATTCCGCTTCTTCGTTCGTCTTGTGAGGAACCTTTTCTGTACCTGCCGCTCTCTGTACCATCTCCCCTGCATACAACGGGATCTAAAGCGTGTCACAAGCGCGGGGCTGGTGAAGTCGTAGACAGTTTGCGAGGTGACAACGACAACATCGTGTTCAAAGCACGCCATGAGAAACAGGCTGATCTGTAGCATATCTGCCTCTTGAAACAGGCGGCTTTCATCTGCCACTAAAACCGTCTGTATGCTGCCTTGCCCAATGGCTGTGACAAGCGCTCTCAATCCCTCGCGGCTCATCATGGGTGCCTTGCCGGATACTACCCCAACGTCCTCATAGATGGTGATTTGCTCAGGCGTATATCCTCGCTCCTGGGCGAGAACGAGTACATCATCCGTCAGAGGGATGTGTGTTGCAACTCTGGTGTAAATTGCCGCTTTGCCGGTGAGGGGCAACTGTGGGTCACTAGCTGATTGATGGTCTAGCATCCGCATTGATCTCCTTTGCAGTTATGGACTTATTAAAACATCGGTATATCTGCTCAACCTCTTGTTGAGACAAGGATTTTGCTACACAAACATCTACAGGGACAATAAGAGGATGCGTTTGAAACTCTCCCCTTTGTGGAGAAAGGAGCGTGTGACGAAAAAAGTTATGAGCGCAGTGCATTCCTGATCCCTCTCCCGTAGCAGTCAAGCGTTTCGATGCTCTGTACCTGGTCAAAGAGTCCTACCTGGCAGAAGTAGGCGGATCGCAGAGGAACGACAGCATACATGAACTCTTCTTCGTTTGTAGTAAGAGGCGCTTCAATCATGGCTCACCTGGCTATTTCACTTTGGATAGTGCAATTTGCGAAAATAGGCGCTAAGGCTGAGAATAGTACGAACACACTTCAAAAATCTCGTCGTTTTCGTTGATGTCGAACGATTCTAAAAGTTCGAGAATGTTTTTGTATTTGCACTGAAAGACCCCGATAGAAGAGCTGCCGATCAGCAGGTTGATGCTCACCTTAATGGTGTGGCTCTTGCCACTTGGTTTCATCACACTCACCCGCACCTGGGCGGAACGGGTAAAAATGGTCTTCGTGCGCTGCTCAATGAGTGCTCCTACCTCACTGTAGCTGTAGACTTGTTTCATCTGTTGCCCTCTGTCTCTTTTTTACACTGCGCCAGGTACGTTTCCCTGTCTACTTGTATATCCGTAATACCTTGTCGGTATGCGCTGATGAGGTCGGTTTTCAGTTGCCCTACTGCCTGTTTCACCTCTGACAGTAGGATACCTTTGGTAGTGAGAAAGCGGGCTAACGCTATCATCTCTCGTAAAATATGTTGCTGTTGCGTTTTGCTCAGTCGCCTTGCCAAACGTGCCTCACGCTCCCTTGACCGGATAATACTTGCGCTTGCCTGAGTCAAAGTGTGCTTTATCCAGCATCCGTTTCAAAACCTCTGCCGTCTCAAGAAGTGAGTCAATGACAAATGCTGGATACTGTTCTGTTTCAAGGCTGAGGATGCTCTGTACGACGCTGTGAACAACATCGCCTCGCCGAATAAAGCCCTGCTCGTGTAACTGTTCGCTAAAGCCCTCAGCCCTGCACGCGAGATCAACTGCCCGCTTGATTTCTTCCCGCATGGTATTTTTCCAAAGGAGGAGGCTAGATGCCGCTTATCAACAACAGGTGGATGTCTTTTGGGTCTTCTGGCAGTTTGGTATGCTCATCCCATGCCAATGACGCTCTCTCAATACCCGGCAAGGAACGAAGGATATGCAGCGCTTCCTGGTAGGTTTTGCCTTTTACCAGGTCTTTTATTCGCTGCTGCTGCCTGCTGCTGAGGGCATACGTCCAGGTGCCGCTTAATGAAAGCACGAGGGTTGGTGTGGTATGGGTGGGGATCGCGTGAGTAACGCTGACCTGGATCGCCCCATACACGCTATAGCCGGGCCCTAACTTTTTGAAAGCCTGGGTGCTAAGCAGTTGCGTTGCCTGTTGTTGGAGGGTAGTTTGGTTGTATGTGACGCCGCTGCACGTGAGCGTTGCGGTGACTTTTACGCTTGTCGCTTCCTCATTGATCTGGTGATCCGTGCTCACTTGCGGGGCGCAAGGAAGTGTTTCTAGCTGCTCGTTGTCCTTCAGTTGCGTTTGCAAGGCTGCGGTGACGCTCTGTGTCAACGCGGCTTCTAATGGTGTCGCTGCGTTGGCAACATCAGTTTTTGTCACAAACTGGAAATCGCGCTCGTCCTGGCCGCCAGAAAACGCATCGGTATTTTTCGCAAGGATACCGTTCGCGCAGCAAGTTTCGTTGATGTCATAGGCTGAGATATTGCCCCTACTTCCTGTACTGGTGGCTTGCGCTGAAACTGTGACCTGTCCGAATACTGGCGGGTTAGGTGACGCAGCCGGTATTACTGCATCCTGGTCTGTCACTACCTGCACTCCATTACTCCCCGTTAATGTTGTTCCTGCTGATACGGTTTGCGCTGAGAATAAACCGTTGTAAAAAGTGATCGCGCCGGTGGCCTGTTTGGGGTCTTGATGCCCCCTGCCTGTGGCTGGCACGCTGGCCGATTGCGAAAGCGTAAGTGGGGCAAGTATCCGGCCTGTTTGGAGGGTTGTTGTTACGCTTACCTCCTGCGATTTCAGGATGAGGGTGATGTGCGCGAGAGGAGGAAACAAGAGAACGTGCAGAAAGGAGAAGCATACGAGGAGAAGCACGACACTCACCGGCGCGTAGGCAAGCCATGATCCCCTGTATTCTTTCCTCTGGGGCGGCTGTGGTGCCGGTGCCCCTGCAAGCGTGGTGTCGATTACGCCTTCCTCTTCGTCGAGTGGTTCCTGCTTGGGGAAAACGATGAGTCGATCTGGGAGGTCGAGAACATAGGAGTCTGTGAACTCATGAACGTGAACGGTGCCCGGTTCTTCCTGGGCAGCATAGGGTATGGCCGTGTCCGGTTCACGCTCCTCGTCTGCATCAATGCCGTCTTGTCCGGTGCTATCCATCCCTGCAAGTATCCTGCCAATATCCTCTCGAAGTTGCTGCGTGTTTCTCTGCATCAGTAGACCTCCTCTTTTTTCGCTTGCGCTACAGGTGTACTTTTTCCCCTGGCTTGAGCGGTCTAAACCCGCCGTTTTCGTTTATCATCACCAGGGTTTGATCCTGGATATGTATCTCCATGTCCAGTAGGCCCTTCCCGTTCACGTCTTTGAACGTCAGCGTCACCGGGGTTAAATCCTGGCCGTCGCCAAAGAGTGTGGTGATCGGGTAAATTCTGGCTTTGGAGGGGTCTCCCCCAGGCACTTCTATGACCAACACATGCCGGTTTAAGTTGACGGCGATAAAATGAGACGGGTTTTGCTGGCTGTCGCCATGCCCCACAACCGCATCTGTCTGATAGGTGCGTGGGCGGCTGTAATGCCAGTCGTTGAGAGTCGTCAGGCCCCACGCATAAGCGTAGGTTAATGCTATCCACAATAAACCCATGACAATCATGCCCGCTCCGAGATACACAAGCGGGTGCCAGCGAACGCGGGTATGTCCTTTGCGTGGTCGTGGTTTTGGTAGTGGCTGTACTGTTTCCTGCTCGTCCTCCTCAATGTCATCGGTGTCCACCTGTTGCTGGTAGTAGGTGCCTTGCGGGAGGCCGCGCACAAGCGTGGATCGCTGAATAAATGGCTCGTTATGTGTATGGAATTGCACGCCTGGTATCGCTTCAAGATCCGCTCCATTGATTGGCCTGTGCCGTAGTGCGGATCGCGGGGGCTGTGCCGTCGTATAATCATCATCGTGATTGCGGCCTCTCCCTCGCGGCAGTCCGTCAGGGGGTACTCGTGAATTTGCGCGTACATTGCGCTGTCTCGCCTCTGTTTCCGCCTGGCGCTGCGATGCGGCTCTTTGAGAGCGGTTAGGCAGAGCAGCGTTGGTGGTATTGGTAAGCCGTTGCACATCTCTATGATGCCGGGGTTGTTGCTGAGTGTATTGAAACGCTATTTGTTCTTCGTAGTCTTCGTACATATCATCTGGCACGGTGTAGCGTCCTTTCTTCGTGTCGCTCGCAAAGAACCGGAACAGCCTTTTCGCCCCTCCCTCTATATTCCTGGGGTGTGCCTGGTGCAGAAAAACGCCTGCGCATTTTGTATCGGGATCGACGTACACCCTGGGCAATAACCGCGTATGTGGCAAAGAGCACATTCCTTTACGTTGTAATGTTCTGTTTCCTGCCAGGAATGTCCTAAGAGTTGACAAGCTTCGGGTACACCGGAAAGAAGGTCAACGTGTATCTCTGTCCGGGTTTGCTGTGGTGTTTTGGGAGTAGTGCTCATGGCTGCCTCTCTTTTCTCCATGAGAACTGCGGCGTTGCGAAGTAAAAAACTCCCCTCTGCAACATCCCCTAAGAGCCTGGCTGCCTCATTTCTGCTACGCTGACAGATACACAATGGGTTTGTGCAAAAGGGCGTAGGTAGATCGTGGATGTAGTAAATGGGGAGAGTAGTATGGGGTGTCGCGGTGTCCGTCTCTTGTCGCACAAAAGCCGGATGCTCGTCAAGTGGTAGGTTAAAGGGACTGACTTGCATGTCTCACCTCGCTTAGATTGACGATTGGGGCTATGTATGGCATACTAGGAGTAGACCTTTTCATAGCCCTGGCAGCAAAAACGGCCTAACATACCGCTCTGCTGCCACATGGGACTACAGGGAATTTCTGTTGGTACTGTAGAAGACTTTGGAGAGAGTTGCACAGTACAAAACAGCCGAACGGGTCAACGGGAACGTTTAGCAAACCTATGCTAAACGTTTCTTACTTATCCAACGGTATCATCTCCTTTCAAAGCGCAAATGACAGTGTAAAAAGAGTGCAAACCTCAAAGCGGGTCTACAAGAAGAATTTTTAATTATTGCCTCTGCTGGTCCTGGCCAAGACTCTCACCTGGTCCAGGAAGTAAATGGTCAACACTTTCTTAATAAATATTATGGTAATCACACTCCAAACTTGTCATTCAATAGGAGTATAATTCCAAATAGAAGAAAAATCAAGAGATGGATAGACAAATTCCCTACCACGCGCTATAATTTCCACAACAACTCCTTTAAGGGGAAAAGAAGGCACTCTATGACAGAAATTCTTACTGTAGAGCAGGTAGCACAAGAGCTTCAAGTAAATACTAAAACTGTCTATCAATGGATCAGGGAAAAAAGGCTCAAGGCTGCTAATATAGGAACCAAAGGGAAGGCAAACTGGCGCATAAAACGGCAGGACTTGAACGACTTCCTTGAAAAGGGAAGCACCGACTCTTGATTCAGCTTTTTGCCGCCTTTCCATAGGTCATGTGCCTTTCTCTGTACGTTTATTTGTCCCACAACAATGGTATATGAAAAAGCAGCAAATTTCGAGGAAATCAAGGTTCAGTGATGGATCAGCAACGGGCCAGTTTTGGGTCAGTTGCTTCCATCACCGCCCTTTTTGGGAAAAAGCAATAGACAATTAGATTTGAGGCAAGTACACTGTATTCTGTGAGCGTAGGGAACGGATTGCTATTGGTAAAGATGCGTGAGATGCAGAAAATCCACCCACTTCGAGCCATACGTGAAGCTCACAACTTAACGCGAGAACAGCTGGCACAAGAAATGATAGCACGAGGAATCGGCATCGGGTCTGCGACGATCAAACGTGCCGAGCGCGGGGAGTCCATCGGTCCTGATTCACGACGGCGTCTCTGCGAGTTCTTTGGGTGTTCGTCCAAAGAGCTCGGCTTTGCATTCCCTGATGACGTAGCAAGGCAAAACGACGGAGAGGGTGCGAAGAGAAGTACCATGCAATCTGCTACCTATGATGCCCTTGCTCAATTTATTCAGCAGCAGCGCCTTCGCCTCTTCCATGCTATGGCACCTGGTGCTACCGCTCTGCGTGTTGGCGAGATCATCGAACATGGCAGTCTGTTTATTCCACCTCCCTGGAAGCTGCTGCATGGCTCTACAGCATCACAAGATCTGGCTGACTATCTCATGGAGTCACTGCGTCAGAAACAACGAATTCTTTTGCTCGGCGACGCTGGCCAGGGGAAAACTACCATCTTGAAGCTCGTGTTTACGCGGCTAGCTGACTGCTTTCTCGAAGATCCTTCTTCTCCCCTCCCGATCTATGTCCCTCTCCGAGAGCATTCTTCGTTTTCGGAGGGTGCTCTCGACATTCTCTGGATGCATGTAGGAGAAGAATTTCCGCTTCCATACGAGGAATTTGCCTCACTTGTCCGAAACAAGCAGATCGCTTTTCTCTTTGACGGATTCGATGAGATGAGAGGCGAGATTACACAGCACTCAATCAACGAGCGAGCAGCATGCAAAATCTTTCGTTATCCATCCGTCCTTTCTTGCCGAAAAAGCTTTTTTGATTTTTACCTCACTATGTCACCGCTCCAGGAGCTGTACCCACAGCAGGTTGAGCTACAGCCCCTCGCTTTCGATGATCCCGTCACTCACTATATCGCCGCTTTCTGCCAGTGGCAAGGGCATGCCGGACGAACGCATATGGCTTCTTCAGAGAAGATCATTAACACAATACAGATGAGTTCAGAGCTTCAAGATTTGGCTCAACGACCACTTTTATTGATGATGATCCTTGATGTGCTTACGGATTCAAAAGAAATGCTTGATGAGCAATGGAGCATCATCAAGCTGTATATGAAGTACAGCGAACGCTGGCTCAAACACGAAGCCTCCAAACCTGACTCAGTGTTAAGGTGGAGTGAGAAGGCCACACTGTTGGAGGAAGTGGCCTGGCTCACCTATATGGGAAGTTCAGCCTCGCCCTATTCTACGAGTACCTTCACGTACTCAGAATTGCACCTGTTCGTAAAAAGCGCCATTTCCAGGTATCATGGCATTACAGAGGCACAACTGCTTGATGACCTATGTTTCCGCACACTGCTCGGCGCAGCTGAAGGATCTAATTATGCCTTCCTCCACAAATCGTTTCAAGAATATTATGTTGCAAGCCATGTCTTCAGGTGCATGTGTGGGCGCGATCTGGAAACTATTGAGCATGTTCTTCAGAGAAGTTTGCCGTTCGATATTGCAACCTACCTAAAGAAAATGCTCAAAGAAAGCTCACCTCTCGAAAAGACAGCGATCGCCACAAATCTTATTGCTGTTTACCAGCGGAACCGGACCCAAGCTCAGGAGCCAACAACGCGCAGACAACAAGCTACCTACTTTTTGAGCAATTTAAGAACGGAACCGGCTATTCGGTTCCTCGAACAGGTATGCGATGATGAACCCAACAAGTGGGTGCAAAGAGGCATCATGATTGGCCTGGCTCTTTACTCAGAGAGAGCAGACATGCTTGAGCGATATATTCGGATCATCCACAAAGATCGCGAAGCAGCATCTATCAATATCAGATATCACTTGATCTATTATGGGGATCAAGTAGGAGATATCAATTCCTTCGATAGCTCTGAACAGACAATAGCCTGCCCTGAAAAGACTGTCGCGGCCCTTTTCCGCCATCTCCAAAATGCGCGATACAAAAACGGCTGGGCGCTCGATGTGCTAACATTGTCCGCTCTGCTGGAATTACAGGGGCTATCCATCCTGGACACAAACTCATGGTACACGCCATTCCTCAAAGCCTTCCTGGATCAAGATCACCGAGATCAGATCCTCCTAGAAGAAAAAGGGCGATTAAAACAATTCCTAGAAGGAGCATTACTTGGAAAACCTTGAAGTTGCAAAATACCTCTACGAAATGGGCTATTTGAAGCAGGTCAAGCGAGCTGGATGGGGAATGCTAGGCATCCCCCATCCGGAGAGCGTTGCAGAACACTCGTTCCGTACTGCTATCATTGGCTATGTCCTGGCCTCTCTTGCAGGCGCTGATCCGCAGAAAACAGCGACCATGTGTCTTTTCCATGACACCGCCGAAGCACGAGTAGGCGATTTGCATCGCGTAGCAAGAAGATACCATAGTGGAGAGGGTGAAGAACGCGCGTTGAGCGAACAAGTCGAGAGACTTCCAAGCTCCGTTGCTGAAGAGATTACTGCGCTCATATCGGAATACGAGCATAGAACACCCCTCGAAGGACTTCTTGCCCGTGATGCGGATTTGCTCGAATGCATTCTCCAGGCTCGTGAGTATCAAACTCAAGGGTTTGCAGACGCAGAAGATTGGATTAATGGGTGTTATGCCAGCTTGAAAACTGAAGTAGCAAAAAGCTTAGCAGATGCTTGTCTGCAAACCGAACCCAAAGAGTGGTGGCAAGGGCTAAAAGTCCAGCGATAAATATAGGATATCCATCTGGTTTGGCATACAAGAAGAGTTCCAGACGCTCCATGCTTCTGCTTATGATCCTGGATTGACCTTTCATTGCCATACTGTTCACGAAGTAGCAGCGCTCGTACTGGGCCATTTTATGGTTTGCTGCGTTCAAGAGATAAACCACTATCTCTCTCAATGGGAATATAAAGGACGCTGCACGCCGCCGTGGTAGGAACAGGCTCCCCGTTCACCTCCTGACTGGCTGTACATGCCGTCAACACACTGCACGATATAGCCATCCCCGGGATCGTCAGATTCGTAGAATGTAGAAATGCAGTTAAAATAATTGCAAAAGCCGCTTGGAGGAATAGAGATCAGCTTCCCGGGACTGGAAAAGTTATACCCCCAGGGATTGCAGTTTATGCCTGGGCATGGTGTGGGCGTATGCGGCGGTTGTGTTGGCACTGGTTGATGGGTTGGCGCACTTGTCGGCTTTGGCGTGGGTGTTGGAGTAGGTTTGTGTGTTGGTCTTGGCGTGGGTGATGGTACATGGGTTGTTGCCGGACTTGGTATGATTGCTGCGGCGTGACTAGTACAGCCTCGCAGAAGTTGCCCAGGAGCCTAAGAGCGACCAGGAGGACCTTTGTAGGTCCAGTGAAAAGCCCCGTTGGAAGTCTGGTTGTAGTAGGCAATAAACGCCAGGATCTGAGCGCGCAACTGCTCGACGGAGACGCAGCTCAAGCGCGCAAGTAAACGCCGGACGAGGATGCTGAACCAGATCTCAATCTGGTTGAGCCAGGAGCTATGTGTGGGGGTGTAGACAAAGCGAATGCGATGGCTGGGATCGGAGAGAAAGGTGGCACGGGTACTCATGGTCGCCAAGTGGCCGCTTTTGCCTTTGATGCCGAGATCATCCTGGATGCCGCACTGCTCAGCCACCAGACGTACCAGGCTCTCCGATTGATGGGTATTGAGTTGATCGGTGACAAAGATCCAGATGGCCTTTAGGTCACGCTGGATCGTCTGAGTGATATGGGCAGCGAAGTCCGCTTCGGTGCGTGTGGGACCGATGCTGGGAGCCACAATCTGGCCGGTGGCCACTTCCAGGTTAGCGATGAGGCTTTGCGTGCCATGTCGCTTATATTCGAATTCCTGGCGTTCGACATGACCGGGCAGCATCGGTAAGGACGGATGAAGTCGCTCGAGGGCCTGGATGCCCGTCATTTCATCAGTACTCATGATATGCGCGCCTGCTGCGGCGAGCGCTGGAGTCGCTTCATAGACCTCACAGACGGTGCAGATCTGCTCGGCCAGTTCCGCCGGATCGTCAGCGGGTGGGGTGAGCCAGTAGCGCTTGCGATGGGGGTGTAAAGCGCTCACCTTTTAAAAAGCGCTCCACCGTGCGGGGAGAAATCTGCTTGACGATGCCACGTTTGACGGCTTCATCAGCCAATTCACGCGGCGTCCAGGTACTCACTGGTCGATCCGCCTGCGCCGGGGTTTCACAGGCGAGGGCCATGATCTGCATGAACTGCTCAAAGGTGAACGTCGCTGGCGTTCCTGGACGCTGCTCATCGTTCAACAGCGCTTCAATGGCCTGACTAAGCACCTTTGGCTTGCCCGCGGCTTCGATGGCTTGTAAACGCCTTTCGGCGGCTCGCCACCGATCCCGCCAGCGCCGTACCGTTTCATGATCGACCTGCACTTGCTTGGCTATCTGCGTATTAGGAATCCCGGTGACGGCTAAGAGAATAATTCGACTCCGCTTCACCAGCCGTTGCGCGCTGGTTGAGCGCCTCACGATGTGCTGAAGGGTCTCCAGTTGGAGGGGACTGACATACAACGGGGCAGCTTGAGGGTCTGGCATCGCCTGATGCTCCTTTGCTTTTTCCCTTATTCTATCACCTCTTCCGCGTTATTTCCGCATCGCTGTACTAGTTGTAGCAATGGGTGTCGGTGTTGCGGCAAGATGTCCGCTACCAATGGCTGAACCGATACATGCGAAACACAAAAGGATTGCAAGGATCGTAGCACATCCGATACTCAGTTTGATTTTTCGCGTTCGCGTCTTATACCATCCCCACACACCCGGCCGTTTTTGCTGAGGTGGGAAGCTATTGTATGGCGGCTGGTGAAACTGTCCCGGATGTGCCTGTGTTGGCTGGGTATAAAATGATTGTTGTTGTCCATACGGCAGTTGCTGGGATGGCTGTTGTGGAGACCATTGTGGGGGTTGTCTTTGTTGATCGCTCATATGCTCCTGTCCTCTCTCCGAACACACATACAAAATATTCATCAATTATCAAGAAGATGATTACATATGGGAAGAGCAAAAAGGTTATAGTTCGGTTGAGATGGGGTTGAGATGTATGAAGCTTTTCTCTGCTCCTGTTGATTTCTTACAAAGCTCTGCTATAATTGGGTAATATTAAACAATCATACTCACAGAATTATAGATGATGAGTTTATCCCCGCAACTTCTGTTCTTCCTCAGAAGCCATAGCCTCAATACCTACGGTTCTCATTTAAAATGAGCGAACCGTGGGTCAATAACCTTGTTTCTCGAGATGACCTATTGCCTTTTCTAAGAGACGGGTTATCTCATCAGGGCAATCGTAGTTCGTGGCAATATACTGGCCCTGCCGTACCTTACTCTTGCCAACCTGATTTTTTGCTTCCCGCTGATGACATTGAATTATCGGTAGATCTTCAATGTCATCAGTTACATCTCTAGCGTGCGTAAAAACTCCATATGCTTCAAGCTCCTGACAAAGCTGTGAGAAGTCCTTGCCACTGCAATCCGGTAAATTAGGTATCCCTGCTTCCTCAAGTTGCTGCACAATTCTGCTTTTCGTTCCGCTAGTAATGCGGTCGCCGATAACTTTCCCATCGCAGATGATTGCCCAGGGAATATTGAATTGATGAAGGAGTTTCACGATCTTTTCAAAGTGCGTGTCACTACCCACACTATACACAACAATATCCTTATTTTCTAATGCAATATTGAACTGCTTCTCAAACCATATGGGTAATGCTCCCTGTTCAGTTGGACCTTCTACAAGGATCACACCTCGGCTGAACAGCATGGCGCGGGCATCAGTAGACTGATGAAGCTCTTGGGCAAGGCTTGCTAAGTCTTGAGCACTCCATGTGCGAACGTCAAGCGCGAAGCGGTGAGTGCTAACTCTACTACTTATAGGCCTTGCGTGGTGTAGAGCAAAGCGAGATACATTCGCAATAGCAGCAGGTAGAACGAGTGTCGGCGAATGTGTGACGAGAATAAATTGATTTTGACCGCCTCTCTGTGCCTGAAGCTCGTTGAGTATTGCCTTCTGCATCATTACGTGCATATTCAGTGCTGGTTCATCCAAAAGGATTACCTGTTCATTCCGGCTCGCAATTAAGGTACAGATAAACAGTGCTTCTGCTCTGCCAGCTCCACTAAATGCCAGTAGGATGTCTCCCCAATCACTACGAACACGAATTGACAGAACGACCTTTGACTTCTCCTCTGCGCTTGGCCGCGCAGGGATAATAGCAGGTTGATCAAAGCCAACATCAAAAGAGCGACCTGTTATCTTGACAAATAGTTCCCATATGTCTTTGTATTGCTCTCGGTCGGTTTGAGAACCGTTCTTCTTCAGAAAGAGATACCGTGCCAGTTGTTCTCCACTACTCAGATCAATTGGCTGTTCATGAAGAGCATCATAGGAAAACTTATACTGTGGCTGGCTGCGTATATTATCTGAGAACACCAGAGCACGTTCGAGCAGCAAGTGGAACACAGACGATGCCCCATAAGTACGAGTGTTCTCAAGTGTTACCCCTGTCAATTGCTGAAACGCTTGATGTGTTACCAATAGGGTTGAAGTATATTCCACACGCAAAGGAGGCTTTGGGGTTATCGAAGAGATTGCTCTCAGCAACAACTGACCATCAGAAGGGAACTGATCTTGCTTTGCTGTGAGAATCTGTAAGCAGCGGTCCAGTACTGAGTCATCATAAAAGGAAAAACTGTCAAGATTGAGGCGGAAAGATTGCACATTGGAGCGTGACTCGTACCAGTATACCCAGGTATTCACCCCCTTGTATACAACGATGAGACGACCAGCAAAGAGCCATTCGATATCTTCAGGCAACAGATTTTCTTGCAAAAGCGCCGAGAGTTGAGCCTGTTGAGTCGCCCTATCTGAAGAAATCGAGGTTTCGTCACTTGCTAACTTGCTGACAGCATTTTGGAACACGGAGTCGTTGCAAAGAACTGCGATCAGGAACGTAGTGAGCAGGTTTTTCTCCCACGCTTCAGTGAATTGAATATCCAGGCTAATTTCTAGTGGAACTTGATCGGACCCCCGATATGCACTCTGAGACCAGACGGATCTCCGAGGCTCTGGGTTAGGGTTTACCACATCTTTGACTGCACATAACGCCTGAATGAGATTTGTTTTACCGGAACCATTAGGCCCAACAATGGTATTTAAATGCGGGTCCAAGTTTGACCATTCGAATGTGTCAAAAGACAAAAAGTTCTTGATATGAATGCCGTCTATCCGCAGATCTGCACCTCCAAGGTCTAGTCTCCCAAAAATCTAGAGCAAGTCAGGTAATGATTTCTTATCTTCAGTCTCTGGGGAACAACAGAAGTTGCTGAGCTCATTATACCATGATATCTCCACTTAGAACGCCTTAGTTGAACTCTGCCACTCAGAACACACAGATGGATAATTCTGTATGACAGGGCTAAACAACCATGGTTGTTTAATTACCCAAGCAGTACCTCCGCGACGACTTGTTCTGCCGCTGCGTCCCCGATAAGCAGGGTAAGTTGTTCTTGTGTTTGGCTGATCACCAAGAATAAGATATCCGTTCCAATATCGGAAAAGAAATCATTGTGGAGAAATGTATCGCCATTCATACAAAAGATAGACGGCGAAGAGAAGGAACGGATATCCTAAGTAGCCAGCACAGGTCCCTCCGACTCAGCAAAATAGACCCAGGTTTATTTACAAGACTGGTATCATTTTTGTAACACAACCGTCCAAATGTTCAATTGACAAAACAAGTGCGTGACGATAAAATATCGATGTAATTTTAGCGTCTATTCGATCATAAGCACTTACGAAGGCGAAAGAAAGGTACGACAGAGCAAAAAGTATGGCTGCTTCGGCATGGGTGCACTCTTCTGAAAGTGCCTATCCGCACGTACCGTTCGTGAAGACGTTTCTTGCTTCTCGCGTTGCTGTCGTACCTACAAGTAAGTACTCGCTCACGTAAGTTGGTATGGGGGTGAAGAAGGGAAGAATGACCACCGACCAATTCTACCATCAAATTCAGCAAGGTCCTGTGTTCTTGCTCCTCGGGCAGCAGTATCTCCAGCTGGAATCGGGCAATGACCCGTTTCTTTCTGAGATCGTCCGGAAATTTGGGTCGAAAGATCAGCCCGTTTTGGGCTACGATCAGCTGTTTTCCCTTTTTCAAGGGAAGCCGCAGAGCGATATCGATGCTGCGCTCGCCTGGATGCATGGGAGGAGTGAGCACATCGCTGCCCCCTCGTGGTTAAAGTTGGTGGCAGGGTTTTCCTGGAACGGGGTCTATACATCCGCCATTGATGCTATCTGGCCGAAAGCTTTCCAGTCAGAGTGGAGGACCCTGCAACCCCTGCTGAACAGTGACTATGAGCCTAGCAACCCGAGAAACCGCTTGCACCTGCTCTGTACGTATCTCTATGGGTGTGTCAACCGGGCGGAGGAAGCCGAACGTCCTCCGTTGACTGCTCGTGAGCTCGCCAGACGCAAACGGATAGCGCTCGCTTTTCTCGGACGCCTTCCAGAAATTCTTACTCCCCTTGGCACGCTTCTCATTGAAGGCTATGCGGGAAGGCATGACTGGCTCACCATTGATGAATTGCTTTCGGTCATTGATGAGCTGAATGTGGGGCAGACACACCTCTTCAGTGTAACCGGTGAACTGGGCGAGGACCTGCATCGGCATCTGTATGCCAGCGATATCGTGCGCGAAGGCAAACTGGTACTCCACGAGGAAAGCCTGGCCGCATGCCTGCTACGTGGAGAAGAGGCCGGCCTGCTTCTCCTGGGCGAACGCCCCCCCGAGGAGGAACACGGTCACCGTATTCAAATCGACAGGGAGAAACCAGTCGTCCTGACGGTTCCGCCAGACCTCTGGAATCAGGTGTCCCGTTCGGCCATCGTTCTGGATGATACCATGCTTCTCCCCGATCCGACGACCTCGTCAGCCAGGCTCTATCAGGAATTCCGGGAGTTTCTGTCGGAGTCGAGTGCTAGGCCTATCTGGAAGGCGTATCATAAAGGCTTGGCGTTCACCCGGCATTTCGAGCACCAGCTCTATCGGGAGGTGCGCAATCGGCTGGCGTTGGTCTCAACACGAGACCTGCAGCGCGAACCGATTATTCTTCACGGTCAAACCGGAACGGGAAAAACGATTGCCCTGGGGAGATTGGCATTCCGCATCCGCCAGGAAGGTCACTATCCTGTCCTCTTCATTGAGAGAAAAACACAGCGCCCGCAAACTTCCGATATTGATACGTTTTGCAAATGGGCCGAGGACGGGGGAGCCGAAGCCTGCCTCGTGATTTGGGATGGGATGGAAGAGGTCGAGCAGTATTACGCCCTCTTGCAGTATCTGGTCGGGCGAGGTCGCAAGGTCGTCGTGGTAGGAAGCTATTACTACATCGCCCAGGAACCGTCGCGAAGCGATGGGAAGCGCAGACGGAAGAGCCACGTAGAATCACCTGCACAGCTCGAACCCGCTGAACTGGAGGACTTTGACCGCTTCCTGAGGACCTTCAACCTGGCGCTCGATGAACGGGGGGATGGGCACCAGCCGACTCGTGCGAGGGTGCCCGACGAGACATTTCTGGTCGCCCTGTATCATCTCTTGCCCCCTACGCGCCCGCGCATCATTACGGGCCTGCTCAGCGAGGTCGGCCGTTCCGAACAGAGAATACGCCAGTACTCCCAGCAAGAGCCGGTAGAGCCGATCTTTGAGACGGCACTGGCGACTGCCATGTACAAGGCGGGCCTGATCAGCGTGACACTGGCCGATTCCTCCTCCCGGGAGGAGTTCGCAGGAGAGGACGTCGATGAGTTCGGCAAGCTCATCGGGCTGGTCATGGTTCCCGGCAGCTTCGGCTTGATGGTGCCGATAGAACTGCTCATCCGCACGCTCGACAGGTACGGCGTCATGCATTTCGTCAACCTCCTCAAGCGCGTAGACATCTTCCGCTGGTACGAGGACGCTGTGGGCAATATTGCCATCGGTCCACGCCACCCCCTCGAAGCCCGCTTGATTATGTTTTCCAAACTGGGCGGCGCGCGCTTTGAAGTGCAATACGTCCAGAGCCTCCTGATCCACGTACGCGAGCGGGATAACAACAATGCCGAGATCCAGTTCGCGATTGAGCTGGTGCGCAACATGCGTCCAGAGGAGCGCCTGGGAGGTGGGTCTGGGGGCCGGGATGAACGCGCTCGTACGGGATTTGGCAGGTCAACCGCCAGGTACGTCCCCTTTTACCGCGATCTGGCCGAAACCCTGGGAAAGCTCAGGGAGGAGCATAGTTTGTACAACCCACGGCTCATGCTCCAGGAATCGACGCTGTTGCGCGAGGCTGTCAAAATGCAGGATATGCGAGGTGCGCCGCTGGCTGACGCAGAGGAGATCTTACAGCGCGCTGAGGGGATCATTGATCTGGCTCTCACGCATCTGGATCAGGAGCGACAGAATAAAATGCTGCATGGCGCGATCCTTGTGGAATATGCTTCCATCATTGGGACGAGAATCAGGCACCTGCTGGACTACGGTGGTTCGCATCTGGAGGCAAGGAAGCTCTTTGAGCGGGTGCGGGATGAGGTGTTCAGGGCACAGTCGCTGAATACTGAGAGCTACTACCCGATTGATGTGCTTGCGTGGGTGACGAGTGACCTGCTCGAGAAGGGCGAATTGCAGCCGTTGGAGCGGGCCAACATCGCGGCAGACATACTCCATATATTTGAGCGCGCCGATAGCGAGGACTTCAGTTTTGACCAGCGTGAGCGTTTCCACATACGACGAAGCGAAATCGCTCGTTCGCTTGGCAACCTCGACCTTTCTAATGAAGCATTCGATGCCTTACAGAAGATGGGGTCTCGCGCCGGCTACTATCTCCGCGCTTATCGCCAGGCTGGTCTCAGGCCACAGGATCTGGTCAACGAACCAATCAGCAAAATGCAGCAGGCCAACTGCCGTCTCGCCGCCGCATATCTGGAAGAGCACAGGCAGGACATTGCAGGTGACGGACGCTGTCTTTACCTTCTCCTGCGCCTCTGGTGGCTCTCTCACACTGATAAGCCGATCTTCTATCACGAGCGGCAGACCGTTCCTTTTACCCAGCAAGACTGGCTTTACTGCTACCTGCTCATCCAGGACTTGATGAATGCCGGCGAGGAATACAGGAATCCCTCGGTCAAATATCTCCTGGGTCTCGCCGCGTTCCACATCGAGGATATCGAGGAGTCCTTCGAGATTTTCCGCGAGCTGGAACGCGAGGCCGACTATCTCCAGGGACGCCGTCGCATCGCTCGTAGCTATCTTGCCAGCCAACTGAATCCTCCAGCGACAACTGGGATACCGCAGTTGTTTACCGGAAGTGTTACCTGGGTGGATAGTGAGCGCAACCGCGGCGAACTGTATGTTGAGCAATTGCGGCGCACCGTTCGCTTCTTACCGCTGGATTTCAACAAGCCGGATATCCGCAAATACGAGTCCATCCGGTTCCACCTGGCATTCAATTTCCTTGGGCCGATCGCGGATCCGATTGGCTATTACAGGGCGCAGCAGGAGAAGCACTCATGAGTGGGAGTACACCGCAGGCCTTGATGCTCTCCATTTTAGATCTGGTCAATGAGATCAACATGGTTGGCTTGAGATTGCATCCAGGCGGTTTTGAGGTGCTCGGGAAGGTCACGCTGTCGGTGCGCCATCTCACTCCCTATGAATTCGGCTTTCATCGCACGGTCTCCTGGTTCTATGTATTGTATTTCGAAAGCGGTAGGGTGAATGTCGAGTTTCTCCGCGAACAGCTCGTCGCCTACGGGATCGATCAAAACGAGCGCCATATCAGGGTGGTCCGCCAGATGCGTACGTATCTTCAGCACAATCTCGACCCAACAAAGGAACAGAATCGGGCGATTCAGTATGCATGTGAACGCTGGTTCCAGGAGCAATGCCAGGTTCCTGTTCCATCCACGCAACAACAATGGCGCCTTTGCTTACAGCATCTGCTTCAGGACGCCTCCCTGTTTCTCACAGCACTGCGCGACTGTCTTCGATGCATCGAGCAAGACGAGTGCCGGGAGGATATTCTGCAGCAGTGGGATTTTCGTCGCCAACGGTACCATCCCCCACACGAGTTTGACAGACTCATCTCCATTGTAGCAGCGGATATGGGGCGCGAAAACATAGATGTTCCTCGCTTTCGCAATCGCTACTATGATCGGTGGACGAGAGAGCTCGATGTCCAACAAGGAGCCTACGATTTTGAGGTAGAAGGGAGAAAGCTCATTGAACATGCTTTGTTAACTGAAATGACATCGGTCCTTCCGATCACTGGAAAGGACATCATCGATGAATTTAATCTTTCTCCCGGCCCTCAGGTCGGGGAGCTCCTGAGGCTAGCTCGCACGCTTTACATGGAGGAACCATGCTCTCGTGATACCCTCCTCACAAAGTTGCGTTTAGAGCAAACAGGAAAAGCACCTGGAGAAATTCAGCTCTCAACCTGAACGTCCTTTGCCCTCTGTAGGAGCCCCTGTTTGGACGGGGAGGGCTGGCGCCTGTAAGGATGGGTGTAGAGGAGAGAGCGTTCGGTCCCTTGCGGGGCGACCTGCGCTGGCTACCTGGTTGTGCTGGTTACTTCGCTTATCCGTTCTAAGATAAACCAATTGTTGCTCGCTTCTGTCAAAATAGTATTAAATGCGCAACCGCGAGATAGCCGTATTAGTACACTAAAGGTAGAGCCACACTAAACAAGTATATACTTTTTTCGGAGTTAGCGTGGAATATTTTGGAGTTTTGGAAGGCTTTTTTGGTGACTTCGTGCTCATTTCATGTCGGGGATACGCTGGAATTCTCAAAGAACTTGGTTGCTCCTAGTAGAGGGGTAGGTTGTACATCCAGAAAACATTTTTTCAGGACGCATTCTCCAAAATAAGTCGATTGTCGTCACATTTCAATAGAGTAGGACATTCGGTTATTTCAACCGCTTTGTTTCATTTTTCAGCAGGTTGCAAGTATTCTGCCTTGCCCCCCGCTTAGAGCACATGCGGGCATTTTTCGCAGCGTTGGAATCCTTGCCGTTCATAGAACAACTCGTAGAATTGCTGTCGCCCCTGCGCATCCAGGGCGATCATGATTGTTCTTCCGTCGTACCGCCATTTTCCGCGCTTCACAGTGAGCTTTTGCTTTTCCATGGCATATTCGACCGCTTTATCTGAGATCTTGTGGAGCTGCCTGAAGATGGCGAGTGGCACATGGGAGGCTGGAAGAGGCTTTCTGGCTTTCGTCCTGCCTTTGCCGCGCTTTTTGGCCGTAGGCTTGGGTGGGGCAGCGGTGGAGGTTGAGGGGGTGGAAGCGGAGGAGGCAATCCTCGCCCGGGGGGCAGGGGCATGTGGGCGTTCCTGTGGTGGACCTGATATACGCGTTCGTTGCAGTTCGGTGAGCAGCTGCTCCAGGTCGCGCCGTACCTCGGTCATGAGCGTGTGCAGTTGTGTTTCTACCTGGTCGAAGCGTCCGGCCATCTGTTGCTCGAGTGCAGCGATGCGGCCATCCATCCCCGCAAGGATTCTAGCCGAGGTGGATTCTGACTTGCGCTCGTCGGGTAGATGCACCTCGATGTCGCGCTTTTTTGCCATCGCGAGGATCTGCTCGTCCGTGACGTACTTCTCGCGCGAATCGGCGCGGTTCAATTGGTTCTCTATGTCAATGCTGTCCTGCTGGAGCCAATTTTTGAAGGTCTTGGGATTGGTGCCCAAGATCTTAGCAGCATCGCCCATATTGAATCGGCGGCTCACTCACTCGTCCCCCTTTCTGCGTGCTAGCATGCTCGTTGGATTTCCAGTATTTTCCATGATTATCCTGGTCATATCGGTATTACGTTGGAATGCCTGGTAGGTTGTAAGCAGTCCAGGAACAATCTGGAATGACTTGATTCTTCTACGAAGTCCTCATATACAGAGAAATATTCTGCATTGCTCTGCTACTTTCCTCGCAAGCATCGGATGATGTGTGAACTTTCAAGATATTCAAAGATGTTTGACGCCGCCCGACAAGCCATGTTAAGCTACTAGTGTTTTATGGTTTGACTCGTCCAATAACGAGTTGTAGGGTCGCTCTCTACGCCAGAGTGGGAAACCCCTGGAATCGAGCGAGGTTGCTGGAAACCTGATCGCTGTGCTGAGCTACTCGCCGGGTCTGAACTTCCAGCAGGGGAATCGTTCACCCCGTGGTTACAAGAAGGGCTGCCATAGGCAGAACTCTCCCCAACTGGGGATCAAGAGGGCCTCCCTCGTGGAAGAACTCACCACAATGAACGGGCTCGCCTCTAGTCACTGCTGGCTCGCCAGCGCAATGAGGGGAATGGCTCACCGACGAGCGTGGTCAGGTCCACCTGAACGGACTGGTTCGTGTCGCACCTGGCGGCACCCGGAGTCTCAGCGGTACTGGGATGTTGGTACGATTGGGCAGCCGTTCTTGTAGGTACGCAATTGGAGTGCCTGCCTGCCAGCGGTGAGAGTCCGACTGGCAGGAATGGAAAGCGTCCCTGTAGCGCGTCCTCTTCGTGCAGCCTTGTAGCGTCCCCCTTGTAGGTTGGTCCCTCTTCATGTAGTCGAGGTGAAACCTGCGGTTAGAAATCCAAAAAATGGAGTTCTAAACAGCAGGTGTGCTGAAAAGAAAGCATGAAGAGGCCAGTGTGGTCCCGTATGCGCCGCGCCAGTTCCATCTGGCACTGCATCACGTACAAGTTTGAACCAGGATCGCCATCCTCGTAGTGTGATCGCATAGCTGTGAGCAGGAGCAAGCAACACGTCAGCACACCAGAAGAGCATTGTCAAAGAAGCCGTTGATCGCCTGGAGGGGATGATGGCGATTAAGCACAGTCGCGGCGAAGCAAAAGAGATCGCGGAGGCTGCCGGCGAATCCACCTGGGCATTTTCTACCGGGATGATCCACTCGTTCAAGACCAGGACGGTGTATCAAGCCCATGTTGTGCGTTTTGTGCGCTGGGCCAGGTCCATCCACCAGATCAAGAACCTGGCACAACTGGATCCACGCGCCGAGGCCCTCGCTACTGAATGGTTGCAGGCGCAGCTCACCGAGGGCAAAAGCCCCTACACGCTCCAGGCTGAACGTGCAGCGCTGCGCCTGTTCTTTGGGAATCGTACACTTGCGCAGGATGTAGCTATCCCTCGCCGGACCAGGGAACATATCACCCGCTCGCGTGGTCCTGCTGCACACGATCGGCATATCCAGCTTGCGAACTGGCAGCCCTTAATCCGATTTCTTCAGGCGACGGGG
>WNFD01000572.1_pt1 | contig 37016 bp, 22 predicted proteins | sample 5400491 | NCBI WGS metagenome assembly WNFD01 (sample SAMN13153343, study PRJNA577476) | soil metagenome | isolation source: 120 cm saprolite under Douglas fir tree site 2 hole 2 replicate 2 | place: USA:California | collected 2015-04-18 | reverse complement strand
AATCTCAATCTCTGGGTATGCGGGGGCGCGCTGCCAAAGCCGCAAGGCTGCAATAATCGTGTCGCTAGGTGGGCCTCGCTCCATGTCCCAGAACCACGTCTGGATAATTTCCGCGTTGCGAACCGCTCGTAACTCATCCGTGTGCAGTGCTGGCGGCATTTATTGCGGTGTCGCAGGATCCGGGGTATGCTGCCGCCAAAGGAATGGCAATGAGCGCTGTGAGAGCTATTCGACTCGTGATCTGCTGTGCATTACTGAGCACTTCCGGAGTTTCGCAGGACGTCCCTGTCCCTATCGAGCGGTTCTCAAATCCCTCCCGGCCTGATGCCGCAGCGCAAGCCAAAGAAGACGCGCTGAAGCGCGCGGTCGCCTTAAATCCGGAATCCTCCGCGGCCTGGACCGATCTCGGCTGGCGCTTGTACAAGAATGGCCGCTATGGCGAATGCGAATACGCGATGGGCGAGGCACGCAGACTTGCGCCGGCCGATCCGTACGTATTGTGGCTTTCGGGGCTCGCGAGTTATGGCATGGGCCACTATGATCTCGCCCACAAGTTCCTCTGGCAGATGTGGAAAGACAACCGGACGTATCCGGAGACGGTGGATATGGGGATCACGTACGACCTGGAGGGGCGAATCGCGCTGCAACAGCGCGACCTTTTCACGGCCGCCTATTTCTTCAGCAAGGCGGGAGATGAAGAACCGGACAACTGGCAGGTGCAGTTTCTGCTCGGCATCACGGAATGGTACCGACAGCGCTACGGGGAATCCTTAGACGCATTTGCGCATGCGCGCGCACTGAACCCGAAAGACCCGCTAGTCCTGGACCACTATGCGTGGGCCCTCGCCGCGGTGGAAGTGCGCTCGCCGGAAGAACACGAATTCAAAAGGGCCCTGGCCGCCATCAACGCCGCGCTTAAAGCCGACCCGAATAATGCGGAAATGCATGAACTGCTGGGGCGTCTGTACTCTGAAAAAGGCGACACGCCACGGGCCATTGAAATACTGCGGCGCGCCGTGTCGCTGGGCCCGAAATCGGCAAGCTCGCGGTATTTTCTGGCGAAGCTGCTGGTCTCCACAGGTACTGCGGACGCCAAAGTGGAAGCGAAGGAACTGCTGCTCGACGCGATCGCGTTCGCGCCCGGGTACTGGGAGGGAAATGACGAGTCCCCGCACGCGCATCTGCTGGCGCAGATGTTCGCCGAGGAGGGCTCGTATGAGCGGGCGCAGGCGCTGCTCGACTGGATCGACAAACAGAACCAGGAGGCGCGATGAGACTTTGGGCCACATGTCTGCTGGTTACAACCGCAACGCTGCCCGCTTCGGGACAGGATCTCTCTAGCGCTTTTCGTGCTGCGGAGCAGATGGTGCGCGATTCCAAGCCGACTTCGAACAATAACAGCGAACGTGCCCGTGAGAACCGCTCGGAGCAGCGATCCTCGGAGCGTTCCGAAACGCCATCGCAGCCGGACGAGCGGGCCATACGTCGCGAGCAGGAGCGGCGGGAGAAAGAGCAGCAGCGGCTAGCGAAAGCGCAGGAGCGGCAGCGCGTTCAGAAGAATCTTGCGGTGATCGAAGCCAATTTGGTTGCCGCAGGGAGCATGCCGCCGCTGCCGCCTTCGTACGCGAGTGGGGTGGACAAGAGTTCGGCGACGGTGGAGGCGCGTCGACAATGGCTCACGTCGTTTGTGCGCGGGCCTGACGTCCGGCCCATCCAAACGTACGCGCCTGAAGAACGGGGCCGGGCCATTAAGAATTCGAGAGTAGTCCGCGATGCGGTGACGCACGGCGAAAAACCGCAGTTTAAGCCGCTCTGGAATTACTACGAGTATAACCGGTCGGTGGCGAAGGGATTAGTGCCGGACGAGAATCGGTGCGCGATTGTGATGAGCATGACGCTGGGACTGGAACCGCGCGCGGGTGAAGCCAGCGTGCAGGATCTGCAGGACAAGAAACAGAAAAACATTCTCATTGGCTTGATCTCAACCAAGAAACTCGAGGAGCCGGCCAGGGTTCCGGCTGCCACTCATACCGAGGTCGCCGGGAGATACTACCTGCGGGCACAGCAGCTTGCCGACCGCTTGCGCGCGGAGTGGGGCGCACCGAAAGAATTCAGCAGTCTGGACGCTGAGAAGTACCTGAATGGCAGGCAGGGCGTTGTCTTTCTCCAGCACGCCTATCTTCGCTTTGGGACGCCGGAACTGAGCACCCAGGGGTTCCGGACAGGTGACCATCTCGACCTGTGGAAGAGCACCATGAACGCGACGGACTCAACCATGCCTTTCGACAAGGCCGAGAAAGTTTGGTTTTGGGAACTCAAGTGATCGGTGGTTGAAGAAGCTGCCTTACCCGCGTAACAGGAAGCCTCACGCCATTCTCCATCCGCAGTTGTAGCGCGTGACCCCCTGGCACAGAACAGATCTTCGCCGTGCCAGAGTCCCGGAATCGATTGAAAGCACCTATGAAAACTGGTCTGTCCCTACCAAAAACTCCGTACACATTGAAATTGTTGCATTTGCAGCGCCGCGACGGGTAGCCTTCTCGGGCCATGCTGACCCTGCTTTTCTCTCTGCGAGATTGTTTCCGAGCTCGCGCCGTTCTGCAGGCAGAGATTCTTGCCCTCCGCCATCAGCTCTTGGTCTTGCAGCGTTCGAGCCATGGTCATAGAGGCCGTCTCGGTTTGGCTGACCGTGTATTGTGGGTTTGGCTCTCACGTTTATGGAACGATTGGCGATCGACTTTGCTTATTGTCAAGCCGGAGACCGTCATCGCTTGGCATCGCCAGGGATTCCGCCTCTATTGGAGATGGAAGAGTCGGCGTAACGATGGTCGCCCGTCCGTATCTCCGGAAGTTCGCAATCTGATCCGTCAAATGAGCCTCGCCAACCCACGCTGGGGTGCTCCACGCATTCATGGGGAATTGCTAAAGATTGGAATCGAGGTGTCTCAAGCAACCGTTGCCAAATACTTGGCCAGACACAGGAAACCTCCCTCCCAGACGTGGCGAACATTTCTCAGGAATCACGCCAAAGACTTGGTCTCCGTAGATTTCTTCGTCGTCCCAACGATTGCGTTTCAATTCCTATTTGTCTTCGTGATCCTCGACCATGACCGCCGACGCCCGGTACATTTCGCTGTAACCGCTAACCCAACCGCAGAATGGACCGCCCGACAACTCTTAGAAGCTTTCCCTTGGGACAACGCCCCACGGTATTTGCTACGCGACCGCGACGGCGCTTACGGAGAGAAGTTCTGCGAGATGGCGAAATGGATGGGCATTCACGAAGTCCTGGCTGCACCTCAGAGCCCTTGGCAGAACGCCTATGTCGAGCGGTTGATCGGGTCGATTCGTCGAGAGTGCCTGGATCTCGTTGTCGTCTTCCATGAGGCCGGGTTGCGCCGGATCTTGAAGGACTATTTCGAATACTACGAAACGTGCCGCACGCACCTGTCACTCGAAAAAGATGCGCCTATCGGCCGACCTATCGAGCCTCCGTCACTCGGTCATGTAATCGAGATTCCAAAAGTCGGCGGCCTGCATCATCTTTACACGCGTCAAGCTGCCTGATCGAAAAAGACTTCCAAACGCTCGCGTGAAAATGCAGAACGACCCGTGTGCTCGTTTACTATGCGAAGTTCAGTTTTTCGCGGAAGGACGCTCGCCGCTCAAGGTTTGATCCGGAACCTCACGCCGCTGAACACGGCTTACTTCGCTGATGAGCGGTCAACTGAGTTTTTGGCAGGGACAAGGGGGATCGCGGCGCAGTAAGCACTTCCTCCATTCCCATTTCTCGGGTCATGGCGGCGAAGTCTCTTCCGTAGATGGCATCTCGATCGCGCAGCACATGTCTCGGCGCTTGGTCCCAGGGAAACGCTTCCCGAATCTGCTGCATGGTCCACTCCTTCGTGGGGTGTTCCGTCGCCCCGAAGTGCACCACACGGCGTCGTTCATGCGACAGCACGACAAAGACAAACAGAACCCGGAACGTTGCAGTGGGAACCGTGAAGAAGTCGATCGAAGCCAGCTGCTCCACATGATTCGTCAGGAAAGTTCGCCAAGCCTGGGAAGGTGGCTTCCGCTGCCGGCGTAGATATTTGGCCACCGTCGATTGCGCCACGTCGATCCCTAACTTCAGCAGTTCCCCATGAATGCGGGGTGCTCCCCACAACGGATTCCCTTGGCTCATGCGATCAATGAATCGAAAAAAAAGAGATTCTGGTCCCGCTTCTATCCGAATACGGTACAGACTTTTCTCATCGATGGTGTGTATCAGTAGCACATTCTCCATGCGCTTGAGCGCAGTTCAGTGCAACTATTCCTTAGCTGCTACCAGCGCTGCCATTCGAAAATGAAACTCTTAGCTGATCCAGCCAAGCAGGTCCTGAATGCCGGCTGATGCTGACGGCTGCGTCCCGCGAGACATTGCCAGTGCCTCGTTGTGTTCTTCAAACGAGGACGATAGTGCGGCCTTCGGCAATCGCTATTGTTTCAGCCGATTGTAAAAGGCACCTACGTCGACATCGACCAGGGACATGACGGATGAAAACAGCTTCGTCATGGTGAACTTTTCCGTTTGGCAAAACGTATCCTTGGAGCGCGCGAAGTCAACGGTTCCAAACGTTGGGCAAGCTACTCCTTGCCAGAAAAGTTCGCATTACGGAGGCTATAGACAAACTGCTGGATCTCGGCATTTTGCTTCTCTGTCTCGTCCACTTCGTGAGCTTGAAGACGCTCGAATTCGGCAAATTCCCGCTGTGCACGCGCGGCGGCACCGGTGCGAGCGAGCGCTTGTCCAAGGCGGTAGTGAACGGCCGCAGTGTTAGGGTTAATCTCAAGAGCCTCTTCATATTGCGTCATGGCGTCGTTGTACTTGCGCTGACTCGCATAAAGGATGCCGAGTTGGAGATACGCGTCAGCGTTTCGAGGATCTAGCGAGACTGCGGATTTGAGTAGCGTCTCAATTTCCGCAAATTGGGTAGTCTCTGGTTGGGCCTGACTCTGCTTCCACAGCGCGATCGCGTAGTAATAGGGGATTGAGGCATTGGGCGGCTCCGTTATCAAGAACCTATGCAGCCGGGATCTGACCTCGTCCCTTATAGGGGGCGAGAGGTTCTCATAAGCCTTCCCAAGGAAGATCAGTGGTAAGGGATCGGCAGTATTCCTGTCCGAGGCATGGAAGAAAGATTTAGCACCATCGTCGAAATGGCTAAGGCCATACAGCGCGATACCGAGACCTAACTCCAGGCGGCCCGAACGTGGGTAACGGGCCATACCGGCCTTAAAAACTTCAACTGCGGGTTCAAAGGTTTGATGCAGTAGTAGTTCCGCACCCCATTCGAGAATATTGCTTTCACTCGGGTTCATGCGCACGGCTTGTTCGAATTGAGCTGCCGAGGCTAGATAGTTTTTGGCCCTCTCTTCAATCTCTGCAAGGAGACTGTGAAGCTCCGCCGTGTCATTGATCTTAAGAAGCTGTTCCACCTGGCTGCGGGCTTTATCAAGGTTTCCCGTTTGCTCGTAGGCCAGGGCAAGGTCGTATCCGTTGTTGTACGCGCGAGGGTTGATTTCCTGAGCGCGCTTCAGGTACGGGAGAGCTTGCGTCAACTCATCGGTCTGGATATAAAACGCGCCCAGGTTATGGTTAGCGTCGTAGCCTTGCGGTTCGAGCTCGACAACCTTGCGAAACTGTACTTCGGCCTCTGTGTTTCGACGGACGCGAACCAGGGTAGCGGCGAGCGTGGTATGCGCCGCCGCGGAAGTTGGATTCAATCGCACGGCCTTTGCAAGATACGTATAAGCTTTCTCGTCTTGCCCAAGCGCCACATAAACTAATCCGGTCAATTCATTGATTTCGAAGCTGTCAGGGTTGCCCGCGAGCAGGGGAAGAAGTTCTCGTTGAGCCTCGGCATATCGTTCGGCTTGATAGGCAGTGACGGCGACCTGAAACCTGCGGGTCACCTCTTGGGTGGTTCGGCTGGGTTTTGCGGAGTGTGGTTGTTGAGCGGCCAGTGTTACTGATGAACTGTCTAAGTCCGAACAAACCGCGGACGCAAAGATGAGCACAAGCGGTGTCATGAATCGACGGGATCCTAGACGCAGGAAAGAAACATTCTGCAGCATCCTGGTCATAGTAACACTCGCCCGCAGAAACCGTAGTTCAGGCAAGACGCTGGGGATCAGCGCATCTTAATGCAGGCCTACACCAGGAGCGTGGGAGGCCGGGTCCAGAACGCCGCACGTTCCCTCTCGACCGCACGAGCGGCTCGTTCCGCTAAGCTGGGTTTCACGGAGCACCAGGCAATTTCACCTGCAGCCGGGCTCCCTGGAACCTGTCTTCACCAGTAAAACTTCAGGCCTAGCTGGATCTGCCGCGCAATGCCCCGGGTCGCATTGATGACGGCGAAGCTCTTCGTGTCCGTGAAATTCAAGCCCTTGAAGCTATTCGAAAAATTCGGATGGTTCAGGAAATTGAAGAATTCGCTTCGGAACTCGAACTGTCTGTTCTCGGACACCCGGAATTGCTTGAACAGGGAGAAATCCACGTTTTCATACCCCGGGCCGTGCACTTGAGTATCCTGGCCTCCCAAGGGTGAGTAGTCGGTCTGGCCAATCGTCGTAGCAACCGGCGGATTACTAAATGCCGCTGGATTAAGAAATTGGTTGATGCCATGAGGCCCGGAATGCGCGTAAAGGCTCTGACCCGGCACCACGAAGGCGGTACAGCCAAAATCGGAGGTAGTCGGTGTCGCACATCCCACGGTGAATGGGAATCCATCCTGAAGCGTGTAGATCCACTGCGCGCTCCATCCGCCAATGACCTGGTTAACAAAACCGGAAGCGCCGCCAGCGAAACGATGCCCTTTGCCGATAGGAATTTGCCAGATCCCGCTGGTGCGAAAGATATCGGGAACATCGCTGCCGCAATACCGATAATCGCGTTTAAGTCCAAATCCAGGGAGCAGCGGAGCGCGAGCGAAATCACCCTCGCTGATACCGAGGATATTCTTGTTGTCCGTTTTGCACACCGAGCGCGTGTAATTAACAAGCAGGTTCACGCCGTGGCTGAATCTACGCTCAAAAGCGACCGACGCGCCATGGTAACTGGCATCTCCGTTAGGGGCCATGTAATCACTACTGCGGGAAAAATCTGGAAAGGGAACAAACTTCTGGGGATCTGTCCCGGGCGGTAGAATCTGAGTGGGAACGTTTCGCTTGTCCCCATTGAGCATGTGGTGGGTGCTGTTGCCGACATAACTCAGCGTGACGGTCTGACTGGGAGTTAACTGGTACTGGAAGGCTAAATTCCACTGCTGGGTGTAGGCGGTTTTCCAGGGCCGCTCAAGACCGAGTAATCCCAAGCCATGGGGGTCGAAATTAGGACTTGTCGGATCGGGGTTCGCTGCTGATAAACCTGCCTCGAGCGTCGCTCGCTGTCCGTTGGGGTAGACGAGGGGGGATACATCGTTCGGTGCAAAGAATGCCAGATTAACGGCGTATGGGTACGTGTAGCCGGGATCGGGTCCGCCACCGATGTTTTCAAATCCTCCGTAGAAAATTCCATAAGCGGCGCGTGCCACCAGCCTGGGCGTCAGTTGATAAGCAAGGCCGATCCGAGGCGCGAGATTCGTCAGCGGAGTCGTGCTAATGCTGTTGTCATTTATATAACGAAGTTGAATGCCGTCCTTAGCCAGGAGTGAGGTGAACGATGGAGAGAGGGGTTGGCTCTTTTGAGAGGCAAGGAGCAAATACTGAGCTCCCGCGCCCGTCGGCGACCCGGGTATTAAGTTGGCCTGTTTACCGCTACCTTCTTGAAGCTGGCCAAAAATTTCCCACCTTAGACCTAAGTTAACGGTGAGTTTTGAGGTTGCTTTCCAGTCATCTTGAAAGTATGTTCCGTAGTAATGGCGGAGGTCATCGGGTTGCGTGATGTTCGAAGCGAACACGGCGCTCGCGCCGCCGACGTAGTCAACACCGTTGGGTACGCTCGACGCCACGGGAGTGAGGAGAATATCCGCGGTGCCCACGCCCGGGCTACTACCATTCGGGCTATTCGGCATTCCGGTGTCGCCTCCGAAACTAAAATCTCCTCGCGACCACGCCGGGGCGATCCACGGGAAGTGCGCATGCTGGTATTCAAAACCGCCTTTGAAACTGTGAGCGCCGTGGATTTTCGTCAGGTTCTCGGTAAATTGAATGGTGTCGCTGATGCGGCGGTTCGGGCTTGCAAATCCACCTGCACCCAAGTGGGTAAGGCCGCGGATATCTATCTCCGGTAAACCGCCGTTTCCATTGCCTTGCGGAATTCCCTGAATGCCGAATTGCGCTGGGATACCCGGCGTATCGGTAATCGGCGGGTTAATCGACGTGCGCAGCCGGCTGTAGCCGAAGCGGAGTTCATTGATTAGCGTGGGTGAGAAAGAGTGCGTATCGCTGATGGCCAAATTCATGGAGTCATCTTTGTTGATCCCCTGACCGAATGAAGCGTTATCACCAAGCCCGCTGAAATCGCCAGGAATGCTGCCGCGCCTTCTGGTGTAACTCACGCGGCCAAACAACTGATTCCGCTGGCTGAAATTCTGATCCACGCGGATGTCGAAGTGGTTGATGTCATCGGGCTGGCTGCGATTGACGGCGTAATTGTTGGAAATACCTGCCCGGTTGGCGGAGGGATAGAGGTTCAAGATTTTAATTACGTTCGGATCGAGCCGGTTTGCGGGAAGCTGATTCAAGAACTGGGGTTGGCTGGTGAAGTTTGTAACCCCAACAATACTCCCTCCGGTGTAGAAGGGATCACGAACGAACCCGGTTTGAGTGGCTGGCAGCCCGGTGACCGGATCAACCTGGCCCAGGGTGACAGGCCGGGTGGTGGCAGGATCAAATATCGTTGCCGCGGGAAATGTTCGATTCAGCAGGTCCGTCTTGTTTCCGCTCACCCACAGCAGCACATCGCGGAAGTCCGTGAAACCGCTGGTACGCTGCAAATCGGTAGGAACGCTGGGATTACGGAGCGCGCCTTGGCGGATTCGTGTACCGTCATAATCGCCAAAGATGAAGGTCTTGTTCTTGATAATCGGGCCGCCTGCGGAAGCACCAAACTGATTTCGCCGCAGCTCGGCCTTCTTCACCCCCGGCCCCGCGACAAAGTATAAATCGGCAGCATCCAGCTTATCATTGCGCAAAAACTCCCAAGCGCTTCCGTGGAGCTGGTTCGTACCGGATTTGATCGTGGCGTTTAGGACTGCTCCTCCGGCACGCCCAAATTCCGCACTAAAATTGCTGGTTTGCACTTTAAACTCCTGAATGGCATCCGGCGGAGGAAGATTTACATACGCCGCGCCATTCAGAAAATCGACCGAGTCGTTATTGTTATCGATCCCGTCGAGAATGTAGTTGTTATGGACGGTGCTCAAGCCGTTGGCCACGAAACTCCCTGACTGGTCCAAGCCACGCGTGGCAGTGAGGCTTGTGACCCCGGGACCGAGCTGCGCGAGAAAGGTGTAGTTGCGGCCGTTTAGTGGCAGACTGTTAATTTGCTGGCTGCTCGCCACGTTTCCAACGGAGGCGTCTTGGGTCTGGAGTAGTGGCGCCACAGCGGTGACCTCGATGCTTTGCGATACAGATCCTGGTATAAGGGCGAAATCCGCCTTAACCTGCTGCTGAACGTCCACTTTGATGTGGCGCTGAGTTTCTTTCTGAAAACCTTGCAACTCCACTTCGAGGGTATAGGTACCGATCTTGATGGGCGTAAACGAATAATTGCCGTCGTCGGAAGTAACGGTTTCCGTGGCAAGCGACGTGTCTTCATTGGTGAGCGTCACCTTGACGCCGGAAACGACAGCTCCGCTGCGATCTTTCACCGTGCCGCGAATTCCGCCACTATCAACCTGCGAATAGCCAGGCAGAGAAACACAAAGGTAAAAAGCGAGGGCAGCAAAGGTTGAAATCGCCCGGAACCGCAAAGTGTGTATTTTCATGGTGCAACTCCTTTTAGCCTCGCGGCTCGGCAGCATCGATTCGCTCGTTGAGAAAAACAAATAAGCATAGATGTGCGTTCATGAACGAATCAGAAAATATTCTGACGCACCCTTGAATTTGGCGTGCCGTGCAGGTGCACGCTCGCCGTGCGCGTGCACGTTATCTTTGAGCAATGATCATTGTCAAGGAAAAAATGATATGTTGCATTCAAATGTTGGGACCTTGGCGTGAGCAGAACTCTATTCTGATCCTGCGCGAAACGAGATTACATTTGGCAACCGCCGGGGTATAACCCAGATAGGTGCAATTTGCTTCTCTGTATTGGGTTAGTATAGAAAAACGCTAACGCTAGTCCGAGGGACGCCGAACGAAAACAGCGACCGGAGGTCGTGCTCTGTCTGATCGCGGATCAAAGGCGACATCCAAGACCGATTCCACCCAAGTTGGAGTTCAGGATGTTGCGGATTCCCTTGGCATCTCGCGCGGGACCGTGGATAGAGCTCTGCATGACAGACCGGGGGTGAGCCCAGTAACGAAGCGTAGGGTGATCCGAGCTGCCCAAAAGCTAGGATACCGTCCGAACTTAGCAGCCCGCTATTTGTCCTCCAGGAAGCGCATCACCATTGGAGTAGCGATTCCGCATGAAGTTGCTTATTTCTATGATGAGGTCAGAGAAGGCATCTTCGAGGCCGCGAGCGTATTTGAACCCTTAGGTGTCAAAATCCTGCATCGTCCCTACAAACGTTTTGGCCAGCACGAACTAGAAGCATTTCACGACATTCTCCAAGAAGAGATCAGTGGGTTGGTGATTTCTCCAGCATACCCAAACCGCCTTCTGCCCCATATCGAGGAGGCCACGCGCCGGGATATTCCTGTAGTGTGCGTAGCCACGGATGCGCCGGGAACGAAAAGGCTCACATCGATTTCCGTGAACCCATTGGTTAGCGGAGGTCTGGCAGGAGAATTGATGGGATATTTTCTCCGCGACAACGCGGAGGTGATTGTCTTCATTGGAATGCATGCTACTGTGGACCACGAACAAAAACTTAACAGTTTTCGTTCCAGTTTTCGCTCTTTTTGTCCCAAAGGGGAGATCGCGGCGATCGTCGAAACACATGATGAAGCCAGGGAAGCGTACCTTAAGGCGCGAAAAGTTCTAGAGGAGCACGGCTCCGTCAAAGGGATTTACGTGGCCACTGCCAACTCCATGCCGGTGATCAGGGCCCTGGAGGAACTAGGGCTAGCACGGAAAATCAAGGTCATTAGCACGGATTTGTTCCCGGCGATGTTCCCGCATATCCGATCCAGCACAATAGCCGCCACGATCCACCAGCGTGCACGGGAGCAAGGTGCGATGGCGCTCCAGGCAATTGTACGATTCCTGACAGAGAAAGTGCAGCCTGCTGCTCAAATTTCTATCAACCCGGCGATCGTGATGCGCAGCAATCTAGATTTATTTATTCCGCAGGACAGCTCCGCCAGAGGCGACTCTATCCCATACCATGAGGGAGGTCATGGCAAAACGGCATCTTAAACCATCAGTTGGATGAAGAAGAAAAACTTGATCGCGCCAGAACGGCGTGAAGCAATACCATTAGCGGTCTTGATCGGCCAAGGTCAAGGCTAATTGATAGAACTCCCGGCGGGCCTCAAGAGAAAGGCCGACAGTTTTGGGGGAATTTATTGAAACGGGTGCGGCATCCAGCGTCTCTCGAATCCTGCCCAGATCGACGGAGCCGTGCGGGAAAATCTCGCCGTAGCGTTGCAGAACCTCACGCGCTTCGGCAATCCTGCCCGCTTCGTAGTAGAAAATCCCTAAAGCCGTGAAAGTACTTTCGCGTGAGGGCGCTAAGTCGATCGCTTTTTTCAGGTACGATTCGCCGCGACTGGCGTCGCTCCGCAGAATGGATACCACGCCGAGACCCCAATACAGCATCCCGGAATCGGGAACGCGCGCCAAACCCTGCTGGAGAGTCGTATTGGCGCGGGCAGGATTGTCAGCACGCAACTGGGCAAGTGCCAAAGAAAAGTAATACTGATCATTGTCGGGACTATTGAGAATCGCCTGGCGCAGAACGCGTATAGCGTCTGCGGTACGGCCCATGTGGGCGTAGATGTCTCCCAGTAGCGCCAGATAGGAATCGTCTTTCTGAGCCTCTTGCGAGGCTTGTTGTAATGACTCCAGCGCTTGTGCCTCCTCATGATTCTGAAACTGGGCATTGGCGAGGTTGTATCGCGCCTCATCCGAGGCGGGGTTTGCTGCGATGGCATCCTGAAAATGGCGAATCGCGGCGGAATAGAGGCGGAATTGCGCGAGCAGCACGCCTTCTCCGAGCAGAGTGCGAAAATCGGCGCCACTGAGAGCATCGAGTTGATCGATGACCTGAAGGGCGTCATTGGCACGATTGAGTTTGAGATAAGTTTCCGCAAGAAGGTAGAGACTGCGCGGATTATCGGGATGCTGTTTTACCTCCGCCTCGACCTCATGAAGGTCGGCATCCTTTCGTTGTTCCGGGGTGAGGTCCCCCCGCCGGTTCAAGTACGCAAAGAAATTCTGGAGTGGATAAGGTCCGGGATGGGGGTTCTTGGACAAGGTGACAAACACCTTCATGTCCCGCTGCGACGCTTCTACCTGGTGAAGATTTCGCTCCGCGATCGCTAACTTGTAGTAGGCCTCGGCCGGCTTTGTATTCACCCGTGCGCAGCGGCGCAGAAATGGGATGGACTCTGCGTATTTCTTCTGTTCCATCTTCAGGCCACCCATCTCAAAGAGGGCATCGGCATAATTCGGGTCTAAGCGCAGGGCCCGACCGAAATACTGCTCAGCTGGAACGTAGTCTCCCTGTTTCTTCGCGATAAAACCAAGATTAAAGAGAATAGGGAGATTATTGGCATCGGCTTTTAGTCCCTGATTCAGATACTGCTTGGCTTCATCAAACCTGCCGAGATGGCGATAGTAAAGACCCATGAAAGCGTACGATCGTGCAGATGGATCCAGCTCCAGCAACGATTTGAATTCCTTTAAAGCTTCGGGCACTTTGCCAACCGTGAAGTAGCTTTCGCCCAGCGCGGCGTGAAGGTCGGCGCGCCGCGGATCAATTTTTATGGCTTCGCTAAGCAGCGGAATGGCATCTTCGTAGAACGATTGCTTCATGCTCAGACGGGCCATAAGAAGGAAGATGTCCGTATTTTCCGGGGCAAGCTTGCGCGCCCGCACGAGAAGTTCGAGAGCTTCTACATCTCTCCGCTGGTCACTCATTGAAAGGGCAAGAAGATAAAGGGTGTCAGCAGAGTCTGGCTGCGACTGGAGTGCCTGTTCCAGGATTGGCTGTGCCTTAGTGGGTTCATTATTGCGCAAGTAAGTTTGGCCAAGATCATGAAGTATTTCGAATGTTTGAGGTTTCAGGGCATCGGCCAACTCAAACTCATGGATTGCGGGACCGTGCTTTTGCTCTGAAGCAAGTACCACACCAAGAGAGAAATGCACTTTGACGTCTTTCGGGTTTCGCATAGACAGCGCTTGCGCGGTCTGCAATCCCTGTGACGTATTTCCCGCCCTTAAAAAAGCCTTGGTCAGATTTAACAGTGTGCCGGAGTCAGGAGGCTGGACGAATTCCAGAGCCTTGATAGCCTGTTTCGGCTTATGTGCCGCGAGTAAGATGAGCCCGAGGTTGTAATTCGCAGTCCGGTTTAGAGGCTCCAACCGCAACGTCTGCCGAAAGGTCTGCTCCGCCAAATCAAGTTTCTGCTGCGTAGCGTAGCTGGTGGCCAGATTGTTTAGCGTCTCCACGGAGCGGGGGTTGAATTCCAAAGCTTTCTGGAAGGTTGCGACGGATTCCCCATACCGCTGCTGCTGTTGATAGATCAGCCCCAGAAGGTTGAGAGCATCCACATTGTGAGGGGAGCGGACGAGGCTACGCTGAACGGCAGTTAGTGCTTCGTCCAGTGAGCCCTGATGAAAGAGATTATTGGCTTGCTCAAAATCAGAGGCCGCGTCTTGGGTAGTCGATGACGGAAGGGTTGTAGGAACTTGCGCCGCGAGCGGGCGCATGAGCTGCAGGCATACGACCAACCACGTACTGATACACCTACTCATAATTGCTCGGAGAAAATGTCTCATCGACACACATTTATGGAGCTGGCCTAGCCGTGTTACTGTGAACGGCGCCATGGCAGTTGTCGAGCTGAGCTGAATCCATGAAATTCCGCATTTCGCGCAGCACAGCGCAAATGGTAACACGGGTCAGAAGGAGTAAGTAGACGTGTTCCCCAGCAAAAAACGCAAAGGCGCTAGAACGTCTCACCCAAAAACGCAAACCAACCTGACGGTGCTTTTCCTAAGCGTGGTTTTTGTATTTCTGTGGGACGACACTATTCCCGCCGAAAACCAGGGCAAGCGGGCGGGACAGCCAACCACCGTTGCCGCGAAATTCACCGATGTAACTCCCGCGCTGGGCGTGCAATTCCAGCACGCCGCCTCGCATACGTCAAAGAAATACCTGATCGAAACCATGGGGTCGGGGGTAGCACTCTTCGATTACGATAATGATGGCCGTCTGGATATATTCCTCGTGAATGGAGCGCCCCTCAGCGATCCGATGGTAAAAGGATCGATCCCTCAAAAAGTGGGTCTCAAGTATTGGAATCGTCTTTACCATCAAAAAGTGGATGGCAGCTTTGAAGATGTGACCGAAAAAGCCAATCTTCAGGGCGCGGGCTACGGGATGGGTGTCGCAGTGGGCGATTACGACAATGATGGCTTCGAAGACCTGTATGTGACGGCATACGGGGGCAACAAACTCTACCACAATAATGGCAATGGAACGTTCACGGATGTAACAGAGAAGGCAGGGGTGGCGGGCGGCGGATGGTCAACGAGCGCAGCATGGGTAGACTTGGATGGCGATGGCCTGCTGGATTTGGTGGTGGTGCGATACCTACAATGGGACTTCGACGACATCTGGTGCGGAGAGCGCAAACAGGAATTCCGCGCTTACTGCCATCCGGACCAGTTTCAACCGATTGCGCCGCTTGTGTTTCACAACGAAGGTCACGGCCGCTTTGCCGAAATTTCTCGAGAAATTAATTTGTGCAAGCAAGGAAAGGGACTGGGTGTGGCGGTGGCCGATTACAATCGCGATGGACACGCTGACGTTTTCATCGCCAACGACTCCGTTCCGGAATTTCTATATCGGAATAAGGGCGATGGGACATTTGACGAGGTGGGCCTCATGTCTGAGGTGGCCGTCAACGGGGAGGGGCGCACATTTGCCGGAATGGGTGTGGACTTCGCTGACTACAATAATGACGGTTGGCCTGACCTTATAATCACCGATCTTGCTTACCAGATGTATGCTCTTTTTCAAAACAATGAGGATGGAAGTTTCACTGACGTCAGCCAGTCTTCGGGTCTCGGGCCAATGACGCTGCTACATTCGGGCTGGGGTGTGCGGCTTATGGATTACGACAACGATGGTTGGAAAGATCTCCTGATCGTGCAAGGCCATGTTCTGGACACCGTCGAGATGAATTTTCCGCAACTGCGCTACCGCGAACCTATGCTGCTGGCGAGAAACACTGACCACCGCTTCGTGGATGTTTCGGCGGAGGCGGGCAGCATTTTCCACGAAGCATGGGCGGGACGCGGTATGGCGATCGGAGACATCGATAATGACGGCAGGCTGGACGCCGTCGTGACCACCAATGACGGACCTGTGTACCTCCTCCGTAACGAAACGCCGACACAAAATCACTGGCTGACTCTAAAACTTGTCGGACACAAGAGTAATCGGGATGCGATTGGAGCGGAAGTGAAGATAGTGACCGCAAAGGGTTCGCAGTACGCTACCGTTACGACGGCTGGCAGCTATCTTTCTTCGAGCGACAAACGGGTACATTTTGGGTTGGGTTCGGAAACGGCTGTCCAGAACATAGAAATTCGCTGGCCGAGTGGAATAAAGCAAAGGCTGAAGAATGCCCGGGTCGACCAACTCCTTCAGGTAGACGAGCCTTCTTCGAGCGAATAGTACGAATGGTTGGCGGGGGCAGCGCGAGTTCAGCCGACGATGCCGCTTCCGTCCTCAGCCGTTCAGTTAACGCCGCTTTCGCGATCCTGTGGTGACCTTGCCTTCCCAGGCAAATTGGACGCCAGCGGCGGAAACTACGGCAATTTTTGACTATTCTATAACGACCAGCCCGCGCCCCTTCGCCCCGTTGAAAACCGGAACACACTATTTGAGCTTGGGTTTCACTGATCCGACGATTCCGCTGCCTTCGCGGATGGTCAGAATTTGATTGGCTTTCACTTGTGTGAACCGTTCGACCTTCTGCGTGGTCGGCCACTTCACTTCGATGAGATCCACCGTTTGGCCTTTCCCCACGCCGAAGTGGATGCGCAGGTCGGATTGCGACATGACGCTCGAGCCGCTGTGGACCTCATCCATCTGCGCATGCTTGCCCGTGACCACGCGCACGCGAGCGCCAATGGCGGTGCGATTGCACTTTGTTCCGAGCAGCTTAATCTTGATCCAATTCTGCTGGTTACCGCCGTCGTTTCGAAGAAGCGACGGCAAGTCGTTCATATTCAATACCAGAGCGTCGATGTCGCCATCGTTGTCATAGTCCCCGAACGCGGCGCCGCGACTGGAGAAACGCTCGCTGATGCCCGGTCCCATCTCGGAGGAAACATCTTTGAATCGCCCATCACCCAGGTTCTTGTACACCAGACGCGGGTTCTTGTAGGTCTGGCCGGTATCGTGCCCCTCAATTTCCGGGTAGACGTGCCCATTGATCTGCAGGATGTCCGGCCAGCCATCATTGTCAAAATCAATGAAGCCGCAACCCCACGCGACGTACTGGTTGTTGATTCCGATTCCCGAGGAAAACGTAACATCGCTGAAAGTTCCGTCTCCGTTGTTGTGGTAGAGGTTGCAAGTATCGTCCGCGAAGTTCGTCTTGAAAATGTCGAACCACCCGTCACAGTCGTAATCGGCCACACCCACACCCATCCCTGCTTGCTCGTGGCCATTCTCGCTGTAAGCGCATCCGGCAATCACCGCGACATCGGTGAAAGTGCCGTCGTGGTTGTTGTGGAACAGGATGCTGGGCTGCGAGTCCACGGCCACGTAAATATCCGGCCACCCGTCGTTATCGAAATCATAGGAGACCGCGGTAATGGAATACCGGGGCCCGGGCTTCAAGATGCCCGACTTTTCGGAGACATCGGTAAAAGTTCCGTCCCCGTTGTTGTGATAAAGAACGTTCGTGTCGCCCGGTAAACCTCGGGGACCGCACATCACGGGAATGCCTTTCCACTGGCACTGGGCGGGATCACTCTTGGAAGGAGTATTTGCCGGATCGAGCTTTATATAATTGCATACGAAAAGATCCAAGCGTCCATCCCGATCGTAGTCGAGCCAGGTGCAGCCGGCCCCCCAGCGGATCTGTTCGTCGTAGACGCCGGCTTTGCGGGTGACATCCGTGAACGTGCCGTCGCCGTTGTTGTGAAACAGGATGTTGTGGCCCCAGAAGCAGCAGAAGAGGTCGTCCCAGCCGTCGTTGTCGTAGTCGCCGACGCAGACGCCGGTCTGCCAGCCAGTGCGGCCCAGTCCGGATTTTTCTGTGACATCGGTAAAGGTCCCGTCGCGGTTGTTCTTGTACAACTGCGACGTTGGAGCTTTCCCGGACGGCCAGTTGGTATCGAAGCGCGTTCCGGTCGTCAGGTAGATGTCCAGCCAGCCATCATTATCGTAATCGAAAAAAGCAAGGCCGCTGCCCTTCGCTTCAATGATGTACTTCTTGTGGTCGGCGCCACCCCACACGTTGGGCGCATTCAGGCCGGCTTCGCGGGCCACGTCCACGAACACGACCGGAGTGGCCGCCGTTGGATTCGAGATGGCCGGATTCGAATCGGATGGATTCGAAACAGGCGCCGCTTCGAGGAGCGTCGAGCCTCGCCATTTCCAGAGGGGAGTTGTGAGCGCGTCCAAAAGCGTACTGCCGAGAACAACGAAGGATGAGCCGAGGAAACGCCGCCGCAGTAGATTCATAGCCTATGATCGCCGAGACCGGAGTTCGCCACGCTGGAAATTCGCGGGCGAACCAATCCGTTTGCAAAGCGTACTCTTCTCTTTTTCTTCATCGGCTCAGCACCTTTGGAAAGTTGCGCGGCACAATTCCTGCGCCCTCCTTGACGGCGATGATCCGGTCGATGGACACATTCGCTAGTCGATCAACCTGCCCGCTTGGCCAAGTGATCTCCAGAGATTCGATCTTGCTGCGTTTCCCCAAACCAAAATGAATCCGGGGATCGCTGGCCGACACATAACTCATGCCGCCCTTTGACTGCTCAATGTGCGCGACGCCTTCGGAGGTCAGCTTCAGCGAAGAGCCGATTCCATCACGGTTGGAGCGTGCACCGATCAACAGGACTTCCAGCCAGTGATTGGTGTTCCCGCCATCGTTGCGCAGAAGCTCCGGATAATCGCCGCGATTGTTGATGGCGATGTCGCCGTCATTGTCGAAATCAGCGGTAGCCAAGCCGCGTCCTGCAATGCGGCGCATGAAATCCGGACCCAAAGAGTGTTCATTCGGATTCATCGTGGCGTTCGTTCTCGCATTCTAGCGCCGGTCGGCAAGTCGCTCAACTGGAGTTTGTCCCTGCGGTCTCCTCAAAGAGTCCGGTCTGCGAGCGAGAGCGCCCGTTGGAGTAACTGCTCCCTGGCAACCATGGGCATGGGTTCACGAAGCCAAGGGGACGACGCCGGGTCTGACGGATGTCTTGACACCGATTCCGCCGCGTCGTAGTTTTACGGAAGCCGTTCAATTTGAAATGAGTTCCCACTTTTCACCGCAGAGCGCCAAGGACCGGGCTCGCCTGGCATCCGGGAGAGCGTTCGCTTCTCAAGAACTCGCCCGCCAGCTCGCATGGAGCCGCCGCGAATTTTTGCGTAGCGCTGCGGGAGTGGCGCTGGGCAGTTCCCTGTTGCCCTCCAGCCTGATCGCTCGAACGGGAATCTCTGCAAATAAGCGGAAGGTAGTAGTCATCACCTTCGGCGGCGGCGCGCGCGACCAGGAAACCTTCGCCCCCGAAGGGCAGGAAAACATCCCGCACCTGATGCGTGAGCTCATCCCGCAGTCAACCTTCTTCGCGCAGGTGGTGAATCGGGGAATCCTGGGCCACTACGTGGCCACCGCCAGCCTGGCAACCGGCGTATACGAAACGATTAACAACTTTGCTTCCCTTCCCCCGGAACACCCGACGGTTTTCGAGTACTTCCGCAAGGACTTGAAGCGCCCAGCCTCCGACGCGTGGGTCGTCGCTCCCAGCAACGGGTTCAATCGCATCGGAGAAAGCAGCCACCGTTCCTATGGTCCTGCCTTGGGAGCAAGAGTGATTCTGCCCAAGCATTTGTTGAGCGCGGCAACCTCCGGCGGCGCTGACTACGAACATTTGCTCCGCGACAACTATGAGACGCCGTTCTACACCCCGGAACTCGGCGGCAGCGAGTTTGCACTGCAGCAATTGGGAATGATGCTGAAGCTTTCGGTCGACGACTTCAAGGCCCACGCGCGGACCTTGTCGAGCCCCGACGAGCTCTCCGTGTATATCGTGCGTCAGTTAATGCGCCAACTGGCGCCCAGCCTTCTCTGGATCACCATGCACGACATCGATATCGCCCACGCCGGGGCCTACTCCCTCTACATTGACGGTATCCGCCGCACCGACCGCCTCTGCGCCGACCTCTGGAAGACCATCCAGAGCGAGCCGGAATACGCCGGCAAGACGACTCTCTTTATTCTGCCGGACTTTGGCCGTGACTCGGACGACGATGCCGGTGGCAACGGATTCCAGCATCATCGCACCGGCGACACGCTCTCCCGCACCACCTGGATGATGGCATTGGGCGCCGGCGTTCGCGAGGGAGTAGTTTTCGACCGCCCGCTGGAGTCCACCGATCTCGTGCCAACCCTCGGCTCGATGCTGGGATTTTCTCCTGCGCTCGCACAGGGTAAGCCGATACCCGAGCTATTGTAGATTCCATGCTTCCATCCGACCTCAAACCGGAGCAGTTCATTGGCTATCCGCCGGAGGCAAGAAAACTGGTAACCGGCTACGTTGCCGCGCTGCAGCGCCTTCCCCTGAGTTTCTTGCCCAGCCTGTTGCGAGAGGTGATTGAATACGATTTCAAATTCCCCGCCGAGCGCCGGGCGCTGGAGAAGGAACTCGCGAATCTGAACTCCCTTTCTGCGGAAAAAATAAAGGACTGGTTTCAAGGCTTCGCACAAATCCGTCTTTCCTCCCAGCTTGAACATTCCGATTGGGTCAATGCGCCCGGTCAGTTTGTGGAGCAGCTATCGTCCTACCTTTGGACCACCCACCAACTGGACGCCTTTCGAATCGCGGCGCTCGCCTACGCCGATCGTTTGCGCGCGGTTGCGCCGCCAGAACCTCCTCCCGCGCCGCGTCTCGGAATCACCGTCATCGGCCAGGGTGTCGCCGCGCATGGCGAGCCTCTCTTTCGCAAACTCCGTGCGCATGGCGCGTATTTCAGCGCCGTCAAACCGGAGAACGGTCTGGAACTGCTTCTGAATGTCGTCGCCGGCAGAGCCAAGGCGAATCCCGTTCCCTACGGCCACTGGTACATCGATGGCGGGCAAGCAGCGGCTCACGACCCAGCGCTTACGTGCGTCTCCCACCACGCCCTCGAACCGGTGCGCGCGGCTTTGTCAGACAAAATCCGCGCCGAAATCGCACGGCCCGGAATGGGGCCGGAGGCGCTACGCACGCTCCTTGCGCAAATACGCCCCGTCGATCTCGGTTTGGGCAAGGCCGGCGACGCGGTGCTGGATCGCTTCCAGGTCAAGCTGCTGACCGAGGGCTCCGGCACGCAGGTTTTCAGCACCACGTTCGCCCAATGGGCTGCGCGCGAAGCCCTCCGACGAGCCCAGCCGCTCACGTTGCTGGTCCGCTTCGCCCCGCGGCAACGCCAGAAGCCGATGAACGAGATGCTCTCCGCAAGCCTCGCTCCCGCTGAACTCGATCCTCTCGGCTCCCTGATCGATGCGGACATAGGCGCCTATTACAACTGGCTGAACCTGCAGCGGCTCCCGGGAGCCGCCCAATCTTCGTTCCTGGTCTGGTTCGAAGGCCACAACGAAGCAATCGCCATCGGACCTTCCTTGCCGCGCGGCACCGAATCCAACGCCGCCGCCAGCTTGGAGCAGTTGTTGAACTGGGCGAGCTAGCCGCAAATCTGTACTCCGTCCAGGCTGAATAGCAAAGTCACCAACCTGCGCGGCCTCGACCGTCATCAAACCTTTCCGTTCGTGGGACAGGCGATGCCGGGCCGCGCCCAGAGCAGCGATGCGCGCATCCTGCGCCATAAACTCAAACGCAACATCGTGCGCACCTCGCACTATCCGCAGTCCCGCCATTTCGTGATTACCTTTGTCTCTTGACATGGGGCAACCCATTGTGTATTAATCCGCATCGTGCACGCACACGACGAAGGTTTGTTGTGAACTCCCGGAGAGAGTTTATTGCCCGTGGCTGCCAATTGGCGGCCGTTGCGTCCCTTCATGTCTCCGCCTTGGCGGCACTTCCCGAGGTTGCCGATGCAGATGCTGGCGATGCCCGAATATCGCTAACCGGTGTCTGGCAGTTCCGATTCGATCCGGATCGAGATGGCGAAAGCAAAGGCTGGCACAAGCCGACGTCAGGTTCGGATTGGTCGGCCGTGGACGTTCCGCACACATGGCAGATTGCGAGAGATTCGGCCGAGTATTTTGGTACGGCGTGGTACCACCGGACTTTTCAGGTGCCTGCAGAATGGAAGGACAGGAACCTCCGCGTTGAATTCGAAGCGGTGTACCACTCCGCAACTGTTTGGGTGAACGGGTACGAGGCCGGCAAACACTTTCGCAAGGGGTACACAGCTTTCACCCTGGACATCACGCCTTACGTCGAATTCGGTGCTTCGAATTCTATCGCTGTACGTGTGGACAACTCTTTCGACGAAGCCATGTTGCCTCGCGGCCGGTCTTTCGATTGGACGCCTGACGGAGGAATTTACAGGCCAGTTAGTTTGTTAGTCTCTCCGAGAGTTTTTATCGAAAGAGTGGATGTGGACGCAGTACCGGATATTGCTGCAGGGACAGCTCTGGTTTCCATTTCGGTCTTTTTGCAGAATTCGGACAGTCGGCCATGGGCCGGGTCCATCGGGTTTCGTATCACCGACGAGCAAACAGGCCTTTCCGCTTTGGAAAGAAAAGCCGCGGTCTCTATTCGCCTAGCGCCGGGCGAGAAAAAGATCTGCGCTTTGCCGGCTACCACACTACGCGACACAAAATTATGGCACTTCGACCATCCCAATCTTTACAGGCTGCGGGTGGTGCTCACCCAGCATGACCAGGATTTTCACATGCTAGAGACAACCTTCGGCGTACGCAGTATCGAGATTAAGAACACGGGCTTCTATCTAAACGGTATGCGCGTATGGTTGGCAGGTGCCGAGCGCATGGCCGGGAGCAACCCAGAATTCGGCATGGCCGAACCGGCCGGGTGGCTGACGCACGACCACGACGATTTAAAACAACTTAATTGTGTGTTTACTCGCGTTCATTGGGAACAGGACCGACGCGTTCTGGAATATTGCGACCGCCACGGCATTCTGATTCAGACAGAAGTGCCCACCTGGGGTCCGGACACTTTCAATGGCATGGGAAATGCACCAGCAGCGGCAATCATGCAGAACGGTATTGAACAACTAAGGGAAATGATCGCGCGCGACCGCAATCATCCCTGCATTTTTTCCTGGGGACTTTGTAATGAGATTAATGGTCAGAACCCGCCCGCCTACGAATTCGCTAAGGCCATGTTGGAAGAAGCAAAAAAACTGGATCCCCGACGGCTATGCTCCTACGCTTCCAACTCGTTGCAGAGTAACGCCTCGCGAGACGTCTCGCGACTCATGGATTTTGTGGAATGGAACGAATACTACGAAAGTTGGTATGGCGGCACTTCTGACAATCTTCGCAGCAACGTGGAACAGATCCACGAGGCATTTCCCGACAAGCCCATCGTGATATCCGAATATGGCTATTGCGCCTGCACTCCGGAACGGCCCGAGGGAGATGCACGGCGCATCGAAGTTTTGCGTGAACACAACCGCGTCTTTCGCGAGAAGGAGTATGTCGGCGGGCTGATTTTCTTCTGCTACAACGATTACCGCACCCACATAGGAGATAAGGGCGCTGGCGTCATGAAGCAGCGCGTACATGGCGTTGTGGACCTCTACGGCGTCCGAAAGCCATCGTGGGCGGCGCTGCGGTATGAGTCCAGCCCGATCGAATCGATGGCCGTAGTAAGGTCCGAGAAGGAGTTCACCATCCGCGTCCGCACTCGAAAGACCGCCCCTGCGTACCCGCTCGAAGGTTACAAGTTGCAGGCGGTCCTCTATGGCTACTCAGAAATTCCGCTAGAACGTTTCGAGGCGCCGCTCCCTCGCCTCGCTCCTGGCGACGAAGCAAAAGTCTCGATCCGGTGGAAGGAAAAGGAGCCGGTGCGCATCACATTCGATGTGCAGCGTCCCACGGGATTTTCGGCTTTCACGAAGATATGGACGCCTTGAGAGCGCCCGCAAGATCTTAGAAAAGTCAGATACTGAACTAGCTCTGGACCTCAGACGCAGCATCACCGTCGAGGGTTTTGGTCAAATAAGCACAGGAGATTGCAGAGTGAAAGATCCTTCCCCAACTGAACGGGTACGCGCCTGGGAAGAGACCGTAACAATCCCAACCTATCCTGCGCCCGCTCCGGATCGCAATCCCATGTTTCTGGACAAGCGCGTTTACCAGGGCAGCAGCGGAAAAGTGTACCCGAACCCTTTTACTGACCATATCTCGGACGCAAAGTTCGATAAACCATATCGGGCAATTTTTCTAGAGAATGAATTCCTCCGCGTCATGATCTTGCCGGAGATCGGCGGACGGATTCACATCGGGCAGGACAAGACCAATAACTACGATTTCTTTTACCGGCAAAACGTTATCAAACCAGCGCTCGTAGGCCTGCTGGGACCTTGGATTTCCGGAGGGGTGGAGTTTAACTGGCCACAGCATCACCGACCTTCCACATTCATGCCTGTCGATCACAAGATCGAAAAGCGCGAGGACGGGAGCTGCACGGTCTGGCTCAGCGAACACGAACCAATGAACCGCATGAAGGGTATGGTCGGGATTACGCTGCATCCGGGGAAAAGCATCATAGAAGCCAAGGCGCAGCTATATAACCGCACACCGTTCGTTCAGACATTTCTGTGGTGGGCCAATGTCGCCGTGCAAGTGCACGAACAATATCAGGCCTTCTTCCCTCCGGATGTCGCCTACGTCGCAGACCATGCAAAGCGTGCCGTGTCTTCCTTTCCGCTGGCGCGAAACTTTTATTACGGCGTGGATTACACACCAGGAGTGGACATAACCTGGTACAAAAACATTCCGGTACCGACTTCCTATATGGTTCTCGACTCGAAATATGACTTTTTCGGCGGGTATGACCATGCGCGACGCGCCGGCTTCGTGCACGTAGCGGACCGGCATATCTCACCCGGCAAGAAGTTGTGGACGTGGGGAAACGCGGAGTTCGGGTACATGTGGGACCGCGAGCTCACCGATTCCGATGGACCTTATGTGGAGTTGATGGCCGGCGTCTTCACGGATAACCAGCCGGATTTTTCGTGGCTTCAGCCGTTCGAAACACGCACGTTCAGCCAATATTGGTACCCCATTCAAGAAATTGGGCCCGCCAAAAATGCCAATCGGCTGGCTGCCGTAAACATTGAAATGGAGGGACGTAAACTGAAGGTTGGTGTGTTGACTACGGAAACTTTTAAGCAGCTTTGCGTGATCGTGACTGCAGGGGAACGTGTGGTCTTCAATGAAACCCGGGACATTCGTCCGGGACAGCCCTGTGTGGAAACAATCGAGCTTCCCGCCTGCTGCGCGGCACCAAGTGTACTTCTCCGTGTGCTTTCCTCCGACGGAAAGGAAATTATTCGCCACCGGCCTGAGGAAAACCGCGAAGCTCTGTTGCCGGAACCCGCCACGGAGCCCCCACCTCCTGCAGAGATCTCTAGCATCGAGGAGCTCTACCTGACCGGACTACATCTGGAACAGTATCGCCACGCCACGCGTTTCCCTGAACTGTACTGGGAGGAGGGACTCCGCCGCGATGTGGACGACGTGCGCTGCAACAATGCCTTGGGAATGTTGTGTCTGCGGCGTGGCAAATTCCAGGATGCGGAACGGTACTTCCGGCGTGCGATCGCGCGGCTGACGCGGCTCAACCCGAATCCTTACGATGGCGAGCCATTCTATAATCTTGGGCTCGCGCTAAAATATCAGAAACGCACGGAGGAGGCTTATGTCGCCTTCTACAAATCAGTCTGGAACCAGGGATGGCAATCCGCCGGCTACTATGCATTGGCCACCATCGATTGCCAGCGCGGCGATTTCGAGCGAGCACTGGAACACCTGGCGGGGTCGCTTTCCAGCAATACCTCGCATCTAAAAGCTCGCAATCTGAAGTCAGCCATTCTGCGCCAGTTGGGCCGAAACCAAGAGGCGCTCGATTTGGCTCAAGACACAATTGCCTTCGATCCTCTCGACATGTGGTCCAGGAACGAACTCGTTGCGTTCAGCACTGCACCACACTCCTCTGATTCAGACGACGCTCTCTTCCGTTCCTTGCTTCGGGAAACCCACATCTGCCTGGATATCGCTTTCGACTATGCCGACGCAGGACTGTGGCGCGAGGCGATCGACCTTCTCCAGCGACACCTTGCCGTGTTTTCCAAACAACAAGAACCCCATCCGATGGTTCTCTATTCGCTCGGATATTTCTACGACAAGAGCGGAGAGCGTGACAAAGCTCGCGAGTACTGCAAGCAGGCTGCCCATGCCTCTGCTGATTACTGCTTTCCAGCTCGAATCGAGGAGATGCTAGTTCTCCAAAGCGCAATTCGGACAAATCCTTCCGACTCCAAAGCCCCCTATTATCTTGGCAATCTGTTGTATGACAAACGGCAACGAGAAGAGGCCATTCGACTCTGGGAATGCTCTTGCCAGATTGATCCCCGGTTCTCCATTCCGTGGCGAAATCTAGGGATCGCGTGGTTCAACGTACGGAAGAACTCGGGACGGGCCCTGGAATGTTATGAAAAAGCATTTCGATCGGAGCCATCCGATGCGCGTTTGTTGTATGAGCTAGACCAGTTGTGCAAACGCGTTGGATCCCCGCCCGAGCAGCGTCTTTCAAGGTTGGAAGAGCACTGTGATTTGGTTGACAGGCGCGACGACCTAGTGGTCGAACTCGTCACCCTCTGCAATCAAACACATAGAACTGCAAAAGCTCTGAAGATCCTTAGTTCTCGGCGATTCCACCCCTGGGAGGGCGGCGAAGGCCTAGTGTCCGGCCAATACGTAGCAGCACATCTTCTGAAGGGCCGCGAATTGCTTGAGGCCAGGGAATCAAGCGAGGCCCTGGCTCATCTTCAAGCGGCGCGCGTGTATCCCAAAAATCTCGGAGAAGGAAAGCATCTGCTTACTCTCGAAACACACCTCGATTACTTCGCTGGTTTAGCCCTTGATAATTTGGGGCGCGCCGAAGAGGCGCAGCAGCGGTGGAAAAAAGCCAGCGAGGCTCAGACGGGATTCAGGGACATGGCTTACTACAGAGCTCTTGCGCTCAGGAGGCTTGGCCGGGAACCCGAAGCCGTCTCGCTGCTCGAGCAACTTCTGGACTTCGCGTCGCGTCAACTCGACGCGGAAGTCAGAATCGATTATTTTGCAACCTCCCTGCCAAACTTTTTGCTCTTCGATGATGACCTGCAGAAGCGGAACCGAGCCGAGTGTTTGTTCCTGAGCGGGCTTGCGAAGCTAGGGCTGCGGCGAATCGAAGAATCGGCAGCTGACTTCCGCGAAGCATTGACCCTGGACCCGAATCACATGTGGGCTCAGGCGGAGTTGGAGCGCATAGAACCTGTTCAGGCGACGAGGTTGAAGCCATGAGTGGCCCCAGGCACCGCCGAACCGCTGGACAGGGGGTCGTCGCGGCAGGCGACGCTGAGACCCTCAAGATTCCAGCCGACCAAAACATCTTTCTCTGGGCAATCTCCTTTGTCGCGGCATTAGGCGGATTGCTTTTTGGCTATGACTGGGTCGTGATTGGCGGGGCCAAGCCGTTTTACGAAAAATTCTTCCATTTAACGGATGCTTCGCAACAAGGATGGGCGATGAGTTGTGCGCTGATCGGTTGCCTGCTGGGAGCGGTGATCTCCGGTAGTCTCAGCGACCGTTATGGCCGGAAACGTCTGCTAATCCTGGCGGCGCTACTCTTCGGAGTCTCCTCCGCTGGCACCGCGCTGGCCAATGTGTTTCACAGTTTTGTGATGTGGCGAATCGTTGGGGGAATGGCCATCGGTCTTGCTTCCAATCTTTCTCCCATGTACATCGCGGAAATTTCCCCTGCCGCGGTGCGCGGCAAGTTAGTCTCGCTAAATCAGCTCACTATCGTTATTGGAATTCTGCTGGCCCAGTTCGTGAATTGGCTTATCGCCCAGCCTGTGCCTGCTGGTGCTTCCGCGATGGAGATTCTGAACTCATGGAATGGCCAGATTGGATGGCGCTGGATGTTTGGCGTCACCGCGATACCGTCTCTGCTATTTTTTCTCGGAATGCTGGTAGTGCCGGAGAGCCCGCGCTGGCTTGCCCGGAATGGTCGGCACGAGAAAGCAGGCCGCATCCTGGCGCGCCTTAACGGCGAGGAACACGCCAAACAAGCGCTGGCGGAGATTCGGTCGAGTCTAGCCATTGGCGAAAAGGTCAGCTTGTTCGCCTTGCTGGATCCCAGACTCGTCGGTGTTCTCTTTCTCGGCGTTTCGTTGGCAGTGTTTCAGCAATGGTGCGGTATCAACGTGATCTTCAGCTATGCGGAGGAGGTGTTTTCCGCGGCGGGCTATCATGTCTCTGACATCCTGCTCAATATCGTAATCACCGGTGCCGTCAATCTGGCCTTCACCCTCGTAGCCATCGCCTTGGTGGACAAAGTGGGGCGCCGCAAATTAATGCTTTTCGGCTCGGTGGCTTTGGCGCTGATCTACTGTTTGCTGGGATTTGGTTTTTATAGACACAGCCAGGGAATCCACATGCTGCTGCTGGTTGTTGTGGCCATCGCCTGTTATGCCATGTCGCTCGCCCCGGTCACCTGGGTAGTCATTTCAGAAATTTTCCCCAACCACATTCGTGGCGCAGCGATGTCCGTAGCGGTCACCTCACTATGGATTGCCAGCTTTATCCTTACCTACACGTTTCCATTACTGAACCGGGGTCTCGGGCCTGCGGGAACTTTCTGGATCTATGCCGGCATTTGCCTGGCTGGCTTTCTGGTTATTCGCTGGCGTCTTCCGGAGACAAAGGGCCAGACGCTCGAGGAGATCGAGGAGGCCTTGGCAAGCTGAATGGCATTCCCGCGAAACGATATGCAAATACCCGCTACCCTGCTGCCAGCTTTTGCCGAGTCTTTCGGCGGGTGTCCGCGCCTTTTTCGTGCACCAGGTCGCGTGAATCTCATCGGGGAACACACCGACTACACCGGCGGCCTGGTCATGCCGGCCGCGATTCATTTTTCGACTTGGGTGGCCGCTGGTCGCCGCGAGGATCGCACCATACGCGCGGTTTCTGAGGGTTTTCCCGGGGCGCTCGAATTCTCGCTAGATCTGGCACCAAAGCGCCAGGGCAACTGGACCGATTATGTTGCCGGTGTGGCCGCAACGCTCGAAGCCGCCGGACACAGGTTGCGGGGGGCCAATCTCCTTATTCATGGCGAAGTTCCTGTGGGTTCGGGCCTTAGTTCCTCGGCGGCTATTGAAGTGGCCACGGCTCTGGCTCTCCTTAATAATTCAGACCTTTTCCTCGAGCCCATGCAGTTGGCGCTCATTTGCCAGAGCGCCGAGAATGAGTTTGTGGGCATGCGTTGCGGCATCATGGACCAATTTATTTCCTGTTTTGGTCGCGAAAATCATGCCTTGATGCTGGATTGCCGCTCGCTCACGTATCGAGCGTTGCGGTTGCAATCGGAGGTCAGCTTGGTCATTTGCAACACCATGGTGAGACACGAACTCGCCAGCACCGAATATAATCGCCGCCGCGAAGATTGCGAGGCGGCCGCGCTCATCATCGGTCCCCTTCGCGATCTCACCATGGACACTTTCGAACGACTGGCCTCGAACCTGCCGGAGCCAGTACGGAAACGCTGCCGGCATGTAGTCAGCGAGAATGCCCGGGTACTTCAAGCAGCGGCCAGTCTGGAACAAGGCGACATCAAAGCGTTTGGCCGATATATGGGTGAATCCCACCGGAGCTTGCGTGATGACTACGAAGTGAGTTGTCGCGAGCTCGATATCATGGCCGAGCTGGCCGGCAAGTTACCGGGAGTTTATGGATCCCGTATGACCGGGGGCGGGTTTGGCGGATGCACGATCAGCCTGGTCGAATCCAGCCACGTGGAAGACTTCGTAAACCAAGTGACTTCGGGATATGCGAGGCAAACCGGTTTGACGCCGGACGTATACGTCTGCCGGGCAGAGGAAGGGGCGAAAGAAGTGCCTCTATCTGAACCCGCCGTCACTTGAAAATGCTTGCTGACCAGCACTCAGCATATCGATGGACTGCCTTAGTGAATCATCCGCCGGAATTGTGGATTTGGAGATGTGGCATAGATGACCAACATCAAGCTGGACTCCCACGAAGGCTTTGTCCGCATCACCCTGGACAATGGTGTAATTTGCCTAGCCCTGCTCCCCCAATTAGGCGGGAAAATAATCTCATTGGTCCGCGTGGATAGTGGCCGCGAATACCTGGTTTCCCTCCATGATAGGCAGAGCAGTTTTCGCGCACCTTCCTACGGCGGAATATTTGTGGACTACAACAACGTAGGTTTTGACGAATGCATTCCTACCATTGCAGCGTGCCAGTATCCAACAGGTAGCTACCATGGCAGGCAATTGCCCGACCACGGTGATGTTTGGTCTTTGCCGTGGCAATACCTTGTGGCTGGCGAAGAGTTGTGGCTGTCCGTCGAAGGGCGCAGCCTCCCGTACGCGCTGCTGAAGCGCCTCCGCATGGAAGGCTGTCAGTTGGTGATTGACTATGAACTCCAGAACAAAGGCGATTGTGCTTTTCACTACCTGTGGTCTGCACATCCGCTCTTGAATACTGAGCCTGGGGCTCACATCCTGCTGCCGCCGGAAGTACGGGAGTTGCTGATCGACTCGTCTCATGGGAATCGACTCGGACGCAAGGGCGACAGTTGCGCGTGGCCCATAGCCACTCCGCGAGACGGAGAGCCCGATGACTTAAGCGTGATGAAGGGTCGAGGCAGTCAGAGCGATAAGCTTTATACCATGCGCCTGCGGGAAGGGTACTGCGGTCTCTACTATCCAAGCACACAAGAATCGATCTTCTTTCGCTTCGATCCCGAGCGTGTGCCTTACGTGGGAATGTGGATCTGTCACGGTGGCGGTGCGGCTGACGATCCGAAGCAGCCTTACACTGTGGCGCTGGAACCCTGCATGGGAAGGCCTGACGCCCTTGCGGAAGCGATGGCACGTAAAGAGAGCGACATTCTACAACCCCACGAACGGAAACAATGGACTCTTCGCGTGGAACTGCGCGAAGGGGTTCCAATGGCTTCGCGGCTAGATATGAAGAGGAGATCACACGATGAAATTTGCATTTAAGCTCGCAGGATGGAGCTGGAGTCTGATCCTGGTTGTACTGTCCTGCTTGACTCCGGCGGTGGCACAGTCGCCGATCCGCTTCGTTAAGGCCAGCAAGATTTTTATTCTGGATGCAGGCACGGTCACTTACGTCTTTGGCATCAATGAGCAGGGCATGCTGCAGCACATCTATTGGGGCGGGCATGTGGGTCGTGAAGAAGATTTCGCAATCCCCAGAATAACGGATTGGTCGGGATTTGACCTGAGCGCCACCACTACACCTCAGGAATATCCAGGGTGGGGTGCCGGGCTCTATGTGGAGCCCAGCCTCAAAGTAACCTTCCCTGACGGCAATCGGGATATTGTTCTGCATTACGTTGCGCATCAGATAGCGGGGAACACGCTAACCGTCACCCTCAAAGATATCGAGCGTCCCTTGCTGGTCCATCTACATTACACCGTGTACCCGCAGACGGGTATGCTGCGCCGGGAAGTCACGATTGAGAATCGTACGGATAAAGCGGTGATGCTCGAGAGTGCGCAGTCGGCGGCGTGGTATCTGCCGCAGGGGGATGGCTATCGGCTGCGCTACCTGACGGGGCGCTGGGCGGGTGAGTGGCAACTCACGGAGGAGCCGGTGCACGCGGGCATGAAGATACTGGAAAGCCGGCGCGGCATCACCAGCGTACAAGCCAATCCTTGGTTTGCGCTGGATAGAGATGGCAACAGCGACAGCGAGCATGGTTCGGTGTGGTTTGGCGCGCTGGGGTGGAGCGGTAGCTGGCGAATCAGCGTGGAGCAAACAGCGCAACAGCAAGTGAGCGTTACAGGGGGATTTAATCCGTTCGATTTTGGGTATCGTCTGGCAGCGGGCGAATCGCTAACAACTCCGTCGTTCTACGCGGGCTACACCAATGGCGGCATCGGTGAGGCATCGCGTATTCTGCACGCGTTCGAGCGCACCGAGATTCTTCCCAGTGGTTCCGGGTTGCGAACTCGCCCAGTACTCTACAACTCCTGGTATGCCACAGGATTAGAAGTCGATGAAGCCGGGCAAAAGGCACTGGCCGAAAAAGCAGCAAGCGTGGGTGTGGAACGCTTCGTCATGGATGACGGTTGGTTCCGTCCACGAAATAACGATCACACAGGGCTGGGCGACTGGAACGTGAATCCGCAGAAGTTCCCGAACGGTCTCGGCCCGCTGATTCGTCATGTAAAAGATCTGGGGATGGACTTTGGGTTGTGGGTTGAGCCGGAGACGGTGAATCCGGACAGCAACCTTTACCATCAGCATCCGGATTGGGCGATCCATTTCGAGGGTCGCTCGCGCACCGAGGTCGGAAACCGACTGGTTCTTAACCTCGCCAGGGAAGACGTTCGAGAATACATCTTTCACTGGCTAGACCAGTTGGTTACCGCGAACGACATCTCCCTCTTGAAATGGGATTACAACCGCAACTTCAGCGAACCTGGCTGGCCGGAAGTTCCTCCCGAGCAACAGAAGAACCTCTGGGTGCGCTATACGCAAAATCTTTACGACATTCTCGATCGGCTGCGGCAGAAGCATCCCCGGCTGGAGATTGAATCTTGTGCCGGTGGCGGCGGGCGCATCGACCTGGGAATTCTGAGGCGTGCGGAGCAGGTTTGGCCATCGGATAACACCGAAGCGTTGGACCGGCTGACCCTTCAGCAAGGCTTCACGTATGCGTACACGCCGCACACCATGATGTCGTGGGTAAACGACGTGCCCGATTTCAACGGTCGCCGCGTGCCGCTGCAATTCCGTTTCCTGATGGCGATGCAAGGGTCTTTGGGCATCGGCGCAGACTTGAACCGCTGGCAACCAGAAGACCTGGCGGTGGCGAAACGCATGATCGGCTACTACAAATCGATTCGCGACACGGTGCAGAATGGCTTGCTCTACCGCCTGACGTTGCGGGGTGCTGGAAACTTTAGCGCCAGCGAATACGTTTCCGAGAATAAATCGCAAGCAGTGCTATTTGCATTTTTGCACTCGCAACAGTTCGGGCGCGGCCTTCCGGCGGTGCTGCTCAAAGGCCTGGATGGGACCGCCACCTACGCCCTATCGCCCCTAGATGCGAAGCCCAAGGGGAAGAGTTCCGTACTTCCCGCGAAGCTCAGCGGCGCGTACCTGATGGAGCATGGTCTTCCGCTACTCCTAGAAGGCGACTACGATAGCACTGCGATCAAGTTTGATCGCATTTCACCGTAACCGAATCAAGCAGGAGCGGTCATTCAGCTTACTAAGTGCCAGCTCCCGCCAATCGAAAATATTGCTCGCCCTAGGATCCGTGCAGGCGGCTTGTTCATATTGCGCAGCTCTAAGGACTTTGCGGAACTGGCCGCGCTTGCCTGCGAAGGACTCCTGCTCTGCGCTGCAATTTTATCGAAATAACGCCTGTGCCTCGCCAAAACTCCATCCGCGCCGAAAATCGCAAGATTCCCTGTCGCGACAACTTGAAGAGAAAACCTGGATGGGACCTCCGAGCGCGAAGACTCTCTCCCGGGGCGAACACCCGCGCGGGGTACCTGTATATGTTATGTAAGGATGGAGGAACCCGTGCATTTTCGCGACGCTACGTCGTTTCGGATTAGGCAGCCGGATCGTACCGGTGGTGCAGCCCTCCCAATCGCACATGAGAAAGGACGTCACCTGAGGATATGGTGCGAGTTCTGCCGTCTGGCGTTCCCTTCCCGAGCCCGCGATGCGTGCGGTCCTCGTGGTAGTAGCGAATATACTCAGAGAGCCGACGTTTCAGGTGGCGTTCGTCAACTGCAATGATGTGCTCTCCTGGATCACATCATTGTCTTCAATAAGGCTGGGTTGCGCCGAATACTCAAGGATTATTTCGATTACTACGAACGTTGCCGTACACAACTGTCGGTCGAAAAAGATTCACCTCTCAGCCGACCAGTCGAGCCTCCGTTGCTCGGTCACGTGATCCAAATTCCGCAAGTCGGCGGCCTGCACCACCTTCACAAACGCAAAGCTGCCTGATCGCAAAACACTTCTAAACGCTCGCGTGAGAACGCGGAGCGAGCAGTGTGCTCGTTCGCCATGCGAAGTTTAGTACTTTGTGGAAGGACGCTCGCCCTCTGGAGATTTGATCCCGGACATCAGGCGGCTGAGTACAGCTTATTTCCATGATGGTCGGCCAACCGAGTTTTTGGTATGGACAAGCGGCTGATCGTGGAACCAATGGCGATCGGCGAATTCGCTAACTTCTGGCTCTAATACTTCGTGCGCACGTACGCGCCATATCGCCCGTAACATGAAGAGCCTCGACGATTCTTGTGAGGATTGAGAGAGCCATCCATTTTTTCCTTGTTGAATGTCCTTCCGCAAACCGTGCATCGATACACGTAGGTCGGCCCCTGATGTCTCGTTTTCGCTGCACGGGGCATCCTTGGCATGCGCGGCATCGCGGTTGAAGGCGCAAAGGTAAGCGGCCCCGTCGAAGTCAGTTCAACCGCGTAACGCGGAGTGAAAACTTGCGAAGTTACGGTCGCTCCCTGCATTCGGTCCACACGGTAGGACCTGTACTCCCCTGAATCACCGCGTATGGCACCGAGTACGTAGTTCCCCTCGGCAGTCTGCCGCAGCGAATACGGCTCTATGCGGCGAACACTGTCCTCGTAGGCAAGATCGACACAGAGATGGTTCGCCGCTGCGAAGCGAATGATCTCAAGATTTGAACGAGACCGAAGTGGGATGTTCATCGGCAATGCGCGTGTACGCACAGGCACTTCGCCGATGCCGCGCTGGATAAGTGCGCGCTGCGGGATCGGTGCGCTGCTCGTTATCCAGTTAAAGATTTCTGGCAGCGCGTCCCAGAAGTCATTTAACGGCGGAAGAGCGGGAAGCTGGTGCGACAACATGTCCGACCACATGGCTTCAAGAGCGGGGCGATGCGGTACGAGCGTCTGGAGTGTGGGTACCGGGATCGCCTTGTAAGCGCATTTCTGCCGAAGGACGTCAAGCAGCACTGCGGCGGTCGGCCGGCTGTCCGTATGGCGATAAAGGTTCACTACGTCGTAGAGGTCGCGTGGCCGCGTCCGCTCTCCGAGCGCCCGCAGTTTTTCGCCGAACGCTTCTTCGTATGCGTAGCAATTTGCCCATATGCCTCCCTCCGGACGATCAGTGTACGGATGAAAGACCTCGTGCCGGACAGACGGAAGCACCAGTCCTTCATCCGCTGTCAGGTCGAGCTTGATTTTGGGCCAGCCGCCTGAAGTTGGCGACACCGGTCCGCGATACGCAATTTTGCCCTGGCAGTTGGGGCGTCCGCGGGAATTGTCGTAGATATCGAATTCGAGCTGGTCGGCGGGAATGTTGAGACCGGACTGTTCTGTCACCCAGGCGATGACTTCCTCAAACACCGTCCGTAAGAATTCCTCGTCGAGGTGTTCTTCATTACGCAGGGTAAAATCCAGATCTTCAGAAAACCGATAGGTCTCGAAATAGCACTTCTTGAGACACGTACCGCCCTTGAATACCCAGCTTTCCTCAAGTTCCTCATGTGCATTAATACCGGCGAGTATCCAGCCGAGGACATAATCCTTCTCGACAACGTTGGGCAACAGCGAAAACGACGACGCAGCTTCGAGGATTTCGCGCCTATCGATCATGAGGCCGTTTGTTTCCTAGCTGACGGCAGCCAGAGACGCCAGGCCGTGACGAGTTTTTTCGGAGGAAGCGCGGGATCGAGCCGGGCATAACCCTGTGTCAACCGGGAGCGGCACTCGGCAGCGAGCTTGTTATCGCGCAGCCGGGTTTCTGCGAGATATCCGAGGCGCTTGAAGATGACGCCGTTATTGAACTCCTCTGCGTACCGGATCAACAATTCTCGATCAGCGGTCTTAGTTTCGAGATACGCGCTAAGGGTATCAGTTACGTGGTCGATGCCCCCGCCCACCTCGGGTGCGGCAATCATATCGACCAGCGTGCGCGCGGGGTCCGATATATGTACTTTGACAGAACCGCGCCAAAGCGTTTTCAGTCCGAAGAGACGTTTTGGCTTCACGTTGTGCAAGACGAAAGCGGTACCTTGGGCGATCACGCGCTTTTCTGTGAGACGCCGCGTAGTGAAGACGAGGGTTTCATTGAAGAGCTGCTCGGTAAGTTCCCAATGATGGGCGGCCGTCCAGCCGCCGATGTAGCATTGATTGAAGAGCGTTGGTACGAGAACCCAGGGATCTCCGATCAACTGTTCGCTGCCGGCTAGGTCCAAGGGGACGGGAACGTAAAGCCCGTGTCCTATCCGCCGGAGCCAGCCCTGCTGTTTCCACCGTGACAGGAGCTTGGCCGCTGCACGCCGATCGAGACCGAGTGTCTGAGACACAATATCGACCGACACGACCTCCTTTGCGGCGCGGAGTACTGCAGCGAGCCGCGCGCGGTGTGCTGGCAACGAGTTTTTCACGGGCTCCATGGCTATATAATAATACCAGAAGTTCGCAGTTTCTAGGAACTGTAGGTAGTTACATATAGCTACAGTTGCCCTCGAAGCTGTGATTACCGAAAACTCGGTCCATGCGTGACCGGCTTCTTTGAAGGGCGTTGCGGTTTCCCTTCGGCGGCTACAGTGGCGATGGTGTCGGCGATCGTGCCAGGAGTTGGGGTTCCTGACTTCCGAAGACGCGGATGGTGGAACAGTGGAACGTTCGCTTTTCGGTTTCAAAGCGCGCTTTTTAGGCAGCGACTAAGCGGCGCGTCGCTGGTATCGGTGGTGTAATCCTCCGACCTGAGGAATCGCTACCACGCGCCCGTGTTGCGGTGGCTCCACCTGTGCTTCGCCAAAATTCTATTCGCACCGAAAATAGCGCGATTCCCTGCCGCGACGGCTGTCCCATCCAAGTTATCCCTTCACCCTCGAGAGCCAAGAATCTCCCGGAGGAACGCCCGCGCGGTATACCTGTATATATAAGGATGGAGGAACCCGGACGTTTTCGCGACGCTACGTCGGTTCGGATTAGGCAGCCCGATCGTATCGGTGGTGCAGCCCTCCCAGTCGCTGTGCCTCGCCAAAACTCCATCCGCGACGAAAATCGCGCGATTCCCTGTCGCGACAACTTGAAGAGAAAACCTGGATGGGACCTCCGAGCGCGAAGACTCTCTCCCGGGGTGAACACCCGCGTTGGATACCTGTATATGTTATGTAAGGATAGAGGAACCCGTTAACGATGTTACAAGCCTGCGCGCAAGCTGTTGATTTCAAAGGCGGTCATCATTTTGGCGAGGGACAG
>WNFD01002821.1_pt1 | contig 37020 bp, 33 predicted proteins | sample 5400491 | NCBI WGS metagenome assembly WNFD01 (sample SAMN13153343, study PRJNA577476) | soil metagenome | isolation source: 120 cm saprolite under Douglas fir tree site 2 hole 2 replicate 2 | place: USA:California | collected 2015-04-18 | reverse complement strand
GGCGGGATCATCGTCAGCAGGATGACCGCCGGCCCGGCGGCCCGGCCGATATTCTCCTGCTCGATGTTCAACACGCTGATCATCGCGGCCGGCAGGCCAGCCTCGCGCAGCCTGCCGGCCAGCGTCTCGCGCTGATAGCCGTTCAACATCTCAACGAGGCGGCCGGTCGCGACGATGCTGTCGAACCGCGCCGGGTTGGTGATCAAGCGCACCCCAAGCGGGCTGTCGCGGGTCGGGCTGGGCCGCTCGGGCAAGATCAGGGCAAAGGCCGCCCGGCCGCCCAACACCAAGCCCCTGGCGTCGCCGGCGAGGGGCTGCATCGTCGCGCCCTCGCGCTCGAGGAAGCGGACCAGATCGGGCGCGCTCCCGGGGTTGACGATCGGCACCACCAGCGGGGCGCCCTCATTGACCCGCATCCCGCCGCCGACAAAAAAGAACATCAGCCCGAGCAGAAGCGGGCCCATCAGCGGATAGATCATCGAGATGAGGATGCTGCGCCCGTCGCGCAGGTGGTCGACCATCTCCTTCTTGAACACCGTGAGCATGGCGAACATCGTCATTCTCCGGCGGCAAGCGCCGGCTCTGCCGCCGCTCCTTGGGTTGCCGCCATGAAGATCTCTTCCAGATCGTGCAGCCCGGTCGCGCGCCGCAGTTCGGCTGGAGCGCCCTGCAGCACGATGCGGCCCTCGGCGAGCACGACGATGCGGTCGGCGAGCGCCGCGACCTCCTGCATGATGTGGCTCGTCAGGAGGATGCAGCGGCCCTCGGCGCGCATCCGCCGTAAGAGGTCGCGCACGGCGCGGCTGGTCGCCACATCGAGCCCGTTGGTCGGTTCGTCGAGCATGATGTTATGCGGCTGGTGCACCAGGGCGCGGCCGAGCGCGACCTTCATCTGCTGGCCGCGCGAGAACCCCTTGGCGCGCCGGTCGATGAAATCCTCCATGCGCAAGGTCGCCACCAGCTCGGCGATGCGCGTATCGAGCTCGCTGCGTCCGATCCCGTGCAGCTCGCCGAAATAGCGCAGGTGCTCGCGCGCCGTCAGCCGGGTGTAAAGCGCGCGAAGATCGGGCAGGACCCCGAGCCGGCGCCGCGCCGCCAGCGGATCCTTCTGGCTGTCGATGCCGTCGATCAGCGTGGTGCCGTGGTTCGGCCGCAACACGGTGCAGATCAGGCGAAACATCGTCGTCTTGCCGGCGCCGTTCGGCCCGATCAGACCGGTGATCTCGCCGTCGCGCGCGACGAAACTGACGTCCTCTACCACCCGCAGATCGCCGAAGGATTTTGCGAGCCCGCGGACCTCGATCATGCGACTTCCATGAGGGACGCCATCCGCCCGATTCGACTCGACGGTGGCGCCGAGGTCAAGGCGCTAGTGGCCAGCCTTGCGCCAATCCTCGGCGAATTCGCGCAACTGGCTCGCCTCGAGGTCAGACACGGCCCACAGATTCATCCCGCCCTGGACCCAGTGCACGACGTTGTAGCCTTGGCGCTCGGCGGTATGCGCCGGCTGCGCCGCGGTCTCCGCCGCCGGCCAGACGAACAGGTCGATCACATGCTTGTCGCGCTGGTAGACCAGCGCGGCGACCGGTCGGCCGGCGAGATAGTCGAGCCGCCCGCCGCGCAACGGAAAGCGCTGCGCTGCGAGATCCTTGACCGGCGGGGCGAAATCGATGCGGCCGTCGAACCACGGCTTGACCGTGTGCTGGTCGCTCGACGGGACGTCTTCGAGATGCCCGGGCTGCAAGGCGCGGATGTGGCCGGCGACGATCTGCTCGGCGAAATCCGATGTGCGCGGGACAACCACCAGCACCGCGAGGGCGGCGGCGCAGGCGGCGCCGAGCCCGAAGCCTCCCACAGTGGACCGCCACCGGCGCCACAGGTCGTGCTCCCACCCTTCCCTCCCCCGCGATCCCCGGGTCAAGCCCGGGGAGGGGAGGGTTAGCGAATCGGCTGGGCGACGGTGCGTCTGCGCGCTCGTGATTTGCGCCATCACCCGGCTGCGCACGTCGTCCGGCATCCTTTGATAAAGCCCTTCGCCGATCAGCGCACGGGCGTGCGCCAGCTCGGCGGCGGCGGCCTCGCAGATCGGGCACTGCGCCCGATGCGCCGCGAGCGCCGCCGCATCGGCCGCGTCAAGCTCGCCGTCGAGCTCGGCCTGGACGAGCAGGACCTTGTCGCACTCGGGCGCCGGGTTCATGTCGTCTCGCATCTCGCGGCGGTCTGCGCCAGCAGCCTTCGCGCGCGAAACAGCCGCGACATCACCGTGCCGATCGGGGTGCGGGTGATTTCGGCGATCTCCTTGTAGGACAACTCCTCCAATTCGCGCAGCACGAGCGGCTCGCGCAATTCAACCGGCAGGGCCGCGATCAGCTCGCGCACCTGCCGCTCGCCACGCGTCTTGATCAACGCCGCCTCGGGATCGTCAGCAGTAGAGACGAGGTCCTCGGCGGCGACCGCGCCGGGTTCCGGGCTTGCAACGATCGGCGTGAACTGAACGCCGCGATCGAGGCTCGTCGAGGCATACGCGGCGTTGCGCACGATCTGCAGCAGCCAGGCGCGCGGATTGACGCCCTTGAAGCTTGCAAAATAGGTCAGCGCCCGCAGCATTGCCTCCTGCACCACATCCTCCGCCGCCGTCGCGTCGTGCATCAGCCAGCGCGCCAAATTGTAGGCGGCATCGAGATGCGGCAGCACGACCGCCTCGAACGAGTCGTCACCCGATGGACCCGCCACGTCACCCCGTCAACCCGATCATTCGCCAGCCTAAGGTTTAACTCATGGAGGGCGGGCGCCGCCACACGACAAGACCGGATTGCGGCGCCGTTTATTCTGCGCCCGCGGATTTTTTTGGGGCCCCATAAGGAGGCCGCCTCCCTGTTGGCCTCGCATGGCCCGCCCCAATACAAGCAGGCATCCGGGCGGGCCGTGCTCGGCAATCGACTGTCGGTCAGCGCGCCACTACCCAATGCCCTTCGAACCGCGCTTTCCTGCCGTAGTGGTATTGCCATTCGTAGCGCGGGCTCATCGCTCGATTGGGCGGCTGCATCTCGGCGGTCTGGTACATCGAGTAGCCACTGCCGGCTTTCGGTGCTTCCGCCAGAGCCGACGCCGAGTTCACGGCCACCGCCAATGTCATCGCCGCAGCGGCAAACATTCTAGTTTTCATCACTATACCTCTTGGATCAGTGTCAGTGGGCCGGCCCTCACACGCGTGGCCCACTGACGAGACCCCGACTGTGGCGAGTTTATTCGCGACTGAACCCGGGCAAGCCGAAAGCCACGCGGTACCACCGCGGTGCCCGCGCCCTGGGCTGGAGCGCGCGCCGCGGCCTTGTGGCTAGGATCGCCACGCCGCGCTCAGGTTTGAAGCGCGGGGGGGACTCGGGCGACTTTCTTTGCGAAGACGCGAATAAACCGCGACCGCGCCGGGTCTACGCACCATCGCATCCTGATGACGACGGAGGGAACAATGACCGACCAAATCAGTCACGACGACCCGAACGGACCCGATCTCCGGCGGCGCGGCTTTATGAAATGCATGGCCTGGGCCGGTACCGGCCTGGTGTGGACAGTCGTCGGCGGCGTGCCGAAGAGCCTCGGGCTGGGTGGCGAGGCGCTGGCGGCTCCCGCCGACGGCTTTACCTTCGTCCAGATCAGCGACAGCCATATCGGGTTCAACAAGGAGGCCAATCCCGACCCCAACGCCACCCTGCAGGCGGCGCTCGACCGCATCGGCGCCCTCCCGAAAAAGCCGGCGATGCTGATCCACACCGGCGATGTCACGCATCTCTCCAAGCCGGCCGAGTTCGACACCGCCGCCGAAATCATGAAAGGGGCCAAGTTCGAGACCCATTACGTGCCCGGCGAGCACGATGTGATCGGCGACGATGGCAAGCAGTTCTTCGAGCGCTTCGGCAAAAAGGCGACGCCCGGCGGCTATTACAGCTTCGACCAGGGCGGGGTCCATTTCGTCGGAATGGTCAATGTCCTCACCTTCGAAAAAGCCAAAGCCGGCGGGTTCGGGGCCGAGCAGCTCGAATGGCTCGAAAAGGACCTGAAGGGGCGCAGCGCCAGCACGCCGATCGTCGTGTTCACGCATGTCCCGATGTGGCCGATCTATCCGGAATGGGGCTGGGCGACCGAGGATGCGCCGCAAGCGCTCTCCTATATGAAGCGGTTCGGGTCGGTGACCGTGCTCAACGGCCACATCCACCAGATCGTGCAGAAGATCGAGGGCAATTTCTCGTACCGGACGGCGATGTCGACCGCCTTCCCGCAACCGACAGCGGGCAACGGCCCGGCTCCGGGGCCGCTCAAGGTCGCGCCGGACAAGCTCAGGAGCGTCCTTGGCATCCGCGAGATCAATATCGCTCCGGCAAAGAGCGCCGCCGTCACCGATTTGACGCTGGCGTAGGCGGGAAGCTGGCCATGCCCAATTTACTGATGCAGCGCACCCTCGCCGCCGCTGCCGGCATCGCGCTGCTGGCGATCGCCGGCAGCGCGCTCGCCCAGCAGCCTACCGCGGCCAAATCGGCCGAAATCGCCATCGAGAATTTCAAATTTGTCCCTGCGACGTTGACGGTCGCGCCGGGCACCGCGGTCACCTGGAACAACCGTGACGAGGAGCCTCACAACATCGTCAATGTGGACCAGCCGCGCCGCTTCAGATCGCAGGCGATCGACGGCGGCGAGAAGTACACCTTCGTTTTCGACCAACCGGGAACCTACAAGTACATCTGCGCCGTGCATCCGCACATGGAGGGCACGGTCATCGTCAAATAGCCGGACTCGGGCGGTGGCCGGGAAAACACCGGCCGCCGTACCCCGGTTCGGGGCACGTCATTCCCGCGCAGGCGGGAATCCAGCGGCAACCATTATGCCGTTGGCCCTGGACCCCCGCTTCCGCGGGGGTGATGGACGAGTGGAATGCTTCAACCGAACGCCATAATGCTCTACCGCCAGTCGTCGAGCAGGTAGATCCCGGCTCGGCTGTAGCCCGGCGCGTTGGGCCGGTGCATCGTCACGCCCTGGAGTTCGCTGCGGAACCCGCGCGCCACCATGTGGCGATAGGCCTCCTCGCGGGCCATGTTGACCCCGGTCAGCACGCTCGGCATCCCGACCGCTTGGGCGAGCGCGCCGCAGGCGTCGAGGAGCCGGGCGAAGCGCTCTTCGGCCCCCGGGCCCGGCCGGACCGCGCCGAATTTGACAAAGCAGCACCCCTCGCCGGCCTCGCTCGCCGGCCCCCAATGGCAGATCGCAAAGCCGGCGAGGCGGCCGCCGTTATCCCACTGCAGGACCGTGTCGCCGAGATTGCGCGCCGCGACGGTGCGGATCTCGGGGCCCAGATCCAACCCCTCGTAGATCTCCTCGGTCAGCTCGCGGCAGGATTTCTGCGCCGCGTGGCGCTCGCTCTCCGAAAGCGCCGAATAGCACGACCACGGCCCGGCATTTCGACCGGACTGCGCCGGCGCCGCCATGATCGCGGTCAGGAAGCGGGCATGGAACCCGAATTTGCCATAGAGCGCCAAATGCAGGGGGCTCTGCGGGAAGGTGAACAACCCGGCGTGACGGGTATCCCAGGCGTCGAGCTGCGCGGTGACCGCCTCGACCAGGCTCTTCGCGATCCCCCGCCCCTGCTGGTCGGGGTGGACCGTCAGCGGCCCGAAGAACCCGACGCTGCCCCACTTGGTGACGAAATTGGACCCGACCAATTCGCCGTCCAGCTCCGCCGCGAAGCTGGCGACGTGCTCCGCCGCGAACCGGCCATAGACCAGGTCGCGGTCGGCCCAGAAATTCTCCGGGTCAGGCGCCCCGAGAAATGTGCCGAACGCCGTGCGAGCAATGCGCCGGGCCGCCGGCAGGTCAGCCTCGGTCAGCGGTCGAATGATGGCGCTCATCTTGCCTCCAACATCTCAACGGGAAACCGGAAACAGCAGGCCGCCGCATACCGGATGCGGCGCGCCGGTCGTCGTGGGGAGGCTCAGCGGGAGGCCGAGGACCGAGCGCACGGCGAGATAGGCAAAGGCCTCGGCTTCGACCGCATCGCCGTCCCAGCCGACCGCCTCGACCGCACGCACCGGCGCGGGCAAAAGGCGGGCGAGCGCCGCCATCAGCGCCGAGTTATGCCGGCCGCCGCCGCAGACCAGCCACTCGCGCGGCGGCGCCGGAAAGTGCCGGGTCGCGGCCGCGACTGCCGTCGCACTCATCTCGGTCAAGGTCGCGGCGCCGTCGGCGAGGGCGAGATCGTCGGGTATGGCGCCCCGAAAATCGTCGCGGTCGAGCGATTTCGGCGGCTTGCGCGCGAAATAGGGGTGCTCGAGGAAGCGCGCGACACACGCCGACGACGCTTCACCCGCCCGGGCCAGCGCGCCGTCGATATCGGCGGCCCGGCCGGTGTGACGCCGCACCCAGTCGTCGATCAGCGCATTGCCCGGCCCGGTGTCGAAGGCGAGGATGTCGTCGGCGCCATCCCCGATCCAGGTGACGTTGCCAACCCCGCCGAGGTTGAGGACCGCGATCGGCTTTGCCATATCGGCGGCGAGCGCGGCGTGGTAGAGCGGCGCGAGCGGCGCGCCCTCTCCGCCGGCGGCCACGTCGGCGCTGCGGAAATCGGCGACGACATCGACGCCGATGAGGCACGCCAACAGCGTGCCGTCGCCGATCTGCCAGGTCCGGCGCTCGGCCGGCCGGTGCAGGATCGTGTGGCCGTGAAAGCCGACAAGGTCGATCGCGACCTCGGGATGGCGCGCGCGAAACTCCGCGACGGAAGCGGCATGGAGCCGGGTCAGCTCGGCTTCGACCGCGGCGACATCGGCGCTCGGGGCGGTGCGCCCCAGGACGGCGCGGAGCCGCTCGCGGAAGGCGTCCGGATAGGGCACGGTCAGCGCCGGGCCGGCGACGACGCGCCGGTGACCGTCGGTCGCCAACGCCGCGACATCGATGCCGTCGAGCGAGGTGCCGCTCATCAGCCCCAGCGCCGGCCGCAGATTTGTGCTAGATGAGGCCGCCATGTCGAAGGTCCGCTCCGCCTTTCTCACCGCCGCCACCGAGCGCGGCTTTATCCACCAATGCACCGATCTGGAGGCGCTCGACGCGCGCCTCGCAGCCGGCGCCGTGACCGCCTATGTCGGCTACGACTGCACCGCCGACAGTCTGCATATCGGCCATTTGATGTCGATCATGCTGCTCCGCCTCTTTCAGCAGCAGGGCCACAAGCCGATCGTGCTGATGGGCGGCGGCACGACGCGGATCGGCGACCCGACCGGGCGGGACGAGACGCGCCAATTATTGAGCGACGACGAGATCGCCCGCAACTCAACAACGCCGATTGGCTCGACGAATTGCGCTACATCCCGCTGTTGCGCGACATCGGCCGGCATTTTTCGGTCAACCGCATGCTGACCCAGGACAGCGTCAAGCTGCGGCTCGACCGCGACCAGCCGATGACGTTTCTCGAATTCAACTACCCGATTTTGCAGGCCTATGATTTTGTCGAGCTGGCCCGGCGACTCGGCTGCGATTTGCAGATGGGCGGTTCCGATCAATGGGGCAACATCGTCGCCGGCATCGAATTGGCGCGCCCCACCGCCTCCGGCGCCAAGATGGGCAAAAGCCTGGGCGGCGCGGTGTGGCTCAACGCCGACCGGCTGTCGCCCTACGAATACTGGCAATTTTGGCGCAATACCGAAGACGATGACGTCGGCCGGTTTCTGCGCCTCTTTACCGAATTGCCGCTTGCCGAGATCGCCCGGCTCGAACGGCTCGCCGACGCCGAGATCAACGAGGCGAAAAAGCTGCTGGCAACCGAGGCCACCGCGCTGTGCCACGGCCGCGCCGCGGCCGAAGCTGCGGCGGAGACCGCGCGCAGCGTGTTCGAGGCGGGCGGTGCAGGCGGGGAGCTGCCGCAGATCGCCCTGCCGCGCGATGTGCTGGCGCGCGGCCTACCGGCCTTCGAGCTGTTCGTGCGAGCCGGGCTTGCCGCGTCGAACAGCGAGGCGCGCCGGCTGATCAAGGGCGGCGGCGCGCGCCTCAACGACGCCGTCGTCACCGGCGAGATGCAGCCGGTCTCGCTCGCCGATCTCGACGCGCAAGGCCACATCAAGCTCAGCGCCGGGAGAAAGCGCTACGCGCTCGTTCGGCCAAGCTGAAGGAGCGGGTCAGACGCCCGCGATCCTTCGGAGCAGCACAGGATCAAGTACGGCACTCCAAATCGTCATCCCCGGGCTTGTCCCGGGGATCCCAAGGGAGCTCCCCCGGGATGGCCGGGACAAGCCCGGCCATGACGAATTAATGGTGATCCGACGTGAGCGTCCTCTGCTCAATGCACGGCCTGCTGCTCTTGCTGCGGGGCGGGCAGGCCGACGATCGGGGCGAACAGCTGGCGCAGGATCCCGGGCGCGAGCGCGCCCAGCGGATTGACCGTCACCTGCGGGTCGGCGCTGGCTCCGCTCAGCCGATAATTGGCTGCGAAGAGACCCTCCGAACCGCCGCCCAGGAGCGGGCCGATGATCGGAACATTGCCGAACAGCGAATTCAGCGCATAAGCCGGAGCGACGGTGCCCTGCAGCTCGAGCCGGTCCTGGTCGAGATCGATCCAGCCCTCCGCGGTCACCCCGATCGCCTCGCCAAAGCCTAAGAGCCGCTCGAAGGTAAGGCGAGAGCCGGTATAGCTGAAATCGCCCCGCAGCGTGGCGAAGGGCAGGCCGGTGCCGGCCAGCATGCTGGCAACCCCGGTCAGCGACGGCAACGCCAGGATGCGGGCCATCGCCGGGGCGCGCGCCAGCGTGTAGTTCTGCCCTTCGATATGGGCGCGCAGCGTGCGCTTGCCGCCGAGTTCGGCGATATTCCCATCGATGCTCAGCTGACCGCCGACGACGCCGTCGGCGATGTCGAGGAGCTGCAGGGCAGCACCGAAATCGTCCGACTTGAAAATCAGCCGGCGACCGTCCTCCTCGCCAAACTGCAGCGACATCCCGTGCCCGTCGGCATAGCGGCCCTCGATCCGGCCGGTCTGCCAGATCCCGCCGGTGCGCATGAGGCTCGCGGTGACGTGACGCAGCTCGCGCTGCGGGCCAAACATCAGCCGATCGATCCGGGCATCGACGGCGAGCGGAAGCGCCGAAGGCGATGACGCGCCGCTCGTCGCATCCTTGATTAGATGGCGGGCATCGACCCGAGAGGCATGTATATCGGCGCGCCAGCCGCCCTCGGCCCGGCGGGTGACCGTGCCGCTGACATCGGTTTCGCCGGCGACGAGGCGCCGGATGTCGACCCGGTCGATCCGCTGATGATCGTTGCTGAGCAGCGCCGTGAGGCGGCCGTCGAGGCCCGGCGCCTTGATGTCGATCTGGCGGATTCGGGTGATCCGCTCATTGTCGATGTCGAGGACGATTGTTGCCGTCCCCGGCTGTTCCGGCGCCTTCTTCCAGCCGGCCTCGGCGATCGCAAGGCCGGCGTTGCGCAGATCGAGCTGAGCCGTTGCCTCGCCCCGGCTCGGGCCAAATGCCGTATAGATCACGTCCGCCGCAATCGGGCCCTTCATGCGCTCGGGCGAGAAATCGAGATCGAACTTTCGCAGCCCCTCCTCATCGAGCGTCAGGCCGACCCGGTACACCGCGCTCGGGCCGCTCTTCGGGCGGAAGAAGACGTTGGCGTCGAGTTTTGACGGGATGTCGTCGAACCGGGCGGTGCCCTGGAGATGTGCGCCGGTACGGACAATCTCGAGTGCGAAATTGCCATCGGTGATCTTGCGGTCGAACACGACCTTGCCAAGGTTCGCACCGGCGATCGTCGCCTTAGCGCTGTAGTCGACGGCGTCGAATTTGAGGTCGGCGACGAGCGGGAGCCTGAAATGGAGCTGGGTCTCGGCCCGGCCGCTGACATGCGCCGGATCGACGCCGATCGCGCGGGCGTAGCGCAGCGGCTTCGAGTCGATGACTTCCAGTGCGTCCTGGAGCGGCCCGGTCAGCGCCAGATCGATGCTCAGCCATTCGGTGCGCTCGCCCAGTTCGCTCAGCTGCAACAACCCGCCGGTGATCTTCATGCCCTTGAGCATGCCGCTCGTCGGGGTGATATCGAGATGCTTGCCGGTGAACCCCGCCGTCCCCCCGACTTGGCGGACCCATGGCAATCCGTTGAAATAGTTGATTGTCAGATCGTGGTAACGAAGGCTGCCCTGGGCGTTCAGCACGTTGGCCGCATGCGCCACCGGATCGAGGTCGAGCGCCAGATCGAGCGTCGCTTTGTCGAGGACGCCGTCATGGATGTTGTCGAGCACCCAGCGCCGGCCGTTGGGGGTAAACGCCGGGGGCCACAGCTCGCCGAGCCGTGCCACCGGGACATGCTTCAGCGCGGCGGCGAGCTTGCCCGCGACATGTCCTGGCGGACGGGCGTCGGTGGAGGCGGCGATCAGCTCGGGACTGACGCCGGAGAGCGTGCCGTCGAGGACGAGCTGGGCGCCGCCGCCGAGATCGAGCGCGAGCTGCTCGACCCGAACCTCCGAGCTTTCCGGGGCATACACGACGTGCAACTCGCCCTTGTCGATCGCGACGCTGCCAGCCGGCAGCCATTCGCTATGCACACGGCCCTGGCCCAAAGCCAGATCGACCCGCGAGCCCTGAGCCTGGCGCTGGTTGAGGTCGATCCGTGTCTGCAACGTCCCGGAAACCGGCGCGGTGACGTGCTGCAGCTGAGCCAGTTCGGGGATCAGCGGCGGGATGTCGGTGGGCTGGACCCCGTCGAACGATATGTCGAGGTCGAGGACATTGCGCTCGGCGAAATAGCGATAACTCGCATGCAGCTCCGGTACGCTGGTGCCCATCGGGAGGGCCAGCGCAAAATCGCCTCTGACCCCTTTGGCGCCACGTTCGACCGAGAGATCGACCCGGTCCACCCGCCAGGTTTTCCCAGTCCGGCGGTCGTCGACGATCACTGTCGCCCCACGGATGCTGAGCCGTTTCAGATCATCCGACGAGGAATCGCGCTCGCGCGGCCCGGCAAGCTGTTCAAGCATCTGCGGACCGAGATCTGGCGCCGCCGCATCGCCGGATCCGATCTGCGCGACGATCATCCCGCCCGCGTCGCGCACCAGGTGGACAACCGGGCGTTCGACGACGACCTGCGTCGGGGTCAGCCGACCGTGCAGCAACTCGCCGAGCCCAAAGCTGGTCGCCATTTCGGGAAAGCTCGCCAGCGGCTCGCCGCCGGGTAGCGAGACGTGAACGTCCTGAGCCCGCAAATCGAGCTGATGTGTGGTGCGGTCGATCCCGAAACGCACGCCGGAAATCGCCACTTTGAGCCCGATCCCGGAGCGCGCGAACGCCGTCTCGACATAGGGCGCGAGCCAATCGAGCTGGATCGGGCCCTGCATCACCCGCCAGATGCCAAAGAGGGCAACGAGGATCAGAACCGCGGCGAGCGAGCCGAACCAGCGCAGGAGGTGGTGCGCACCGCGCCCGACATGGCGCACCGCCCGGCGGTGCAGCCGCCAGCGGCGGCGCGGCACGGCATTCGGGGCGGCAGCCGCGACCGCCTGTCCCAGCCCTTGACCGGGCTCGGCGCCTGGGCGAGTGTCGTCATCCTCGCCGGCATCATGCGATGAAACTGCTATCGCATCTCTCCCCAAATGGTGACGGGCTGCCGCTGCCCGCCGATGCGCGGCTCCTCAGCCTCGGCCTCGCGGGCTGGGAGGCGGCCCTGGCCGAGGCGCAAGACAAAAGCTGCGCCGCGCTGGCCCGCCAGTGGAGCGCCACCTCCGCCGGTCGAGGCCTGCTTGCCGCGATCTTCGGCAACAGCCCGTTTTTGAGCGGCCTCGCCGTCGCCGAATGGGAGTTCCTCACCCGCATCGTCGAGGAAGGCGCCGATCCGCTGTTCAAGGAAATTGTCACGGCGACCGAGACACACGCCGATCGCGGCGAAAATCGGGCGATGTTGATGCGACGGCTGCGGATCGCCAAGCGGCGTCTCGCCCTGCTGGGCGCGGTCGCCGAGTTTGCCGGACGCTGGTCGCTTGAACAGCAGATGGCCGCGCTCAGCCGCTTCGCCGAGGCGGCGATCGGTGCGGCGGTGCGCGATGTGCTGCGCGTTGCCGCGGCTAACGGCTCGATCGCGCCGATCGACCCCGCGGATCCCGAAAGCGGCAGCGGCCTCATTGTCCTCGCAATGGGCAAGCTGGGCGGCGGGGAGCTTAATTATTCGAGCGATATCGACCTGATCCTTCTCTACGACCCATCGAGCGTGCCGGGGCTCGCGCAAGACGGCGCTCAATCCCTGTTCGGCAGAATCGCCCGCGATTTTGTCCGTATTCTCGATGAGCGCACCGGGGATGGCTATGTTTTTCGCACCGATCTGCGGCTGCGCCCCGACCCCCGCTCGACCCCGCTGGCGATGTCCGTCCTAGCCGCGCTGACCTATTATGAAACGGTCGGGCAAAATTGGGAGCGCGCCGCCCTGATCAAGGCCCGCCCGATTGCCGGGGACCATCACGCGGCACAGCGCTTTCTCGCGGATCTGCAACCCTTTATCTGGCGCAAGTACCTCGACTTTGCGGCGATCGAGGACATCCATTCGATCAAGCGGCAGATCCAGGCGCACAAGGGCGGCACCCGAATCGCCGTCGAGGGCCACGACATCAAGACCGGGCGCGGCGGCATCCGCGAGATCGAATTCTTCGCGCAGACGCAGCAACTGATCTGGGGCGGCAGGTTGCGCCAGCTGCGGGTGGCGCCGACCTGCACGGCGCTGCGCCGCCTCGCGGCAAGCCGCCGCATCGACGAGCGGACCACCGACACGCTGATCGCCGATTACCGATTCCTGCGCCGGGTCGAGCACCGGTTGCAGATGGTGGATGACGTCCAGACGCACCGGCTGCCGGCCGACCGTGACGGCGTCACGCGGCTCGCGACCTTTCTCGGCGAATCGGACGGCGACCGGTTCGTGGCCGAGCTGCGCGCCCACCTGACCTCCGTCGAGAAGCATTACGCCGAGCTGTTTGAGGAAGCGCCGAGCCTTTCCGGGCCCGGCAATCTGGTCTTCACCGGCGCGGAGGACGACCCTGACACGCTCGCCACCCTGGCGCGGCTCGGCTTTGCCGACCCGGTCCGGGTCGCGACGATGGTACGCGGCTGGCATCACGGCCGCCTACGCGCGACCCGCAGCCAGCGGGCGCGCGAGATCCTGACCGAGTTCGTTCCGGAGCTGCTGCGCGTTTTTGGCGCGACCGCGCATCCCGATACGGCGGTGCTGCGCTTCGACCAGTTTCTGTCGCTTCTGCCGGCCGGGGTTCAGTTGTTTTCGCTGTTTCACGCCAATCCGGGGCTGTTCTCGTTGGTCGCGGACATCATGGCCGAGGCGCCATTCCTGGCGGAAAGCTTGGCGCAGCGGCCGGCCTTGCTCGATGCGGTGCTGGCCGCCGAGTTCTCGGCACCGCTGCCCGAACGCGCCGGTCTTGCCGAGGATTTGGCGGGCGTCTTGTCCGGGGCGCGTGATTTTGAGGACACGCTGGATCTCATACGCCGGTGGAGCAACGAGCGGCGCTTTCAGGTCGGGGTCCAGCTCCTGCGCCGCGGCATCGCCGGCGAGCGCGCCGGCGCCGCCTTCGCCGATATCGCCGAGACCGCGCTCGCTGCCCTGTTGCCGGCCGTGACCGCCGATTTCGCCCGAATCCACGGCACGGTGCCGGGCGGCGCCTTCGCGATCGTCGCGATGGGGCGGCTCGGCAGCCGCGAGATGACGATCGCCTCCGACCTCGACCTGATCCTGATCTACGATGCGCCACCGGACAGCGCCGGCTCGCCGGGGCCGCGCCCGCTCGCCCTCTCGACCTACTACGCGCGGCTCAGCCAGCGGCTGATTTCGGCGATCACCGTGCCGACCGCGGAAGGCCGCCTCTATCCGGTCGACATGCGGTTGCGGCCGTCGGGCGAATCCGGGCCGATCGCATCGAGCCTTGCCGCCTTTGCCCAATATCAGCGCGAATCGGCATGGACCTGGGAGCATATGGCGCTGACCCGAGCGCGGCCGATCACCGGCGATGGGACGCTGTGCGCGGGGATAGCGGCAGCGATCGCGGCGGCGTTGAGTGCACCGCGCGGCCTGCCGGGCCTCCTCGCCGATGTCGCCGACATGCGCCAACGCATCGCGGCGAGAGTGCCGCGCCCCTCGCCGTGGGATCTGCGCAACCGACGCGGCGGGCTGATCGATCTCGAATTCACCGTGCAATACCTGATGCTGCGCGAGGCGCCGCGGACATGCGAGGTGCCGCGCCGCGAGACGGGGGCGGCCCTAGCCGCGCTCGGGGCGGCCGGCGCCCTGCCGCCGCAAGCGGTGCACGAGCTGAGCGACGCGCTTGCCCTGTTGCGCCATCTGCGAACGCTGCTCGCGCTGCTGTTCGAGGGCCTGCCGGACCCGGCGGCGCTCTCCGGCCCTGCCGGCGCCACGCTGGCGCGCTGCGCCGGCGCGGTTGACTTCGCCCGGCTCGACGCAGATATGACTGCCGCCTGCGCCCGCATCCGTTTTTGGTACGACCGGCTGATCGCCCGTCCCGCACGATTGGCAGCACGGCGCATGGCGCAACCCCGCGAAAATGCCACAGGAGAGATGGCGCGATGAGCCTCCAACCAGGCGACAAGGCCCCCGATTTCTCAATGCCCACCGACGGCAACGGCACGGTCACGCTCGCCGGGCTCCGGGGCAAGCCGGTGGTCCTCTATTTCTATCCGAAGGACGACACGTCGGGCTGCACCGCCGAGGCGTGCGGCTTCCGCGACTCGGTCCCCAATTACGGCAAGACCGGCGCCGTCGTAATCGGCGTGTCGCGCGACTCGGTCACCTCGCACGACAAGTTCAAGAAAAAGCATCAGCTCCCATTCATCCTTGGCTCCGATTCGGACGGCAAGGTGACCGAGAACTATGGCGTCTGGGTCGAGAAGAGCATGTATGGCCGCAAATACATGGGAATCGAGCGCGCCACCTTCCTCATCGACAAGGATGGCGTGGTGCGCAAGGTCTGGCACAAGGTCAAGGTGCCGGGCCATGTCGCCGAGGTGCTGCAAGCGGTGAAGGCGCTCTGAGCAATCGCCGCTCGGAGGCGCGCTTGGTCGCAGCCCCTCACCCTGTCCCTCTCCCCGCGGGCGGGGAGAGGGAACGCGCCGAGGATAGCCCCGCTACTCCCTCTCCCCGCGGGCGGGGAGAGGATTGGGGTGAGGGGCTATCCGCGGCGGCAGCCACACACGATACCCTCTGTGAGACTTTAGCCCAGAGCGCGGCGGCGATCCTCGAGGCCGCCGAGCCGGCGCGCAAGGTCGCGCTGAGCCGGGCACTGGCGGCCCGCTGGCGGGCCGGCGACATGGCGGTCGGGCGGGCGACGCCGCCGCAGCGCCCGGCACGGCCGGAGCACCCAGTGCTGCGCCCGCCGCGCGACATGCCGAGGCGGCGCAATTTCGGGGCGCCGGCGGGGCGGATCGCCCTTTTGCACGCGCTCGCCCATATCGAGCTCAACGCGATCGATCTCGCCTGGGACATCGTCGCGCGGTTCAGCGATACCGGCATGCCGTGCGCGTTCTTTGATGATTGGCTTGGTGTCGCCGCCGAGGAGGCCGAGCATTTCGCACTGCTCGCTTCCCGGCTCGACGCGCTCGGCTCGGTCTATGGCGCGCTGCCGGCGCATGACGGGCTGTGGGAAGCCGCGGCGGCCACCGCGCATGATCTCATCGCCCGCCTGGCGATCGTCCCGTTGGTGCTTGAAGCGCGCGGGCTCGATGTGACGCCGGAGATGATCTTGCGTCTCGAGCGCGCCGGCGATGGCGAGAGCGCCGCAATCCTTGCCCGCATTTATCGTGACGAGATCGGCCATGTCGCGGTCGGTCTGCGCTGGTTCCACCGGCTCTGCCATGAGCACGGCCTCGATCCCGAAGCCGCCTTCCACGATCGCGTCCGGCGCTATTTTGGCGGCGCGCTGAAGCCTCCCTTCAACCGCGAGGGGCGCGATAAGGCCGGCTTCCCCGCCGCCTACTACGAGAAGCTGACGTGCGCCACCGTGGCATCCTAGAAGCGGCGTTGCTGATCGCGGCGATCGGCGTGGCGCGGCCGGCGCTTGCCGAGACCGCCGAGCTGCGGCTGCTGCGGCCGCTCGATCTGGTGGCGCTGCCGCTCCTGGTGATGGAGCACGAGCACCTGATCGAGCGCACCGCTGAGGCGATGGGTCTCGGCGCCATCACAGTGACGTGGAACACACCCGGCCAGACCGGCCCCCTCGAGGCGCTCACTGCCGGCGCGAGCGATCTCGCTGCGGCGGACCTCGCGCCCTTCCTCCTCGCCGCCGACGCGACCGCCGAGACCCCGGAGGAAGTCCGGGGTTTGGGCGCGCTCGCCCAGCTCCCCTATGTGCTGGTGACCCGCAACCCCGCCGTTCACACAATCCGCGACTTCGCAGCCACGGACCGCATCGCGGTCCCCGAACTGAAGATTTCCGGGCCGGCGCTGATGCTCGAACTGGCGGCGGCACAGGAATGGGGGCCCGAGCATTACAACAAGCTCGACCCGCTGATGCTCGCGCGCCCCGATGCCGCGGCCGCCACGGCGCTGCTCGGCGGCAAGGCCGAGATCAACGCGCATTTCTCGCGGCCCCCCTATGCCGACGATGAGCTCGCCAATCCGGCGATCCACCGGGTTATGGATTCGTTCGACATCGCCGGCCCGCACAGCGCCGCGGTGCTCGCCGCGACGACGCGCTTTCACGCCGCCAACCCTCGGCTGTGCGCGGCGGTCCTTTCCGCCCTCCAGGAGGCCGGCGATTTCATCAAGGGGAGCCCCGGGGCAGCAGCCGAGATCTATGCCGGGATGGTCAAGGAGCAGGACACGCCAATCGAGGAACTCACCGACATGATTGGCGATCCCGATCTCGCCTATCGGGCAGCGCCGGCCGGGGTGATGCGGCTCACGGATTTTATGCTCCGGGTGGGCCGCTTGAAGCGGCGCGCGGCATCCTGGCAGGATCTCTTCCTGCCCGAGGCCCGCGACCTGCCGGGGAGTTGAATTTGGCTGTTTGCCCATTGGCGATTGTCGTTTGCATCGCGCCGGATTCGCGCGGATAACGAGACATGCACCTGCGCATCCGCTCGATCGCCTATCTGGCCCTCGACATCAACGGCTACGAGCTGGTCGATCCGAACGGGCGCGATCTGCCGCGCTTCAGCGCCGGCGCGCATATCGGAGTGCGGCTCGGCCCAACGGACGCTGAAGCGGTTTGGCGCGACTATTCGCTGTGGAACGACCCAGCCGAGCGGCGGCGCTATTGCATCGCCGTGCTGCGTGAGAAGCTCGGCGAGGGTTCGCGGCGGCTGCATGACCAAATTCGGGTCGGCGATCTCGTCGAGGTGTCGCTGCCGCGCAATCATTTCCCACTCGCCGAGGGCGCCGAGCGGCATCTCTTTCTGGCCGGCGGCATCGGCATCACCCCAATCATGGCGATGATCGCCGAATTGAAGCGCCGCCATGGCGAGTTCCGCCTGCATTACTGCACCCGGGCACCCGAGAAAACCGCGTTCCGCGACGAGCTCGATCTGCTCGCGGCGATGGGGAAGGTGGTGTTTCACTACGATGGCGGCGACCCGACGAAGGGGCTCGACATCGCCGCGCTGCTGGCCGAGCCGCAGGCGGGCACGCATCTCTATTGCTGCGGCCCCGCCGGGATGATGGAGGCGACCATCGGGGCCTCGGTGCACTGGCCGGGGGACAGCGTTCATTACGAATATTTCTCGGGTCCCGGCGCGGCGCCGCCCGCCCGGTTCGACGACGACCGGCCGTTTCGCGTGCGGCTCGCGAAGAGCGGCGCCGAGTACGAGGTGCCGCCCGGCGAGACGATCATCAACGTCCTGCGCCGCAACGGCGTCGAGACCCGCACCTCGTGCGAGCTCGGCTATTGCGCCGCCTGCATGACGCGCTATCTGGAGGGCGAACCCGACCACCGCGACCCGATCCTCGGCGAGACGGCGCGCCAGACGCACATGCTGATCTGCTGCTCGCGCGCCAAGAGCGACGTGCTGGTACTGGATTTGTGAGGCGAGTCTTGGCGCGCGAAACAGAAATAGAAGACCTCTTCGAGATGGCCAATCTGTTTCCGGCGACCACAGGCCTGCCGATGACCGTGTGGGTGAGCCCGCGCGGCAATGCGCGCCATGATCTGCGGGTCAAGGTCAACATGACGCACGGGAACCAGATGAATGCGGCGAATACCGCGGTGGTTGCCGTTCGCCCCTCACCGCGGATCGTCGCCGGCCATCTTGCCGCGGACGACGAGCGCGCGGTGTTCCGATGGGTGTCGCTCAATGAGCCCGCGCTGGTCGCCTATTGGGACGGTCAAATCGATACCATTCAGCTCGGCCGATTGCTGAAACCACTTCCCCTCGCTCCTTAGAACGCGATCGGGGCAAATCGAATCTTAGGTTCGTCATTCCCGCGAAAGCGGGAATCCAGGGGCCGGCGCTCGAGCGCTTGCCCTGGACCCCCGCCTTCGCGGGGGTGACGATGACGGAGTATCCGCCCCTCCGCGCATCTCCCCGGCGACCCGCACACGGACGCGCAGCGCGTTGCCCGGCAGGTAGGCGAGCGGCATGTCCTCGATGTCGACCGTCTCCAGGCTCGCGCGCTCGGCGCCGGCGGCGACGGCGCGTTCGATCGCCTGGGCGGTGGCGGCGGCGATCGCGTCGTCGCGAGCCATCTCGCGGTAGATCTGGTCGGTTTCGCCACTGATCTGGGCGATCGCGGCGCCGATTGCGTTGGCGCAATCGCCATGCGGGACCCGGATCACCTGCGACACGCCGGCGAGCTGGTCGGGCACCAGAAAGGCGCCGCCGCCGACCGCGATCAGCGGCACCGGCCCGGCATCAGTCTTCATTCGGTCGATCGCGTTTTCGAGCGCGGCGTGCGCCGCATCCAGCACAGTCTGCGCGAGCGCGCGCGGCACGGCGGCGGTCTTCGCTGGGTCGCCGATCTCCACGATGCCGGCGGCGACCGCGGCGTCGGTCGCAGTCACGGTATGGCCGCCGAACACCAGGGCCTCCTCGGTCAGACGATAGCCGACGCTGGCCGGCCCGACCCGAAGCGGCGTCTCCTTGACGAGGCTGCCGCCGCCGAGCGCGATCGACAGGAGGTCGGGCATGCGGAAGAGGGTGCGCATCGCGCCGATCTCGACGACCGAATTGGCTTCGCGCGGAAAGCCGCGGCGCAATTGCCCGACATCGGTTGAGGTGCCGCCGACATCGACGACCATCGCATCGGCGAGCCCGGAGAGGAACGCGGCGCCGCGCATCGAGTTGGTCGCTCCCGAGGCAAAGCTGATGACCGGCAATGCCATGGCGGTCTCGGCCGACATCACGGTGCCGTCGTTCTGCGTCAGGTAGAGCGGTGCGGCGATATGGCTCGCCGCGATCGCGTCGCGAAACCCGGCGATCGTAACGTGCGCCAGATCAGACAGCGCGGCGTTGAGGAGCGCGGCGTTCTCGCGCTCCAGGAGGCCGATGCGCCCGAGATGATGCGACAGCGTGACCGCCGCATCGGGGCATTCCTCGGCGACGCGCGCAGCCCCTTGTCGCGGATCTGTCGGGCCGCCTCGCGCATGCCTGTTTCGTCAAACGGCATGATCGGGCGGCCGTCATAATCATGCCCGCCTTCGAGCATGAAGACCGCGCCCTCCACCAATGCGGCGAGGTCCGGGGGCCAGTCGCAGAACGGCGGCAGCGAGGCGCCGGTCGGCAGGCCGATGCGAATGGCTGCGACGCGCGCGAGCCCGCGGCGCTGGACGACGGCGTTGACGAAATGCGTCGTGCCGATCACCACCCCGTCGATCGTGGCGCGCCCCACCTCGGGATGCCGGCCCAGCAGATCGAGCGCGGTGACGATGCCGCCGGTCACATCGGGCGTCGTCGGCGTTTTTATCGCATGCACGATGCGGCCATTCTCAAGCAGCACCGCATCGGTGTTCGTACCGCCGACATCGATGCCGATCCGTCTCATAAAGCCCCCAAATAATGGCCCGTGATCATACTACCGCCCGGTCGGCGACGCCCCGATCGGATTGCGAAAGGTTTGTTGATCCGGGTATCGTGTCAGTAGAAAAGCATCGTGGCGCAGACCGTGACGGTCGAGGTACGACACGAATCGCCACGCCAGGGGGACAGCAATGGGCTACGCGCTAACGCCTGCTTTATTGCTGGTTTTCCGTTGCCTTCGCTGGTCCGTCCCGATGCTTGCCGGCGCGGCGTTGCTAGCGGCAGCGGGTCTCGCCAACGCGGCCACCCTGTTCGACGACGATAAGGCGATCGAGCAGGCGGTGGGTGCGATCAAGGAGAAGCTCGGCGGCGGGAAGGTGCGGGCGCTGAAGCTCGCGATCACACCCGACGAGGTCACGCTCCAGGCCCAGGACCCGAAAGATCCCCGCCACGTCGACGAATGGCGATTCGTGCGCCAGAAGAGCTTCTTTCAAAGGCAGTCCACGTCAGGGCCGCAACCGGTTCAGTTGGATCTGATCAATAAGGATCTCGACGCCAATCTGTTCGATCTCGACGAAATCCAGTTCGCCGTCTCGGCAAAGCTGATCGAGGCGGCGCTCGGCCGTGCCGCTCTGGAGGATGCCGCGCAGGTCAGCGGGATGGAGATCGAGCGTCAGCTCTACATCCTCCCCAGGCCGTCGAGCGGCCCCGTCCACTGGACGCTCCACGTCCGCAGCGGACGAGAATCGGCACAGATCATTGCCGATGCCCGGGGCACGATAATCGGCCAGGACCTCAGTGGCACCAATTGGGCAAAGAACCTCGACATCTTCAAGCAGCCGGAGCTGGCGATCGATGCCGCCCGCGACTTCCGGGCGGCGCTTGGGGCGGATCGAATCGTGCTCAAGGCAACCTTCTATGCCAGCAGCATCGACTTCGAGACGAACCTGCCGGAGGACCCGGCCGCTGCGAACTCGCGCTCCCGCATGCATAACGACAAGTCAATCACGTGGAGTTTGAACGGGCTGCGCCAAGCCCTCGCCGGCCGCACCCACATGGAGGGCATGCCCGGAATGGAGCCGGATCTTCCTTTCAGCATCGACGAGGTCGATTGGACCGTAGTGCCGAAGCTCGCCGCGGCGGCGCGAGAAAGTCTCGCGATGCCGCAGGGCCGCGTGACCGATATCAAATTGAGCAAGAGTGCCGAAAGGGTTGCCGCGCCGGTTCTCCTGTGGGTGGTCGAGGTCACCGACAAGAATGGCGATAAGGGGTCGATCTTCGCGGATACTGCCGGCGCCGTGAAACAGGTCCTGCTCCCGGAAAGCCGGCGCAAGCCGAGCGACTGGTTCGATCCGGCAACGATAGTCGATGCGTTCGCGCGGATCGGCCAGGAATTCGGCGCCGGCGCCAAGATCGCCGAGATCCTGTTCTACGACGACAAGGTCAAGATCGCCGCGCAAGACCCGCGGCAGCCGGGACAATTGACCGATGTCTTTCTGACCGATAAGGGGTTCAATCGCTTCGGCGGCGGAATTTTCGCCATGGCTTTTGGGCTCGCCAAGAGCCGCCCCTTTACCATCGCTGAACTGGCGCCACTGACCGCGGAGCGGATCGCCGATCTCGAAGCCAAGACACTCGCCCGGATCAACCTGCCGAAGGCACAGATCACCAACATAACGATCGGGCGGGGCAATATGGACCCATCGCCGAAAGGCAACGTCACGATCGAGATCAGGGCGCTGGTGCCGCCGTTCAACGCGCCGATCCCGCCGGGCGGCCGCGTCGTTTACGAACTCGACGGGACAGTGATCAAGTCTTACCTGCCGTGAAGCGGGCATCAAACACCGAGCGGAACTCGAGGTCGTAGCCGAACGCGCGCGGGCCGACATGTTCCAGCCCCTTCGGGGTCTGAAAGACCAGCGGCGCCGGCAGGGCGACGACCGTCACTCGCATGCCATAGCGGATCGTCTCGGTGCCCGCCGCATTGCCCGATACCGTGTCGAGGACGCAGATCAGATCGGGCGACATCGCGATGGGAATCCCGTCGCGCCAGGCGACGACCCATTCGTTCTGAAACGCGATCTCGAGCCGGCTGCCGCGGTCCTCGTCGAGCCCCTCGACGGCGGCGCTGCCGCGCAGAAACCCTTCGGTCGTCCGCCGGGCGATGTCGACGACCTTGCCTCGGAACAGCTGTTTGCCCTGGGCCTCATCGAGGATCGCGGCGACCGGGTCGGTGTGCTGAAGCTGTGCCTCGCGCACCCGGCGGCCGATGCCGATCGCCTTCGACACGGTGAAGTGGATCCCCCATTCCTTGACCTCGGCACCGGTGCGCGGGGCTTTGCAGGTCGAAGCGATCGAGCCCATCTCGACGCAGATCTTGCGGCTCGCCCGCTCCATCCATTTCCAGTTCGGCACCTTCGTCACGATCGCCTCGATCCCGCGCGGGTCGTAGAGGGCGCAGGGATAGGGCGTAAGGCCGCCGACCGCGACGCTGGTCATCTGCGCCTCGGGGTAGGCGCGTCCCATCGTGTCGGCGTCGACAACGGGGACCCCGAGATGGACCGACGCCATCAGCGGCTGGATCGCATTGTTGCCGCCGATTTCCAGCGACATGACGGCGCGGAATTTCCGCCCGGAATATTCCTCCTGGAGCTGCACCGCGCGGGCGATGTTGCGGCTGTCGGCGAGACGCTCTTGCTCGATGAGCGGCGCGCCCATGTTGGAGACGACCGCCACGCGGTCGTCGTCAGCGAGATCGAGCGGCGACATCAATTCGACGCGATGCCCGTCGGCATAGAGCCGGCGCATGTTGAGGAGGCCGAGATACGGATCGCCGCCGCCGCCGGTTCCGAGGATCCTTGCCCCGACCGCCAGGGCCTCGATGTCGTCCAGGGTGATCGGGTTCGTCATGGCGCAAGGCCACGCACCGTGCTGTGCAGAGTCACATGAACCGCCCTATCGACGGCGTAAATGAATTCGGCGGCGCCTATCGATCGCCGGCGACTTGGCCGGGTCAAGGCTCCCTGATCATCATTCCGAATTTTTTGCGGATGACGGGAGACGCCATTTCCGCCGGCACAATCTGGTAGAGCTTATAACCGGCGGCGAGCACGGTGTGGAAGAACTCGTGCAAAGCAAAATTTTGTTCGAGGGTCAGGCCCTCCACATCGGGGAGCTCACAGAACGGATTTGCCGAAAGTCGGTTTAACGGGTCCCGGAGGCCCGTCTGTCGCTCAGTTTGGGCCATCGCACCCTCGTCGATCCGAATTGCGTTGATGCTTATTGCGTTAAGCGCGCAACAGGTTACGATATGGCTGCGATGTTGACTGCGTCAATACTTTTAAAAACTCTCAACGTGCGCAGTCAAGCCCACCCATGCCAGCGGCTGCCGTTCGTCAACTGCATGAAAGGTAACGGAGATGAGTGATCCCCGTCCTTCTCAACGTTCAAAAACGAGCACGGCTACTTTGACTTTTTCCGACGAGGACATCATCGGAAAATATGCGTATCACTTCAACGGCTATACGATGCTTAACAACATCCGCTACAACCTTGTGGGCGTCGGTTCTCTCGAGATAGGGAAGCATGGCAAGATCTCCGGCCGTCACCGATCGTCGATCACGCCGCTGCAGGGGCAGAAGGCTCAACTGCAGACGGGGGTCTACAACCTGAAGGGCGATATCAAGTTACATCGAACCGGCATGGGCGACGCCACGATTCGCTTCAAGAAGGCGCGCGGCGACGGGGTCGACGTCGACGGGAAATTTTTCGTTCAAATAGCGGGAACGCCGGATCGCCTGTGGTTCATCTCGTCCGGAGCAACATTGCCCCAATCGAAGGGCATCGCGGCGGACGAGCTTGTCACGCTGGAGGCAGTGCGCATGGGGGGCCGTTAAGCGAGACCCGGTCCACTGCCAGAGGAAGCGCGATCGCGAGCGTCACCTCGACGTCGCCGGGAGATGAATGTGCCCCAAGTGAAATCCGCGGTCCCGGGTCGCCGAAGAAACTTCGTCAGTCGATCGGCCGAGCGACGCCAACTGACGGTAATGTTCTGCGACCTGGTGGGGTCGACCAGTCTTTTCGCCGAGCTCGACCCCGAGGATATCAGCCAGGTTCTGCGGACGTATTTTCGGTGTTGCGCCGATCGGATAGAGGCCGCGGGCGGGTTCGTTGCGCAGTACCAGGGCGACGGGGTACTCGGTTATTTCGGCTACACCCAGGCTTCCGAGAGCAGCGCGGAGCAGGCGGTGCGCGCCGCGCTCGAAATAATCGAACCGGTGAGCAAAATTCCCCTCCCGCGCGGGCGGCAGCTGCGGGCCCGGATCGGCATTTCCACCGGATTGGCTGTTGTCGGCGATCGGACGGGCGAAGGAACCCGGCTCGAACAAGGGGCGGTCGGCGAAACCTTGCATCTCGCGGCGCGTCTGCAGGCGCTGGCGGGGCCCAACGAGATCATTATCGCCGAGAGCACGCGACGATTGACCGGCAGACTCTTCGGTTACGGCGATCTCGGAAAACAGACCCTGAAGGGCTTCATCGAGCCGGTGCAGCTATGGCGGGTGCTTGGCTCACGGCCGACCCTCAGCCAATTCAAGGCCCGGCGCAACCCGCTCCTCACCCAGATCGTCGGGCGCGACGCCGAGATATCGACATTGTTGGAGTTATGGCGACAGGCCTCCGCGGGTCAGGGTCAGATCGCATCCATCGTCGGCGAGGCCGGCATCGGCAAGTCCCGCCTGATAAACGAGTTTCGTCACAGGATCGCCCGGGGGCGCCACCTTTGGCTCGAGGGAGGGGGCGCTCAATCATTCAACAACACACCCTTCTATTCGATCGCCCAGATGATCAAGCGGGCGCTAGACCCGGCCGGCAGATCATCGGCCATCGAGTTTCGCTCGAGATTGCACAGGGTGCTGGAAGGAGCCGGGATGCGCGCCGGCGAAATCCTGCCGTTGATCGTGGAGATGCTTAAGCTTCCCGGTTCCGAATCGATCTCCCCTTTGACGATGGCGCCAGGCGAAAGACGCGACCGGCTGTTCTCTGTCGTCTCGGATTGGCTTCGCCGCGCTACCCGGCGCCGTCCGGTGGTCATCGCCGTAGAGGATCTGCATTGGCTTGATCCGTCTTCCCTGGAACTCGTCGGATATCTGGTCGAAAGGATCAAGACTCTGCCGGTGCTGATGCTGCATTCGATGCGGCCGGGATTTCGTCCGGCATGGGCCGTCTCGGGTTGTTCGGCCGATTTGAACCTGCGGCGGCTGAGCGACAACGACCTGCGCCGAATCGTTGTCAAGGTGCGCCGAACCGCTGCGTTGCTGACCAACGAGGATGTCGCGCACGTCGTGGAACGCGCCGAGGGGGTACCGCTCTTCGGGATCGAGTTGGCGCGTTTTGTCGGTGAGCAGCACGCCCGCGCCGCCGACCAGGAAATTCCAACAACGCTGGCAGATCTGCTGACCGCGCGCCTCGATCAGCTTGGCCCGGCAAAGCCCGTGGCACAGCTTGCCGCCGTGATCGGCGACGAAATTCCATTGAAGGTCTTGGAAGCGGTTTCCGAAATTCCGGCCCCCCGTTTTCGGCTGCTGCTTCGCACGCTAATCAAAACCGGCGTACTGCAAGAGGTGAAAAGATACCCGGACGTTCACTATGCCTTTGCTCATTCGCTGCTGCGGGAGGCGGCTTATGATGCGCTGCTGCGGAGCCAGCGGCGCGAGCTGCATCGACGTGCGGCGAGCGTGATTTCCGACAAATTCGAGGAGATTGCGAGCTCCCGACCTGAACTTCTGGCACATCACTGGACGAATGCCGGCGAGTTGGAGCTGGGTTCGGCCGCATGGGAGCGAGCAGGGGGTTTTGCCGCCTCTCGCAGAGCCTTTAGCGAGGCAGAACGAGCCTACCAAAGCGCCGTCTCCGCATTGATGGGGCTTCCCCCATCGCAACAGCGAGACGCAACGGAGTTGACGCAACGAAGCTTGCTGGCCGACGTCTTGAGAATAACGCGGGGCTTCTCCGCGCAGCAGACGGTGGAAGCGACTGCCCGCGCCCGCGCCCTGGCCGACCGCAACGGCGATCGCGGACAGCAGTTTGTGCAGATGTGGGGAGAATGGACAGCCGCGTCGAGCAGCGGCAATCACATTGCCGCGCTCAAGCTGGCCCATCAATTCTACAGCCTCGCCCTGGCCGACGGCGGCTTTGACAGTCTGGCCCATTCCCACATGATCGAAATGACATCGAGATATCGGGTCGGGGACCTGATCGGTGCCGAGGACTACTTTCGGCGAGGGAAGGATTTTTTCGCGGCTCCGGAGTTCCGGCGGCGCCCGGGCGTCATTGCTCAGACATACGGTAACGCGGCCCTGATCGCGTGGATTCTGGACGATGAGGCCGAGGCGCAGCGGCGGATCGACCACGCCCTGGCGGTCGCCTGCGATAACGACAATCCATACGATTTGGCCTATGCCGAGTGCATGACCGCTATCCATCTGGTGCTGCTTAATAAGCTCGAAGGAGCTGCGGATTTCGCGAGAAGCTCGATTGCGTTATCCGACAAACATACGTTCCCCCAATTCGCCGCCATCTCGCGGGTCGCGCTGGGACGCGCGCAAGCGGGGCTGGGGTTTGCCGCCGAGGGCACGAGGCTCATGCGCGAAGGATTGGCGCGCATGGCAGGCACCTCGGTGCGGGTCGCGATTACCCGATACATGACCTGGCTGGCGGAAGCGCTTCTGCGTGCCGGATCATTCAATGAAGCGCTGGTCGCCGTGGAAGAGGCCCTCCAGATAAATCCCCAGGAGTTGTTCTTTCGCCCCGAAACCCTGAGATCGCGTGGCGAAATTCTTCGCCGCATCGGTGAGCTGGGCGAGGCCGAGCGGGATTTTCTGGAGGCGATCAGCCTGGCAAATCGGATGGGGGCACGCCGCTTTCGCGACCGCGCGACAAGCAGCTTGCAGCGTCTTCTGCAAGGCGACGCGGCTGCCGCGGGCGGCATCGCCGGGGCGGGAAGTTTCGTCGGGAACGCGACGCTGTCGCCCACGTCATTGTGACGAACCGTCGGCCGGCGCCTCCTGCGACACCGGCTCGGTTCTGGCATGAGTTCACAGCGCGCCAACCGAGTTTTCTGCAGGAGTAGAGGGTCGTGCCGCTTTCGGGGATCAGGGTCGTCGATCTGACGCGCATTCTGGCCGGGCCGTTCTGCACGATGATCCTGGCCGATATGGGCGCCGAGGTGATCAAGGTGGAGACGCCGGGTGTCGGCGACCCGTTGCGCGGGCAGGGCGTGATCCGCGACGGCCTCTCGTGGTATTTCGCCGCGTTCAACCGCAACAAGCGCTCGCTCTCGCTCAATCTGCGTGAGCCGGAGGGGAAGGCGGTGCTGGCCCGGCTGATCGCGGGGAGCGACGTCCTGGTCGAGAACTTCCGGCCGGGCGTCATGGCGCAGATGGGGTTCGACGAGGTGCGCCGCAAAGCCCTGAAGCCCGATCTCGTCTACGCCAACATCAGCGGCTTCGGCACGACCGGCCCCTATCGCGACCGGCCGGCCTTCGATTTCATCGCCCAGGCGATGAGCGGGTTCATGGCGGTGACCGGCGCTGCCGACGGGCCGCCTTTGCGCGCCGGGCCGCCGATCGCCGACCTCGTTGCCGGGCTGTACGGCGCGATCGGAGTGTGCGCGGCGCTGGTCAAGCGCGGCCGGACCGGCGCCGGCGACAGCGTCGGGTCGAGCCTCAACAACGGGCTCATCAGCCTCCTCGCCTTTCTCGCCGCGAACCATCTGGCGACCGGCGATGACCCCGCGCGCTCCGGCAACGACCATGCGATCGTCGCGCCCTACGGCATGTTTCGCACCTTGGACGGCGAGGTCGCGCTGGCGCCGAGCCAGGAGCAATCCTACCAGCGCCTCGTCAACGCGCTCGGCATGCCCGAACTGCGCGACGACCCGCGCTTTGCCACAAACGATTTGCGGGTGGCCAACCGCGCCGCGACGAACACCGCGATCGAGGCGCGGCTCTCTAGCGACACGACCGAACATTGGATCGCCGCGCTGAACGCCGCCGGCGTGCCGTGCGGCCGGGTCATGGGCCTCGCCGAAATCTTCGCCGACCCGCAGGTCGTCGACCAAGAGATGGTGTTGACCCAGGACCATCCGGGGCATGGCGCGGTGCGAATGCTCGGGTTTCCGATCAAATTCGCCGAGGCGCCCTGCCAATTGCGCCGGCCCGCCCCGGAGATCGGCGGCGACACCGATGCCCTGCTGCGGGAGCTCGGCTATTCCGCGGCGGAGATCGCCGGGATGCGGGCGGCGGGCGTTGTGTAGCGGCGCGCCCCCTCACCCCTACCCTCTCCCCCGATGGGGGCGAGGGAGTTTTTTTATACCCTCTCCCGCATTGCGGGAGAGGGGGGACCGCTCGCGACAGCGAGCGGTGGGTGAGGGTCACTGATGCGGAGGATGGCGCAGCGGCCCGCCCCCTCACCTCAACCCTCTCCCCCGGTGGGGGAGAGGGGGTATTTGAGGGTCACTCCAGCCCGAGGGCTTGCCGAAAGCGGTTTTTGAGAAATACGCCGTCACGTGACGGCAGGACCCGCGGCGGGTCGTCGGCTTGGATTGCGATGCGGGCGAAGATTGTCCGGTCGAAATCGTGCAGGCGGGCAGCGAACTCTTTGAGGGCCGCCGGCTCGGTGATGTCGAACACGGCATCGATGCCGCAGGCGCGCGCCACATCGTGTAGATTGACGCCGGCCTGCGTGTGGCTCGCCTGCATCCCGGTCTCGCCGTAATGGCCGTTGTCGAAGACGACGAGCGCGAGGTTGGGCGTGCGCTCGACGCCGATCGTGGCGAGCGCGCCGAGGCCCATCAGCATCTCGCCGTCGCCGGTGACGACGAGGACCCGGCGCTCGGGTCGCGCGATCGCGAGCCCCAGCCCCACCATTGCCGCCGCGCCCATCGCGCCCCACAGGTAGAAATTGCGCTCGTCGTCGCCGACTGCGGCGGCATCCCAGGTCGTCGAACCGAGCCCGGTGACGAGCAGCAAATCGCCGCGCCCATCGAGCAGCGTCCGCATCGCGGCACGGCGGTCCAGGCGCGGATCGTTCCCTGTGGCCCGGCTCATTTCACCCATCGCTTGGCGCCGATCAGGCGCTGCGACAGGAGGACCGCGGTGACCAGCCCGCCATTGAAGGCGATGTCGAGCGCCGCCACTACCGTCTCGCCGGCCTCCTCGGTGCGCTCGACCCGGTAGACCAGCACGTCCATCAGTTCGAGCGCGGCCTGGGTCTTCGACCCCATCGGGACCTGCCACGGGTTGAACTCGCCCCATTCGCCGCGCATCGTCACCAGGAGGGTCAGCGGAAACCGGCAGGATTTCGCCAGGGACAACATGTTGATGCAATTGCCGACCCCGCTCGATTGCATCAACAGGGCGGCGCGCTGTCCGCCGAGCCAGGCGCCGGCGGCGAGGCCGATCCCCTCCTCCTCGCTGGTCAGCCCGACCGCGCGGATTTCCGGGTCGGCCTGAATGCGCTCGATCAGCCTGGTATGGCCGGCATCCGGGACATAGCCGATCTGGCGGATCCCGGCCGCCTTCAGCGCGGCGAAGATATCGTCGCGCCAATCGGAGGCGGGAAGCGCCGGGTCAACTCCATTCACGCGGGGCTCCTCGATCCTATGAATCGAGGTTGACATATTGTGCACTGCAATATCAGCCTCTTTGTTGCCCGGCGAGGGCCGGTGACCGAAGCGGAGTGTGATCAATGGCAAAACGCATTGATGTCGGCGCGCTGCAATCGATCGTCGGGACGCTCTACCCGCCGCCGTTTGATGAGCCCTGCCGTTCCCGCCAGCGCACGCGGCTGGGCGACCAGGCTGGCCTCACGCAATTCGGCGTCAACCTGCTGCGCCTCCCGCCCGGGGCGTGGTCGAGCCAGCGCCATTGGCACACCGGCGAAGACGAATTCGTCTATGTCCTGTCCGGCGAAGTGACGCTGGTAACCGACGCGGGCGACGAGGTGCTGCACGCCGGCGACGCCGCCGGATTCAAGGCCAACGACGGCAACGGCCACTGCCTGCAGAACCGCAGTGCCCAGGACGCTACGGTTCTGGAAATCGGCACCCGGGCGCCTCAATCGATGGCCTACTACTCTGATATCGACATGATCGCACAGCCGGGCGGCCTCTATGCCCACCGCGACGGGACGCCCTACCCGAAGGCCGCGCGCCGCGGAGCGTGACCGCGCCCGTCATTGCGAGCGAAGCGAAACAATCTCGCGCCGCCGGTTGCTAATCCGCCCGAGATTGCTTCGTCGCTGCGCTTCTCGCAATGACAGCCGCTACCAACCCAGCGCGTAGGCGGCGCGGCGGGGGTCGGCGCCGGCTTCCATGATGCCGCGCTTCGTGTCGGCGCGGATCGCGCAGACCGCGCCGGCGAGCCAGTTCCAATCGGGCCAGCGTTCGACCTGGTGGCCGCGGCGCGCTAGGTCGGCGGTCACTGCCTCGGGGAAGCGGCCTTCGAGGTTGAGCCGGCCAGGGTAGTAATCATAGGGCGCGAACGACGAGGGATAGCTGTAGCTGGCGAAACGCGGGCTCTCGATCGCGCTCTGCACATCCTGGCCGTGCACGAAAATGTTGAGCAGGACCTGCAGCATCGCCTGGCTCTGTACGTCGCCGCCCGGCGTGCCGAACGGCAAGAACTCGGCGCCATTGTCCTTGATCGCCAGCGCCGGGTTGGGGGTGAGGCGCGGCCGCCGGCCGGGCGCGGCGCCCGCGGGATGGCGCGGGTCGGGACGCGATTGCGAGCCGCGGTTGGACGGAATGAAGCCGACCCCCGGCACCACCGGCGAACCGTAGGAGCCGTCGCTCGGGGTCGCCGAGAAGATGTTGCCCCAGCGGTCGGCGACGCAGACATAGGAGGTGTCGGGCTCGGGGAACGGGTTGGGCGGGCTGGCGGAGAGACGCTGGGCGGAGGCCCCGAGCTCACCGGGAGGCGGCATTTCCGGAGAGGCCCTGTCGGGCCGGATCAGCTTCCGGCGCTCGGCGGCGTATTCCGACGAGATCAGGGTCGGCAATGGCACGTGGCCCAAGGCCGGGTCGGTGTAATAGGCCTCGCGGTCGGCAAAGGCGAGCTTCAGCGCCTCGGTCAGGTGATGCACATAATCGGCGCTGTTGTAGCCGAGCGCCTTGAGGTCGGTGCCTTCGAGCAGCGCCAATGTCTGCAACAGCACCGGCCCTTGACACCAGGCACCGCAGGTGAAGACTTCGAGGTCGCCAAAGCGGCGGCGCTCCGGCGGGCCGACCGGCGAGTGGTAGTCGGCGAGGTCCTCGGCCGAGAGCAGCCCGCCCTGTTCCTTCATGAAGGCGATAATCTTCCGGGCGATGTCACCGCGATAGAACGCGTCGCGCGCGGCTTCGAGCCCGGCCTCGCGCCCGCGAGATGCGGCGGCCTTCTCCTCATCGGCCATGTATTGCAGCGAGGCGCCGAGGTCCCTCTGGCGGAAGATGTCGCCGGTCTGCGGCACTTTTCCGTTCGGCAGATAGACCGCCGCGGAGGACGGCCAGGATGCGTGCCGCTCGGCGTGCTTTTCGAGGCTCGCGGACATCAGCGGGTACATCGGGAAGCCGTCGCGCGCGAGCCTTGTCGCCGCCCCCGCGACGTCGCCAAAGCTCATCGTGCCGTAGCGCCGCAGCGCGGTGATCCACGCGTCGGGCGCCGCCGGGACGACGGTGCGCAATACGCCGACGGGGATCTTGCCGCCATGCTCGCGCTGAAACAGCTCGGGGTCGAGCGCCCGGGGCCACGGCCCGAGCCCGGCGATCGTCACGACCTCGCGCGTCTCGGCGTGGTAGATCAGGATCGGCGCGACGCCGGCGCAATTGACGAGGTCGCTCTGCACGACGCCGAGCGCGATACCCGCGGCGACCCCGGCATCGATCGCGTTGCCGCCGGCCTGCAATATATCGAACCCGGCCGTCGCGGCCAGGTAATGCCCGGCGGCGATCGCGTGGCGGGTAACGGCGATCGTCGGCCGATGGACAAAGGCGGTCATGGCGGATCCTTCCCGAGCGGGTTTCACCGAGCATAGCGCCGGAGCGTGGGTTGCCTGAAGAAACTTCGCGGACCAGCATCGCCCCGATGCCGTTACCCTGCTTCTGCCGGGAATCAGCAGGCGACCCGCTTCAAAGTTGAACGGCCACCATCGCGCCGTGTACGTCGGGATCGCTATCGGGATCGGAATGTATCATGAGACTTTGTCAATTTTGCGGTCTCTGTCACGCCGGGCGCTCTCGCGCATCGTTGCGGCTGGCAGTGCAAGGCAGACCTGCACCGGTCGAAGCAGGTCGCATGACCTACCATGCGTCCTTCGAGACGGCGCTTCGCGCCTCCTCAGGATGAGGTTATTTTATAGTTCCATCAAAAACTTAGACTCATCCTGAGGAGCGCCCAACGGGCGCGTCTCGAAGGACGCACAGCGCCGGTGCGCTACTTCGCGGCGGCGTTCTTTGCCCGGCGCGGCGCCGAATAGGTGTGCTCGGGGGCCGGGAAGCGGCCCTCTTTCACCTCCTCGGCATACTCGCGCGCCGCCGCCCGGATCTCGTCGCCGAGTTGGCGATAGCGCTTGACGAATTTCGGGGTGAACTCGGCGAAGAGGCCCAGCATGTCGTCGATCACCAGGATCTGACCGTCGCAGGAGGGTGAGCCGCCGATGCCGATGGTTGGCACCGTGATCGCACCGGTCAGCTCGCGCGCCAGGCTCTCGGCCACCCCCTCGATGACCAGCGAAAAGGCGCCGGCCTCGGCGATCGCAATGCCGTCGCGCAGGATCTTGTCGTGCTCGCCCGGCATGTGCCCGCGCGAGCGGTAGCCGCCGAGCGTGTTGACCGATTGCGGGGTCAGCCCGACATGGCCCATGACCGGCACGCCACGCCCGACGAGGAAGGCGACGGTTTCGGCCATCTCCTCGCCGCCTTCGAGCTTGACCGCGGCGCATCCGGTCTCGGCGAGCACCCGCGCGGCGGCACGAAAGGCGTCGGCGGGCGACGCCTGATAGCTGCCGAACGGCAGATCGACGACGATCAGCGCGTGCTCGGTCGAGCGGACCACCGCCGCACCGTGCGCGATCATCGTATCGAGCCCAATCGGCAATGTGCTGTCGAAGCCGTAGACCGTCATCGCCAAGCTGTCGCCGACCAGCAGAAGGTCGACCTCCGGGTCGAGCAGCCGCGCCACCGAGGCGGTATAGGCGGTCAGGCAGACGAGCTTGTCGCCGCCCTTGCGACCCTGGATTTGCGTTACCGACAGCCGCCTCGGGCGGGTCTGAGCGCTCATGGTCAGCCGATCGGTGCGGTCGCCGCCTCGAGCCAGCGTGCGGTTTCGCGATCGACAAGCGGGGCGATCACCTCGCGCACCCGCGCCTGATAGGAATCGAACCAGGCGATCTCCTCGTCTTCGAGCAGGTCGGGCGCGACCAACGCGCGGTCGAGCGGCGCCAGCGTCACCGTCTCGAAGCACAGCATGTCGCGCTCGCCGCCATTCTGCGACGGCTGCACGACGACCAGGTTCTCTATGCGGATGCCGTAGGCGCCGGTCTTGTAGTAGCCGGGCTCGTTCGACACGATCATCCCGGGCAGCAGCGGTTGGGCGTTGGGCGCCTTCGAGATCCGCTGCGGGCCTTCATGCACCGAGAGATAGCTGCCGACCCCGTGGCCGGTGCCGTGGTCGTAATCGAGCCCCTTTTGCCAGAGCGCGCGGCGGGCCAGGGCGTCGAGCTGCGCGCCGGTCGTGCCCTTGGGGAAACGCGCCGTCGCCAGCGCGATGTGGCCCTTGAGGACGCGGGTGAAGCGGTCGCGCATTTCATCGCTCGGCGTGCCGATCGCGACGGTGCGGGTGATGTCGGTCGTGCCGTCGAGGTATTGCGCGCCCGAATCAAGGAGGAAAAGCGTCCCCGGTTCGAGGCGCTTCTCGCTCTGCGGCGTCGCCCGATAGTGCACGATCGCGCCGTTCGACCCGGCGCCCGAGATCGTCGGGAAGCTGAGGTCCCGGAAATTCTCACCGGTGCGGCGCAAGGCTTCGAGCCGGTCGCTGACGGCGATCTCGCGCAGCTCGCCCTTCGGCGCCTCGTGCGCGAGCCAGGCGAGAAAACGGGTGACCGCGGCGCCGTCGCGGCGATGCGCGGCGCGGGTGCCGTCGAGCTCGACCGGGTTCTTGCAGGCCTTCGGCAGGAGGCACGGGTCGGCGGCGCGAAGGATCCGGGCGCCGGCCTGTTCGAGCCGGTCGAAGACCCAGGACGCCGCGGTCGCCGGGTCGACCTGGACCGGCGCCCCGGCGGCGGCGAGCTGATCGAGCGCGGGCCCGAGGCGGTCGGGCGTCTCGATCGCGACGCGGTTGCCGAGATGGCGGTCGAGGCCGGGGGCGAGCTTGCGCCGGTCGATGAAGAGGGTGACGCTGCCGTCCCCGCGCAATATCGCGAACGACAGCGGCAGCGGCGTGTGCGGCACGTCGCCGCCGCGGATGTTCAACAGCCAGGCGATCGATTCTGGCGCCGTCAGCACCGCCGCCGCGGCGCCATCCTCGGCGAGCGCACGGCCGAGCCGGCTGCGCTTGGCCGGCGCGCTCTCGCCGGCGAAGCGGTCGGGATGCGGCACCACCGGCGCCAGCGGCGCCGGCGGCCGCCCCGGCCAGATCCGGTCGATCGGGTTGGCGACCGGCTTGAGGCTGGCCCCGGCGCGCTCGGCGCCGCCTTTGAGGCGCTCGACCTCCTGCGGCGTGTGCAGCCACGGATCGTAGCCGACAACCATGCCCTTCTTGAGCACCCCGGCGAGCCAGCGCGCCGGCGGCTCGTCGATCAGGTGGCGGATCTCGAACAGCTGCGCGTCGGCCTGCGCGGCGGCCTGCAGCGTGTAGCGGCCATCAACGAAGAGGGCGGCGCGCTCGGCCAGCACGATCGCCATCCCGGCCGAGCCGGTGAAGCCGGTCAGCCAGGCCAGGCGCTGGCCGCAGCGCGGCACGTATTCGCCCTGATGCTCGTCGGCGCGCGGCACGATGAAGCCGCCGAGCCGGTGCACCTTCAGCTCCTCGCGCAACATTGCGAGCCGCGCGGCGCGCGGCAGAAGGGCGAAATCCTCGTCCGCCAGCCCGTCGCGAAAATCCTGCGCGAGTCCGGCCCGCATCGCTTCGAGCGCGGCGGCCAGCGCCGGCGGGGTCGGATCGGCGACCAGCACATGCCAGGTGGCGCCGATCTCGGGCGGCGCCGCCAGGATCCCGGCGATCAGCGCGGCGACGCCGTCGGGGTCGAGCGCCGACCCGGCTTCCTCCAGCAAACGCGCCAAATGGCGCCGATCGGGCTCTCTGCCTGGTGCCGTCATCGATCGCTCCTGCTCATCGCTCGCTCACTCTAAGCAACATCAAATGGGTTGGAACAGGAATATGCGCAGTGTCGGCCCCCACCCCAACCCTTCCCCGCATGCGGGGAAGGGGGTCGGCCGATAGCGGCGTGCGGAAGGGGCCGGCACGCCCACGCCGCGGATCGCCGGGCAGGTATTGTTGCGACGCCGCAATTATGGCCGGAATGCGTCATCAAGGCTGACATTTGCATGGCTGATCTGCGATCTTTCTCATGGTCTTGGGGTCAACGATACCTATTTGTGCAGTGCACTAGATTGCGTAGGAGTTTGAACCATGTCGCTCATGAATCTTTTGGTTGCGACGCGCACCGCGATCGCGGGATGGCGGCAGCGGCAACGCGCCTATGGCGAGCTGATGGCGCTCGATGACCGCTCCCTCGCCGATATCGGCATCCGCCGCGAGGAGATCCGGGCGGTCGTCGAGGGCTACCACGACGACACCAGCCTCGCGGCCGAGCCGGCCTATGCAGCCGCCCCGAGCCACCGCCAGGCTGGCCTCGCGGCCGGTCACCGCTGGTTGCCGGGACCGCCGGTCTGATCCGATCGCCGACCGGACCGCAAGATCAGGGTCGACCACCCATCGATGACGATACGGCGCTCCAGGCTGAGGCCCTGAGCCCGATGCGCCGCCACCACCAACGCTTCCTGCCGCCGCAGCAACCCCGCCAGGACAGCAACCCCGCCGGGGGCGATTGCGCGCCCCAGATCGCGCGCCATCAGGGCCAACGGGCGGGCGAGAATATTCCCGAAAATCAAGTCGTAATCCGAACGGCGCACGGCGCGGCTGCGATAGCCCGGCGCACAGGCGACGTGCACCCGCCCGGCGAGCCCGTTGCGCCTGACGTGATGCGACGCGACCTGTACCGCGGCGCAATCGACGTCGCTCGCCACCACACGGCGCCGCAACCGCTTGGCCGCGGCGATCGCCAGGATGCCGCTGCCGGTACCGATGTCGAGCGGCCGGCGAAAGCGCCGGCGCAGCGCGATTCTGTCGAGTGCCTCAAGGCAACCGCGGGTCGAGGGGTGCTCGCCGGTGCCGAACGCCGTCGCCGCGTCGATTTCGATTGCGAGTGCGCCCGCCGGCGCCCTGCCCTGCCAATGCGAACCGTGGACGAAGAAACGCCCGATCCGCAGCGGTGGAAAGGCGCGGCGGTTTTCCGCGAGCCAGTCGCGCTCGGGCAACCGCTCTTCGATAATCCGAACGAGCCGGCCGCCGGAGGCGGCGGCGGCGAGGGCAAGGCGAACCTCCAGCTCCGGATCCAGCACAGGCGCGCGCGGATAGGCCTCGACCCGCCACAGCGCGGCGCCCTCGGCGGTCTCGAATGCCGATACCGCACCGGCCAACTCGTCGAGCGCCGCGGCGACCGCAAGCGCCGCATCGGCGCCTTCAACCTCGGCGGTGATCCGCAACGGGCCGGTCATCAAAGTTCCAGCCCGTTATTGTCGTCCCGGAGAAAGCCCATAGGCGCTAAACTTAAACCGTCATTCCGGGGCGCAGACAAAGTCTGCGAGCCCGGAACCCATGTGTGGACGGCCCCCGCTTCGCAAGGAGTTTTGCAGTTTTGACGGGTCTGGTCGATTGCGGTCATGTGTCCGGCCTGTGTGTGCGGTCGGATCGACCGCTGGCCCAGATGGGTTGCGCGG